>Ga0193964_1000865_pt1 | contig 14213 bp, 14 predicted proteins | sample FB_7_MG_FD_140323 | JGI IMG/M metagenome (GOLD analysis project Ga0193964, IMG submission 140323) | Microbial mat bacterial communities from the Broadkill River, Lewes, Delaware, United States - FB_7_MG | ecosystem: Environmental > Aquatic > Freshwater > River > Microbial mats | place: USA... | reverse complement strand
GTCTTCGCCTCCGGCTACGCCGTGACACGCGAGGGGGAAAGCGCATTCGCTACCTGCTTTCAAGGTGGCACACCTTGCCGCCGGAGGCTGTTTTTCCCGGTGACTTTAACCATAGAAGGCAAGCTGCGGCGCGCTCAAGGACGGCTCCCGGCGTCGCTGCCCCGCACCTCAGGGGCAGGAGGCAGGTTGCCCCGGATGAGGATGTTCTTTTTAATGGATTGCATCACATCGTCGATCTGCTCCACCCCCACCCGTATCTCCTCTATCCCCTGAACCGTCGTCTCGGTGATGGCCGGCACGTCCCTACTCCCCACCTCCACGTTCTCCAGCACCTGTTTCAGCACGGCTATATTGGCCTGGATCTCCACGCCGATCTCATGGACCTTTTCAAGATCCCGATCCACCAGATTCACGGTATGGGGCACCTTGTCCACGGCCACAGCCAGGCCGTCCAGGATCGCCCCCACGCGAACCTCCACGGCGGACAGGGAGTTGTTGATGCTGGTCAGCGCGGCAAAAAGGGGCCCTTCGGGGTCCCTGAGCAGCGTGGCCACCTCCGAGACGTCCTGGACGGCCCGGATCACCTTCTTGGCCGTCTCCTCCACCTCAAACTTGGCCAGAAGATCCGACACCGACTGCTGCTCCTCCGAGGAGATCTCTTCATCGGCGAGAAGCTGGGGCGACTCCGGGGTACCGGGGGTGATGGAGATGTACTTGTTGCCGATGTAGTTGACGCTCTGGACCGTGGCGATGGAGTCCTTTCGTATGCGCGGGGCGTATTCGGCAAAGATGGCCATCCGAACGTGGACCACATTGCCCACGAGGGTCACCTCGCGCACCTTTCCGATATTGGCGTTGAAAAGTTTGACCGCCGCGTTGGTCTCCAGGTTGTAGCTCTCTTTAAAGGTGGTGAAATAGGTCACCTTCTCCCGGAACCAGTCCTTGCTGCGGCCGATGGCCAAAACGGTCAGGGCCAGAAGGATCATGATAGAAAGCATAAAGGCCCCCACCACCTTTTCCCGGGTATCGTAGCGTACAATCATGGTGAAAACTCCTTTACGAGCGTGCCGTTTTCCAGGCGAAGGTCAAGGGGGGTCAGCTGCTTGCCGAACCCCCGGTAGTTGGTGGTGTAGACAAACACGCCCCCACGCGAAAGAATCTTTCGAATCTCACCGATAAAGCTGGAAAAAAAACCGCGCCCCACAAACTCTTCCGGGTACTCCGCCAGAAAGAGAAGAGGCTCTTTAAGGATATCCCGGACGGCAATGGCACGCCTCTGCTCCATGGCGCTCACCAGTTCCGGACAAAAAGGCAGGGACTCTTCGATGCCAAAGTCCCTCACCAGGCTCTCTTTAAGCCCCTGGTGACGAGCCAAATCGGTATCGCTGAAGTAATGGGCCTGATAATCGAGATTCTCCTCCACGGTACGGTTCCTCACCATGGCGGCCATGGGATAGAGGTAGCCGATTTGGCGCTTGACGGGCAGCAGCCGCTCATACCAGGTAAAGGGCAGGGTCTTGCCGTTGAAACGATACCGGCCCTGAACAGGCCAATTCAAAGTCGCCAGGCAGCGCAGCAGGAGGTGGGCGTCGGCAGGGTTGTCGGCGGAAAGATGGACCGCTGCCCCCGGGGGCAGGGTGAGGTTCAACCCGGAGAGGGCGCGCCCTTTCCAGGAGTCTTCCACCGAAAGATTCGTCAACTGGACCACCGGTGTGGGGTCTGTGCCGGAATCCCCCGAGGCAGGTGTCGGCATGGGCATGGCGTCCTCTACAGATAAAAAACAATGGAAACAAAGGCGTTGACAAACATGCAGGCAAAAAAGCTTTCCACGGATGCCCTGGAGACACTCACGGGAATCCGGGAGACCTTCCGCACGGTGGTGTACCCGTGAAACAGGCTCACCACCGTGATGATGAGCCCGAAGAGCAGGGCCTTGACAAGGCTCACCACAAGATCGGTGCCGCTGATGGCCTTGGCCACCTGAAAGATAAAAATGTCACCGGATTGGGTGGTGGTGATCCATGCAACAACCTGCCCACCAAACAGGGCGGCGAGGTCAAACACCACGAAAAGGCAGACCACCGCCGAAGTGATGCCCGTAAACCGGGAAAAGGAGAGGATCCACATGGGGTCCACCCCGGACATCTCCAGGGCTTCGATCTCGTTGAACACGGTCATGCAGCTCATCTCGGCGGTAACGGCCGTGGCAGAGCGCAGGATGACCACCAGGGCGGTAATGAGGGGACCGATCTCGCGAACGATGAGAATCACCGCCGCCTTGCCGAGCTCGAATTCACCGGAAAGCTTGGTAAACTGGATGATCATGGCGCTGCCCACGAGAAGGGCCAGAGGGATGATCAGGGGCAGGGCCTGGACGGCCGTAAAGTAGATCTGCTCCACCACCGCCCGCTTCACCTGGCTGCGCCCGTCGGCGGGGCGCCTCACCAGAAGAGTGAGAATGCGCAGGGTAAAGGCGGCACGAACCAGGGCCATCCCCATGAAGTCCAGGGTGGCTCGTCCGACATAACCGCATGTTCGCCCGATCCAATTCAACGCAAGCCCCCGTGGATTGGTTGTCAATATCCTCATTATCCGCTACTCTTGTGCTGCCGGAAAAGTATAGTCAATTCAACCGACAAAGATCAACCGATTTTAACCGTTTCACCCGGAGGGAACTCACCCCATGATTCGCCTGAAACACCTTGTCACCCTCTGCCTTCTCCTGTGTGTCGCCCCGCCTGTTTTTGCAGCATCCGCACCCCGCTACGACCTTTTTGAAGAGGCCTCGGGCCTCCTTGAGCAGGGCAGCCCCCTTGAAGCCGCCGCCCTTTACCGACGTATCCTGGAGAGCAGCACCGATCGAGAGGAGCGCGCAAGGGCCCTGCTCTTTCTCTCCGTGCTCTACAGCCGCAACCTGAACCTTCCCGACACGGCCGTGGCCTGCCTTGAGCAAATCGAGACCACCTACCCCGACACCTCGGTGATCATCGATGCCCGGTTTGCTTTAGGGGGCGTTACCTACCGCAACGGGCAGTTTGCCAGGGCCGTCACCCATTTCGAACGCTTCATCGAGCTCTACCCCGACCACATGCGCAGCTCCTCGGCGCGGGCCTGGCTGCGCGAGGCCGAAGCCCTCACCGCCCAGGGCAGGCAAACCGATGTCCAGGACAAAGCCATGGCACAGCTCCCGGACAAGGTCCGGGTCCTCCTCCGCCACCAAGCGGACAAGGTGATCCTGGGCAAGGCCGGCGAACCCTTGGCCGTGTTGCGGGACGGAGAGCCCCTTTTTGAAGGGAACGGCCCGGTCACCGTCACCCCCGGCGAAGAGGGCCTGGTGGTTAACGGCGTCGTGGCCGGTAACCTCACCCTGTCCATACGTCCCGGGGCCCACCGCCCCCGCGTGGACGGGCACGCCTACCGCGGCGAGGTGACCCTCTGGCCCGAAGAAGACGGCATCTCGGTGGTCAACACCCTGCCGGTGGAGGAGTACCTCTACGGCGTGCTTCCCAAAGAGATGAGCCCCCTCTGGCCGGAAGAGGCCCTGAAGGCCCAGGCCATTGCCTCGCGCTCCTACACCTACCACACCCTCCTCAACCGGAAGGCCCACCCCCGCTTTGACTTAGAGGCGACAACCGCCTTCCAGGTCTACGGCGGCGCCGATGCCGAAGCCCCGGAGACCACCACCCCTGTGGACCTCACAAGGGGACGCTACCTCGCGTTTCAGGGCCTCCCCATCATCGCCTGTTTCCACGCCAACAGCGGCGGCATGACCGAAAGCGCCGACGCGGTCTGGGGGGCGGCCCTCCCCTACCTGCAAGGGGTCAAGGACAGCTTCAGCAGCCTGGCCCCCGATGCCTGCTGGACCGGGGAAATCGATGCCGACAGCATGGTCAAACGGTTATGGGAAAAGGGATACCGCCCCGGGGGAATCATCTCCCTGGAAACCTCCGAGCCCTCCCCTTCCGGCCGCAACGGCCGGGTGGTCATCAGCACCTCCCGGGGGCGCCTGGAGCTCACCGGCAATGAGTTCAGGCTGGCCATGGGCCCTGAAGTGGTCAAGAGCGCCCGGTTTTCGGTCACGCGCAAAAAGAGGCACTTCCTCTTTGAAGGGTGCGGCTACGGCCACGGCGTGGGCATGAGCCAATGGGGCGCCCGGAAAATGGCCGCGTCGGGCTTCACCTACGACACCATTTTGCATCACTATTACAAAAACGTCTCACTGGTCACCATTGACAAAGAGGAGCTTCACTGATATCGGGTTTTTGCGCCCCGCGTTACGGGCGCCTGGAAAAATGCGGTCCCCCGTACTTTTTTCCAGGGCCCTTTGTTTACGCCCGGAGCACTTTTGTCCACGACCTTTTTATAAGGCCCGTCATGAAACGACGCCTGATGACCCTTCTTCTCCTGGGAGCACTCACGCTCCTCTCTTCCGGCCCCGTCTTCGGTGCCGCGGGCCAGGGGATAGCAGAAAACTTTGATAACGGCCGCATCGACTGGAGCAACGGCACGGTCCGGGCGGAAGGGATGCATGCCCCCAACGAAAAGGCCGGGCGGGCCGCCTCCCCGGAAGCAAGGGAACATTACGTCAACCGGGCCATCAAGGATGCCCGGGCCAACCTCTCGACCATTCTCCGGCGCCTCACCATCCACGGCGACACCACCGGCAGCGATGTCATGGACGCCAACCGGGAGGTCCTCGCCCAGGTGGACCTGATGTTCCTGTCCACCCCCATCACGGAAAAGCGGTTCCTCACCGACGGCTCTGTCCAGGTCACCCTCACCCTGCCCTTAAGGGGCGCCTTTTCCCAGCTCATTCTTCCCGAAGAGATCCGCCAGATCAACCCCATCAGGCCCCTGGTCACTTCGGGGTCCTCCGAGGCCCCGGCCCTGCACGATGCCTACACGGGCCTCATCGTCGATGCCCGCGGGGTGGACGTGATTCCCGGGCTTGCCCCGCGCGTGGTCACCGAATCCGGCGAAGAGGTCTACGGCCCCACCATCATCAGCCGGGAGTATGCCGTCCAGCGCGGGGTGGCCACCTATGAAAGCTCGCTGGCCCGTGCCGGCCAGGGACTCTCCGCCGGGGAAAACCCCCTGATGGTCACCGGCATCGGCACCACGGACGGCGCCCGCACCGACATCATCATCAGCAGCCAGGACGCCGCCCGCATCCGCGCCGACGTCGCCCACACCACCTTCCTCAGCCAGTGCCGGGTCGTCATTGTCCTGGACCCGCCTCCAGGCAACCGCCGTCAATAATAAAAAAGCCTCCGGCGGCCCTGCCGGGGGCTAAACTTTTGAAAAGTTTAACAAACAGCTTTCAAAAACCACCCTCGCGCTGTTTCCCACAAGAACGCCCACGGGGATAACCTGTTGCAAAACAGAGGGTTTCAATAAAAAAAGGGACGCCCCATCAGAAGGCGTCCCTTTTTATAATCTACCCGTCAGACCCGTGATCCGGCAAATTCTCAGATGCCGGCTTTCTCCCGGAGAACATCCACCTTGTCGGTGCGCTCCCAGGTAAAGCCCTCGCTGTCGGTACGGCCAAAGTGGCCGTAAGCTGAGGTCATTTTGTAGATGGGCTTCAGGAGGTCAAGCTGCTCGATGATGGCGGCCGGACGCAGGTCAAAGACCTCCCGGACGATCTCGGCAATGCGCTCCTGGGGAATGACCCCCGTGCCCATGGTGTCCACGAGGACAGAGACGGGCTCGGCCACGCCGATGGCGTAGGCCACCTGCACCTCGCACTCTTTGGCAAGGCCTGCGGCAACGATGTTCTTGGCGATGTAACGCCCCATGTAGGAAGCGCTTCGGTCCACCTTGGAGGGATCTTTTCCGGAGAAACAACCGCCGCCGTGGCTTCCTCTGCCGCCGTAGGTGTCGACGATGATCTTACGGCCGGTGAGGCCGCAGTCGCCCATGGGACCGCCCACAACGAATCGCCCGGTGGGGTTGATGAAGAAGCGGGTCTTGTCGTCGATCATCTCCAGGGGAATGACCTTGAGCACCACCTCTTTGATGATGCCTTCCTGAAGGTCTTCGTGGCTCACCTCGGGGGTGTGCTGGGAAGAGACCACCACGGTATCCACACGCGTGGCTTTTCCGTCTTCATATTCAATGGTGACCTGGGCTTTTCCGTCGGGTCGAAGGTAAGGGAGCACGCCGGTTTTCCTCACCTCGGCAAGACGCTGGGTGAGTTTGTGGGCGAACACCACGGTCATAGGCATCAGCTCGGGGGTCTCGTCGATGGCGTAGCCGAACATCAGCCCCTGGTCGCCGGCGCCCTGGTCTTTGAACAGGCCTTCGCCTTCGTTCACGCCCTGGGCAATGTCTTCGGACTGCTTGTCGATGCTTGAAATCACCGCACAGGTCTGCCAGTCAAAGCCCATGTCCGAGGAGTCGTAGCCGATCTCGCGGATGGTGTCGCGCACGATCTGGGTCATGTCAACATAGCAGTTGGTGGTGATCTCACCGGCGATAAAGGCCATGCCGGTTGTAACCAGAGTCTCGCAGGCAACCCTGCATCGCGTGTCCTGGGCCATGATGGCATCCAGGATGGAGTCGGAAATAGCGTCGGCCACCTTGTCGGGGTGACCCTCCGTTACGGACTCCGAAGTAAAAAAGTAGTTTGCGTTGGTCATTCTCTGCTCCTTTGGAACACTTGAAATCTAAATCGCTTCGTATGAATCGATCGGTGTCTGTCGGGCGGGAGTCAGACGGGCAGGCCCCTTGCTCATTTAATGGGCACTGCCGATCATCCGATGTTCTTTATCAACTTTCCATCTCTTTTGCAAAGCTTTGCCGAGCCGAATCCACAATCCACCCCCCTGCGGCCAGGGCCGTCTCGGCCAGGGTGTCGTCCGGGACCACCTGGATGGCGGCCAGCTCCCAGCGAGCCGCAAGGCTCTCCATGGTGCTGTTTTTGTCTCCCCGAAGGCGCGAGACGCTACGGGAATGAACGCGAAAAAGGGGGGAATCCCCAGGCGAAAAGAGGCGTTGGGCAAGGGTCTCGGCCATGTCCCGGAACCGCGCGCTGTGGACAAGGTGGCCAAAGGCGGGGTGATGGGAACCGGCCAGGATCCCCTCCAGTCGCATCTCCTCGCTCTCCTGGAGCCCCATGCGGATCACGGTGATCCCCCGACGCGTGGCTTCCAGCCACGCCTCCTTGCTCCGCTGCACCGCCTCCTCAAGGGAAAGGGGTACGTACCGCCCCCGGTGCCAGAGGACGGCCAGCCCGCTGCCGGCCAGGACCACCGTGGGGTAGATGCGGATGCCGTCGGGGGCAAGGGCCAGGATGCGATGAAGGGACGAGCGAAACCGCGCCGGGGTCTCCCCGGGAAGCCCCACCATCATCTGGAGGATGGTGCGGTACCCCTTTGCCTTCAAAAGTGCCATGGCCTTTTCCGTGTGCGCAGCCATGTGGCCCCGGGCGCTGGCCTTGAGAACGGCATCTTCCATGGATTGGGCCCCGAGCTCCACGGTGGTGACGGGGTAAGGGGAAAGAAGGGCCAGGGTCTCGTGCGTCACCGTGTCGGGACGGGTGGAGAAACGGATCCCCTGGACCCGACCGGCCTTGACGTACCCCTGAGCCAGGTCCAGGCAGGCCGTCAGCGTCTCAGGGGGCAACCCCAGAAACGTCCCTCCGTAAAAAGAGATCTCCACGGGATGGCGGTTCGCGGCCCAGCCCAGCCAGCGCTCGATCTCCTCTTCCATGGCGGCGAGGGTGGGCATGGCGGGAGCTGCGGCGCTTCCCTGTCCGGTAACGGCGTGCTGATTGCAGAAGATACAGTGGTGAGGGCATCCCGCATGGGGGATAAAGAGGGGAACGACAAAGGCGCGGGGGGTGCCGGTGGCCATGGGGTGGCTCACCGACGGCTGAAGGGGGTCATGGTCCTATAGCCCCCGTTCCTTCAAAAGATCCAGGGCAATGCGGGCGGCATCCTGTTCGGCGGCCTTCTTGCTCTTTCCGTAGCCCATGGTCTCGATGTCGCGGGTTTTCAGGCAGACCTGAAAGGTCTTGTCATGATCCGGTCCCATCTCCGAGACCACACGGTAACGGGGAATCTCCTTGAGGTGGACCTGGGAGTACTCCTGGAGCAGGCTCTTGCTGTCGCTGTTGAGACGGGAAGGGCGCGAGCCGCAGAGCAGGGATTTAAAATGGCGGCTGATCAGCCGATAGGCGGCGTCAAACCCCCCGTCTAAATAGACGGCGGCAATGACCGCTTCAAGGACATCGGAAAGAATGGAGTTCTTGTCCCGGCCGTTGGTCTGGCTCTCCCCCTTGCCGAGACGGATGAACTGCCCCAGCTCCAGCTGCCTGGCAATCTCGGCCAGCTGGGTCTCGTTGACCAGGTTGGAACGCATACGGGACAGATTGCCCTCGTTGAGCTCGGGAAAATTGTGCATCAGGGCATCCCCGACGACCAGGTTCAACACGGCATCCCCCAGGAACTCAAGGCGTTCGTTGTCCTCAAGGATGGCATCTCCCTGTTCGTTGACATAGGAGCTGTGCATCAGGGCCGTGGCAAGAAAGCTTCGGTCGCCGAACGTGTAGTCGAGGTGTGTCTCCAACTGTGACAGGTCTTCAATGTGAGTCATGGCAATGCAGCGGTTAAGGTGGCGTAACAGTCAAAGGGTACATGGAGATCGCCTCGCCCCACGCCCAGGTTTATACCGGTTTTATACGCCCCATGAAAATCGGATCCGCCGGTCACCACGAGCCCTAAGGACTCGGCGCAGCCGAGAAGAAACCGGGTGAGCTCCGGAGAGTGGGTGGAATAGTACGCCTCCACACCGGCCAGGCCCAGCCCCGCAAGGCTCTTGAGGAGCCCTTTGAGGTCGCCTGGGGAAAGCCCCACGGTCACAGGGTGCGCCAACACGGGGAGCCCCCCTGCGGCACGAATGAGACTTACCGCATTTTCAAAATCAATGCGACCCTTTTCTACATAAGCGGGACGCCCTGTGGCCAGGTAGCGGTCAAAGGCCTCGGAAACCGACGCCACCCATTTTTTCCGCACCATAATCGAGGCCATATGGGGACGGCCCACCACGGCCCCGCCGGCCTCCGCAGCCACCTCGGCAAGGGTAATGTCCATGCCGAGATCGTTGAGCCGGGAAATCATCTGGGGATTTCGCGTCTCGCGCTGAAGACGCAGGGATTCTAAGGCCTCCACCAGGGGCGGGGAGTCAGGGTCGATACCGTAACCAAGGATGTGGAAGCTGCCCTTGCTGCGATAAGGCGCAGGGGGAAGGGAACTGATCTCAACCCCGGAAATAAAGCTCAAATCGGCAGGGAGCCCATGGGAAAGGATATCCCGGACCCCCTCTACGGTGTCGTGATCGGTGATGGCTATGGCGGCGAGGCCGGCCCTGCGGGCGCATGTAACCACCTCCTGCGGCGAAAGGGACCCGTCCGAGGCGGTGGTGTGGATGTGCAGATCGATCCCCGCCGAAGCGCGATCAGAGGCCAAGGGCTTTTTCCCTGGCTTCTGCCCGGGTTTTGCAATCAATGCACTGGGTGGTGACGGGACGCGCCTTGAGCCGTTCGACGGTAATATACTCTTCGCAAGTTTCGCAGACACCGAAGACCCCGTTGTCAATACGTTCCAGGGCCTGCTTTATCTTCTTGATCAGCTTGTGTTCGCGGTCGCGAATACGAAGCATGAAGTTCCTGTTTTCCTCGTGAGATGCTCGGTCCGTGGGATCGGGGAAGCTCTCCTTCTGGGCAGTCATCCCTTCAACAGTGCTGTCAGCCTGTTCCAGAAGGTCATTAAGCCGATCAGTTAAAAACTTCCTGAAATATTCCAGTGTTTCCTGATCCATACTCAAACCTCTCCTCTGAGCTTGGTTGGCGAATTTTTGTTTAACCTGCCTACTGTAAACACAGTTTACAGTTTTTGTAAAGATATATTGAGGAACACGCCTCGGCCTCGCAGCGGAGACAAAGACGCCAAATAAGCAGCCTAACGGCTTGATATTTTGCAAAAACGCAAAAGCTATGCCAGGACATTCATCCAGGACTCCAACTCGGCCATGGTGGAGATATTCACCACCTCGCAGGGGCCGCCTTCGGGAATGATTTTTCGTGCAATCCCGGAAAGGACCTTCCCGGGTCCCACCTCCACGAACCGGGTCACCCCGTCAGCAAGGAGTCGCGTCATGGTGTCGTACCATCGGACCGGGCTCACAAGCTGGTTGGCCATGTTCTCCTTCATGGCGGCAGGGTCCCCTTCCGGCTCGGCCGTCACATTGAACAGCACCCCCCTGGCCGGCCCATGAAAGGACACCGACTCAAGAACCCTTCGAAACGGCTCTTCCGCCCCCTGGATCAGGGGGCTGTGCCAGGCGCCGCTCACACGCAGGGGAACGGCGCGCCCCCCTTTTTCGCGGGCCGCTGCCCCGAACCGTTTCACGGAATCGGGATCGCCGCTCACCACGATCTGCTTTTCGCCGTTGTGGTTGGCAGCCCAGACCCCCCTGGTGGAAGGAGCCCCCTCGTCGCGAAGGCTTTCGGCCAGGGCGTCCACCGTGGCAAAATCGAGGTTCAGCACCGCAGCCATGGCCCCTTTGTGTTTCCGGGCCTCCATGTCCATGAGTTCACCGCGGCTCTTCACAAGGGTGAGGGTGTCTTCGGGGGAGACAACGCCGGCGGCGCAAAGGGCCGCATACTCTCCCAGGCTGTGGCCGCAGGCCACGTCAAAACGGTCCCCTCCCACCTCGGCAAGGGCCGCCATCATCCCTAAATTGACGGCGGTCACGGCCGGCTGCAGGTTGACGGTCTGCGTCAGCTCGTCCATGGGCCCCTTGAAACAGAGGCGGGTCAGGTGGGATTGGGTGATCTCATCGGCCATCTCAAAGACCTCGCGCACCACCGCAAATTCCTGGTAAAAATCTTCCCCCATGCCGATGGCCTGGGATCCCTGGCCGGGAAAAAGAAACACGGTCTTTGTCACGTCTGAACCTCCCGTATCCTGCAGGGTGCCGCCCATGGACTCTCCTGCAACGCCGTTGCCGGCCTAATCGTGAATGTTAAAAAAGCTGCGGGCGTAGCTCAAGGCCCGGGACTCGTCCCGGTTGTGGCAGCCATCCTTGATAAAACGGATGGGGTCGTGCACCACCTTGGTGACGATGGCCTGGCCCATGCGGCGAATGGCGGCCTTCTCCTCATCGGAGAGGCCCGTCAGCCCGGAGAGGGTCTTTTCCACCTCCCCTTCGGCAATGGACGCCACCTTGGCGCGCACCGCCTTGATGGTGGGCACCGTCCGAAGCCCCTCCACCCAGCCGGAAAACGCCACCACCCCCTCTGCCACAATGCGCTCGGCCTTGATCGCCTCGGCCCGCCTGGTCTCGATGTTGCCGTCGATGACCTCTTTCAAGTCGTCGATGTCGTACACATAGGCGTTGGAGAGTCGGTTGATGGCCGGGTCGATGTCCCGGGGCACGGCAATGTCGATAAAGAAAATGGATCGCCCCTTGCGGCGCTTGATCACCGGTTTCACCATGTCCCGGGTGATGACGCAGGTGGGGGATCCCGTGGAGCTGATGATGATGTCCACCCCCGTCAGGGTTTCGGGGATCTCCTCCAGAGCAATGGCGCTGCCGTTGAAACGCCGGGCCAGTTCCACCCCCCGATCCAGGGTCCGGTTGGCCACGAAGATGTCCCCTGCCTGATGCTGGATAAGGTGCTCCACGGCCAGCTCCGCCATCTCCCCGGCCCCCACAAGAAGAATCTTGCGTCCTTCAAGGGTGCCGAAGATCTTCCGGGCCAACTCAATAGCCGCGTAGCTGATGGAGACGGCGCTGTCGCCGATCCCCGTTTCGCTTCGCACCCTTTTGGCCACATGGAAGGTTCGGTGCATCAGGCGGTTGAGAAGGGGCCCCGTGCCTTTCTTGGAGGCGGTCAGATGGTAGGCATCCTTGACCTGCCCCAGGATCTGGGGCTCCCCCACCACCATGGAGTCAAGGCTGGCGGCCACGCTGAACATATGCCGAACCGCCTCTTCCCGATGGTGCACGTAGAGGCAGGACTCAAACTCGTCCACGGGCAGCCCCTTGAGAGCCGAAATATAGCCTTTTGCCGCGGCAACGGCGGCCTCGCCGTCCTTTGCGGCCATCAGCACCTCCACCCGGTTGCAGGTGGAGAAAAGCAGCACCTCATCCACATGGGGATGCTCCCTTAAGGCATCGATGGCTTCCATGCACTCCTGCCGACTCATGGCAAGGCGCTCCCGCATGGCAACCGGAGCTGTCTTGTGATTCAAACCTGTCAGTACAATTTCTCGCATAACGCCGTATCTCTCGTCCGTTAAAACCGGATGAACTCACCTGAACCGGGTAAACTCCCCGTGGTGACCTTCCATGAAAAAATTGACCCCGAAAAGGGTAAAAAGCAACACCGCAAACCCTGCAATGGCCAGCCAGGCCGCCTTGCGCCCCCGCATCCCCCCCACGAGCCGTTCGTGGAGAAGCACGGCATAGATCACCCAGGAGATCCCGGACCAGACTTCCTTGGGATCCCAGCTGATAAACCGGTGCCAGATGATCTTCGAGTAGAGCAGACCGGTGACCAGCCCCAGGGTCAGGGCGGAGAAGCCGGCGATAATGCTGACGTATCCCATGCCGTCGAGTTGCTCAAGGGAGGGCAGGCGCCGGTAAAAAAAGCCCCGTCTCTTCTCCTTGATGGCGTTCTCCTGGAGGATATAAAGGATCCCCGCGCCACAGGCCATGGCCAGGGCGGCTTCCCCCAAAAAGATGGTGATGACATGGGCAAAAAACCAAAAGTTGGCATACACCGCCTCCGGCTGTGTCGGGGGCAGGTCCGGAACCCGCATGGCCGCCGTAAAGGCCAAAAGAGCCAGGGGAGCGGCATAGACCCCCATCACCTTGATGCGATACCGGGCCCTTAAAAAAAGAAAGACCAGGGCCACGGCCCAGGCGGCCAGCCCCAGGGTCTCACGCAGGTTGTGGACGGGCAGGTAGCCGGCCTGCACCGATGTGACCACAAGCCCCAGGGTGTGGACGGCAAACCCCGCACCAAAAAGAAAATACCCTGCCTCCTGGACCCTCTCCTTCTGAAAAAAGAGATAGAGCAGGTAGGCCACCGCACTCGCAAGGTAGAAAGCCGCTGTCAGTATGTCTATCATACCGCCTCCCATGGTTGAAGCCGATTCCATACGGTGTCGTGATTACAGAAAAAAGCCAAGCGTGTCGCAGGTGTAGCCCTCCCCCAGCACCTCGGTGAGAAAGGCATCGGCCCCTTTTTTGTCCCCTGCCTTGACCATCCCGAGGAGCCCGCCGGCGATAAGCGCCTCAAAAAGCGGCTTGTGCGCCTCGGGTTCATGGGCCTCGGCCAAAAGCTTCTGGCGCACCAGCCCCATAAGCTCAAGGAACTCCCCGTACTCATCGCCGAACTCCGTCTCAAGCCGCCGCCGCATCCACTTGGCAAAGGCGGGGCTCTTTCCGGAGGTGGAGATGGACAGGGTCATGTTGCCCCGCTGCACGATGGAAGGGAGGATGAAATTGCAGGCGCTGGGGTAATCGGCCACGTTGCAGAGCTTGCAGGAGGCTTCCGCGTCCCGGCTCACCCGGGTGTTGAAGGCCTGGTCGTCGGTGGCCACGATAACAAGGAATTTTCCGTCCATGTCCGAGGCGTCGTAGGCACGCTCCTCAAGGGTAATGGACGCGCTCTGCGCCATGGTCTTCAGCTCGTCGGTAAAGGCCTTGCTCACCACGGTCACATGGGCGCCGCAACGCACCAGGGTCTCGACTTTTCGGGTGCCTACGGCACCGCCGCCCACCACCAGGCACGCCTTCCCCATAATATCAAGGCTTACGGGATAGTATCGCATGGGTCTGCTCACTTTCAGTCTGTGACGCACGCCTTAAAACCCGGCGCAGATCACCTTAAAGATCAAAGGGTTTCAGGTCCTCTCCGAGGACCAGCTGACCATCATATGTTCTGCGGCACTCTTTTTCAATATCAACTTTGTCACAGGCCGGGTAAAAATGGGTGAGCACAAGCATCCCGACTTGCGCGGCTTTTGCCATCTCACCGGCAAGGGAGGGGGTCAGGTGATGGGGCACGGCCTGGGCGTCCGGGGTGGAACACTCACACACCAGCATGTCTGTGCCCGCAGCCAGGGCGACCAGGTTCTCGGAGGGACCGGTGTCCCCTGAAAAAACCACAGAGCGCCCCCGGGAAAACACCACCCGGC
>Ga0193964_1000864_pt1 | contig 14214 bp, 10 predicted proteins | sample FB_7_MG_FD_140323 | JGI IMG/M metagenome (GOLD analysis project Ga0193964, IMG submission 140323) | Microbial mat bacterial communities from the Broadkill River, Lewes, Delaware, United States - FB_7_MG | ecosystem: Environmental > Aquatic > Freshwater > River > Microbial mats | place: USA... | reverse complement strand
TCAAGGGTTACCGTCCACAGTTCTACTTCCGTACAACAGACATCACTGGTGCTTGTGAGCTTCCAGAAGGTGTTGAAATGGTAATGCCTGGTGATAACGTTCAAATGGACGTTACACTAATTAACCCAGTTGCGATGGAAGAAGGTCTACGTTTTGCGATCCGTGAAGGCGGTCGTACAGTAGGCGCTGGTGTTGTAGCTAAAATTGTTGAGTAAAATTAGATAATTAGCTATTGCCAAATGGTGGGGAGGCTTATACAATACGCCTCCCTATTATGCAGTAGGCCAGTGGCTCAATTGGCAGAGCAGCGGTCTCCAAAACCGCAGGTTGGGGGTTCGAGTCCCTCCTGGCCTGCCAACTCATTCTGAGTTGGCATCTAGAGAACAAAGCAATTTAGTAATCCTGAGGCCCTAAGCGTGAATGCGAAAGTGAATTCCGAAGGTTCAAAGTTTGATGCCCTTAAGTGGGTGGTAGTGGTGTCGATTGTTACCTTAGGTGTTGTGGGTAACTCCATGTATGCCGATCAGTCTTTGTTCTACCGTGTAGTAGCGTTGCTGGTGTTGGCGCTTGTTGCTGGGTTTGTGTCATTACAGACCGCTAAAGGGAAGGCTTTCTTCTTGTTGTTTAAAGAAGCGAAGCAAGAGATACGTAAGGTTGTTTGGCCGACGCGACAGGAAACGCTGCAGACAACGGCTATCGTTGTTGTGGTTGTTTTGATTGTTGGTTTGATGTTGTGGGGGCTTGACTCGCTATTGAGTTGGCTTGTATCTGGGGCGATAGGTTAAGAGGCTAAAAGCATGTCTAAGCGTTGGTATGTAGTGCATGCGTACTCCGGGTACGAGAAGCGTGTAATGAACACGCTAAAAGAACGAATTGAATTGCACGAGATGCATGGCTTGTTTGGTGAGGTTTTGGTGCCTACCGAAGAAGTGGTTGAGATTCGTGATGGAAAGAAACGTAAGTCTGAGCGTAAGTTCTACCCAGGTTATGTTCTCGTTAATATGGAAATGAATGACGAGAGCTGGCATTTGGTTAAGAATACGCCGCACGTTTTAGGGTTTATTGGTGGTACTGCCGGTAATCCTGCGCCAATCACTGAGTCTGAAGCAAATGAGATTCTAAGTCGTGTGGAAAGCGGTGTTGATAAGCCGCGTCCTAAGACTGTCTTCGAGCCGGGTGAGATGGTTCGCGTAACAGATGGTCCGTTTGCAGACTTTAATGGTGTTGTTGAAGAGATTAATTACGAGAAGAATAAGCTGCACGTTGCGGTATTGATTTTCGGTCGTTCAACGCCTGTAGAATTAGATTTTGGTCAGGTAGAAAAAGCCTGATAAAAAGCTTTAAGGAATAACCTCAGCGAGAGCTGGGGTTTTTCTGTCTTGAGAAAATGGGGAGCCGAAGGGCGTTTGAACCCACTAGGAGTACATTGAAACATGGCTAAGAAAATTGAAGCTTATATTAAGCTGCAAGTTCCTGCCGGTGGCGCGAACCCGTCACCTCCAGTAGGTCCAGCACTAGGTCAGCATGGTGTTAACATCATGGAATTCTGTAAAGCATTCAATGCCCAAACTCAGGGTATGGAAAGTGGCTTGCCAGTTCCTGTTGTAATTACTGTTTATGCTGATCGTAGCTTTACGTTTATTACGAAAACACCTCCAGCTGCTGTTCTATTGTTGAAAGCAGCAGGCCTTAAGAGTGGTTCTGGTCGTCCGAACACTGAGAAAGTGGGTACTGTTACTCGCGCTCAGTTAGAAGAGATCGCTACTGTTAAAATGCCTGATCTTACTGCTGCTGATATGGATGCGGCTGTTCGTACTATCGCTGGTACAGCGCGTAGCATGGGTCTACTTTCAGAGGGTGTTGAGTAATGGCTAAGTTAACAAAACGTCAAAAGCTTATCGCTGAAAAAACTGAAGCTGGTAAAGCATACGCAATTGAAGATGCTGTAGCGCTTTTATCTGAACTATCTACTGTTAAGTTTAATGAGACAGTTGATGTTGCAGTTAACCTAGGCGTTGACCCACGTAAATCTGATCAGGTTGTTCGTGGTTCTACTGTATTGCCAAATGGTACTGGTAACGATGTTCGCGTTGCTGTTTTTGCTCAAGGCGAGAATGCTGAAAAGGCAAAAGAAGCTGGCGCAGATGTTGTTGGTTTTGAAGATTTAGCAGAGCAGATCAAAGGCGGCGATCTGGATTTTGGTGTTGTTATTGCGACACCAGATGCGATGCGCGTTGTTGGTCAGCTAGGTCAGGTACTAGGCCCACGTGGTCTTATGCCTAACCCTAAAGTTGGTACTGTAACTCCAGATGTTGCTACAGCGGTTAAAAACGCTAAAGCAGGTCAGGTTCGTTTCCGTACTGATAAGAACGGCATTATCCATGCCGGCGTTGGTAAAGCTGATTTTGAAGCTGCTTCAATTAAGCAAAATATCGAAGCGCTACTAGCTGATGTTAAAAGATTGAAGCCTTCTTCTGCGAAGGGTGTTTATGTTAAAAAAGTAACCCTGTCCTCTACTATGGGGCCAGGCTTACTCGTTGATCAGGCTTCTTTGGAAGTTTAATCAATGAAAGGTTTTTTGAGGGTCTTCTGTAGCTGTAATGCAGAGACGAAGGCCGTCAAAGACCGCAGGTGATAAAGGTAACTTTATCTTAATGGGCAATACCAGCCTGCGCAGACGGTGAGATTCTGATTTTGAATCAAACCACCGTACTCGGAATCCCCATTTGGGGGGTTGGTAATAAGTCGAAAGACTACTCCAGGAGTAAATCGTGGCATTAGGACTCGAAGACAAAAAAGCGATCGTCGCTGAAGTCCAAGAAGCTGCTAAAAGTGCTTTATCTGCTGTCGTTGCGGACTCTCGCGGCGTTGAAGTAGGTGATATGACTGCACTGCGTAAAGAAGCTCGTGAAAACGGCGTATGGCTTAAAGTCGTACGTAACACGCTAGCTAAACGCGCAGTTGAAGGCACTGATTACGCATGCTTGCAGGACTCTTTCAAAGGTCCAAGCATTATCGCATTCTCTACAGATCATCCGGGCGCTGGCGCTCGTATTCTGAATGACTTTGCAAAAGGTAATGGTGACTTTGAACTGAAAGCGGCTGCATTTGAAGGTGAAATCGTAGACGTAGCTATGCTGGCGAGCTTGCCAACATACGACGAAGCGATTGCGAAACTGATGATGTGCATGAAAGAAGCTGCTGCAGGCAAACTTTGCCGCACTATTGCAGCTGTTCGCGACCAGAAAGAAGAGCAGGCAGCGTAAATTTATACGCATCTGTTTTTATAAAAGTTTTAATGGGCCTTTGGGTCTACAAATATCAGGAATTAAAAAATGTCTCTGACTAACGAAGATATCCTAAACGCAATTGCTGAAATGTCTGTAAAAGACGTTGTTGTTCTTATCGAAGCAATGGAAGAAAAATTCGGCGTAACTGCAGCTGCTGCTGTTGTTGCTGGCGGTGCTGCTGGCGGCGAAGCTGCTGCTGAAGAGAAAACTGAATTTGACGTTGTTCTTACTGCTGTAGGCGAGAAGAAAGTTAACGTAATCAAAGCAGTTCGTGGCGCTACAGGCCTAGGCCTTAAAGAAGCTAAAGCAATCGTTGATGGCGCTCCTGCTGCTGTTAAAGAAGGCGTTAGCAAAGAAGAAGCTGAAGAGCTACAAAAAGCACTGGAAGAAGCTGGCGCTTCTGTTGAAGTTAAGTAATTACTTCGATGCTAATCCGAACAGTTTACTGTTCGAGGTGCTGATGGCTGGTGGCAAAATGCCACCGGCCTTTTTCCGTTATTTATAGACAGCAAATAAATGGCGGTAACACAGTCCGAAACGGGTTTTCGGCCTGCTTATAATTTGGTGCACTTGCTGGGGAACACTGATGGCTTATTCATATACTGAAAAGAAACGCATCCGAAAGGACTTCGGTAAATTACCGCAAGTTATGGATGTGCCTTACTTGCTAGCAATACAGCTCGACTCCTATAAAAAGTTTTTGCAGACAGGGGTTGAAGCCGCAGATCGTTTGGATGCTGGTCTGCATGCAGCATTTAACTCTGTCTTCCCGATCGTATCCTATTCTGGAAATGCATCTCTAGAATATGTGGGCTATCGTCTGGGTGAGCCAGTATTTGACGTTAAAGAGTGTCAGATACGCGGTATTACTTATGCAGCTCCGCTGCGTGTAAAAGTTCGCTTGGTTATTTATGATCGCGAATCCAGCAATAAAGCTGTTAAAGATATTAAAGAGCAAGAAGTCTACATGGGCGAAATGCCTTTGATGACTGATAACGGTACATTCGTTGTCAACGGTACTGAGCGTGTAATCGTTTCTCAGTTACACCGCTCTCCTGGTGTGTTCTTTGATCATGATAAAGGCAAGACCCACTCATCTGGTAAGTTGCTGTATTCAGCGCGTGTTATTCCTTACCGTGGTTCTTGGTTGGATTTCGAATTTGATCCAAAAGATAGTCTGTTCGTACGTATCGACCGTCGCCGTAAGCTGCCAGCAACGATTTTGCTGCGTGCTCTTGGTTATCAAGCTGAAGAAATTCTAGATATTTTCTTTGAAAATACTGCTTGGACCCTTGGCGAAGACGTAATCAAAATGCATTTGATTGCTGACCGTCTACGTGGTGAGACGCTATCTTTTGAAGTAAAAGACCCTGAAGGCAATGTTATTGTTGAGCCGGGTCGTCGTATTACTCCACGTCATATTCGTCAAATGGCGAAGGTTGGCATGGAGCAGCTAGAAGTGCCGCTTGAGTACTTGGCTGGTAAGGCTATTGCGCGCGATGTGATTGATCCGTCAACGGGTGAATTGATCTGTGGTTGTAATGCGGAAATTACAGAAGAGCTAGTTGAACAGCTTCGTGCTGCTAATATCACTGAGTTCGAAACTCTGTATACAAATGAGTTGGATTGCGGTCCATTTATTTCCGATACGCTGCGTAATGACCCTACACGCAACCAGTTAGAAGCATTGGTAGAGATCTACCGTATGATGCGTCCTGGTGAGCCGCCAACAAAAGAGTCTGCTGAAGCATTGTTTGAGAATTTATTCTTTGCTGAAGAGCGTTATGACCTGTCTGCTGTAGGTCGTATGAAGTTCAATCGTCGCCTTGGTCGTGATGATGTACTTGGTTCTGGCGTACTAGACAAGAATGATATTCTTGAAGTTATGAAGACGCTGATCGATATACGTAACGGTAAAGGTACCGTGGATGATATCGATCACCTTGGTAACCGTCGTATACGTTCTGTTGGTGAGATGGCAGAGAACCAGTTCCGTGTTGGTCTTGTTCGTGTAGAACGTGCCGTACGTGAGCGTCTAAGCATGGCTGAGTCTGATAACCTGATGCCTCAGGATCTTATCAATGCCAAGCCTGTTGCTGCTGCAATCAAAGAGTTCTTTGGTTCATCTCAGCTGTCGCAGTTTATGGATCAGAACAATCCGCTTTCAGAAGTGACTCATAAGCGTCGTGTTTCAGCATTGGGTCCAGGTGGTTTGACGCGTGAGCGTGCAGGCTTTGAGGTACGAGACGTACATCCGACTCACTATGGTCGTGTATGTCCAATCGAAACGCCGGAAGGTCCAAACATCGGTTTGATCAACTCATTGGCTACGTTTGCTCGCACGAATGATTACGGTTTCTTAGAGACTCCGTACCGTCGTGTTGTTGATAGCAAAGTAACCGATGAATTAGATTACCTGTCGGCAATCGAAGAAAATACATTCGTTATCGCACAGGCGTCAGCGACAATGGACGATGAAGGTCGTCTACTTGATGAGCTGGTTACGGTTCGTCATTTGAATGAAACAACGGTTATGCAGCCTGAAAAAGTACAGTACATGGACGTGTCACCACGCCAGGTCGTATCTGTTGCTGCATCGTTAATTCCATTCCTAGAGCACGATGATGCTAACCGTGCCTTGATGGGTTCAAATATGCAGCGTCAGGCTGTACCAACATTGCGCGCTGATAAGCCGCTTGTAGGTACGGGTATCGAGCGTAACGTTGCACAGGACTCGGGTGTTTGTGTTGTTGCACGTCGTGGTGGTTTGATCGAATCTGTTGATGCTAGCCGTATTGTTGTTCGCGTTAATGATGATGAAGTAACCGCGGGTGATGCGGGTGTAGATATCTACAACCTAACTAAGTACACGCGTTCTAACCAAAATACTTGTATTAACCAGCGTTCTATTGTGAACCCGGGTGATCAGGTTAAAGTTGGCGACGTAATGGCTGATGGCCCGTCTGTTGATATGGGTGAGCTGGCACTAGGTCAGAACATGCGTATCGCATTCATGCCTTGGAACGGCTATAACTTCGAGGACTCGATCCTAATTTCGGAGCGTGTTGTACAAGAAGATCGTTTCACGACTATTCATATTCAGGAACTAACTTGTGTTGCTCGTGATACTAAGTTGGGCTCAGAAGAGATTACTTCTGATATTCCAAATGTGGGTGAGTCTGCGCTGGCTAAGCTTGATGAAGCGGGTATCGTTCATATTGGTGCTGAAGTAGGCCCTGGCGATATCTTAGTGGGTAAAGTGACACCTAAAGGTGAAAGCCAGCTTACACCGGAAGAGAAGCTGCTAAGAGCTATCTTTGGTGAGAAAGCATCTGATGTTAAAGATACATCGCTTCGTGTGAAGACAGGTACAATCGGTAAAGTAATCGATGTGCAGGTATTTACACGTGATGGCGTTCAGAAAGATGAGCGCGCGTTGTCTATCGAAAAATCAGAGCTAGACGCGATCCGTAAGGATTTGAACGAAGAGTTACGCATTGTTGAGCAGGCTACTTTTGAGCGTCTAGGTAAAGTACTTGTGGGTCTGGCTGCCGATGGTGGCGCAGGTCTGAGAAAAGGCGAAGAGATTACCGCGGAATTCTTAGCCGGTCTTTCTAAGTCTGATTGGTTTAACATCCGTGTTGCCGATGAAACTGCAGCTGAGCAGCTAGAGCTTGCTGAGAAACAACTAGAGGATCGTAAAGAGTCTCTTGATAAGCGTTTCGAAGATAAGAAGAACAAGTTGCAAACAGGCGATGATCTTGCACCAGGCGTGCTGAAGATTGTTAAGGTTTATGTTGCAACTAAGCGTCGCGTTCAGCCAGGTGATAAGATGGCCGGTCGTCATGGTAACAAGGGTGTAATCTCTGTAATCATGCCGGTTGAAGATATGCCATATGATGCCAACGGGGAACCAGTAGATATCGTACTGAACCCGCTAGGTGTACCATCGCGAATGAACGTTGGTCAGGTCCTAGAGACGCATATGGGTATGGCAGCGAAAGGTCTTGGTCGTCGCATCAATGAGATGCTGGATCAAGAGCGCGAGCGTGCTGAAACTGTTAAAGAGATTCGTGAGTTCTTACATCAGATCTATAATGCTGATTTGGGTGCAGGCATTAACAGCCGTACCGAAGATCTCGATAGCTTTACTGATGAAGAAATTCTTGAGCTTGCTAAGAACCTTTGCGGTGGTGTTCCACTTGCAACTCCAGCATTTGATGGTGCTAAAGAGGTTGAGCTTAAATCATTGCTACGTTTGGCAGGATTGAGCGACACAGGTCAAACGAAATTGTTCGATGGCCGTACTGGTAATCAGTTTGATCGCCCTGTGACTGTTGGTTACATGTACATGCTGAAATTGAATCACTTGGTTGATGATAAGATGCATGCGCGTTCTACTGGTTCTTACAGCCTTGTTACTCAGCAGCCGCTGGGTGGTAAAGCTCAGTTCGGTGGTCAGCGATTCGGTGAGATGGAGGTGTGGGCACTAGAAGCTTACGGTGCTGCATATACGCTTCAAGAAATGCTCACAGTTAAGTCCGATGACGTGAATGGTCGTACTAAGATGTATAAAAACATCGTTGATGGCGATCATCGTATGGAGCCGGGTATGCCGGAATCCTTCAACGTACTTATTAAAGAGATTCGTTCTCTGGGTATCGACATCGAGCTCGAATCCGAATAAGCATAAAACTGTATACCAGGCGGGGGTCGCTCATTAGAGCGGCCTCAAGCAAGAACTCCGTTAGGAGCTTGAAAGAATGAAAGATCTGCTGAATCTGCTTAAAACACAGGGTCAATCTGAAGAGTTTGACTCGATTAAGATCACTCTGGCATCACCTGAGATGATCCGTTCATGGTCTTACGGCGAAGTTAAAAAGCCGGAAACCATTAATTACCGTACCTTCAAGCCAGAGCGTGAAGGTCTGTTCTGTGCCAAAATCTTTGGCCCAGTAAAAGATTACGAGTGCCTATGCGGCAAGTACAAGCGCATGAAGCACCGTGGTGTGATCTGTGAGAAGTGTGGCGTAGAAGTTACACTGGCTAAAGTTCGTCGTGAGCGTATGGCTCATATCGAATTAGCCTCTCCTGTTGCACACATCTGGTTCCTTAAATCACTACCGTCCCGTATCGGCTTGATGCTTGATATGACGCTGCGTGATATCGAACGTGTACTTTATTTCGAATCATTCGTTGTAATTGATCCAGGCATGACGACGTTAGAGCGTGGTCAGCTACTTAACGACGAACAGTATTTTGAAGCGCTTGAAGAGTTTGGTGACGATTTCGATGCCCGTATGGGTGCGGAAGCGGTTAAAGAGCTTCTATCATCTATCGAGTTAGAAGAGGAAGTTAATCGTCTACGCGAAGAGCTACCACAGACAAACTCTGAGACAAAAATTAAGAAGCTGTCTAAGCGTCTTAAGCTGCTAGAAGCATTCTACAAATCTGGCAACAAGCCAGAGTGGATGATTCTTGAAGTACTGCCGGTTCTTCCGCCAGATCTTCGTCCATTGGTTCCGCTAGATGGTGGTCGTTTCGCGACATCTGATCTTAACGATCTTTATCGCCGCGTTATTAACCGTAACAACCGTCTTAAGCGTCTATTAGATCTTAATGCACCAGATATCATCGTACGAAACGAAAAGCGTATGTTGCAGGAATCTGTTGATGCGTTATTGGATAATGGTCGTCGCGGTCGTGCTATTACAGGTTCGAATAAACGTCCTCTGAAATCTTTGGCAGATATGATCAAAGGTAAGCAGGGTCGTTTCCGTCAGAACCTGCTTGGTAAGCGTGTAGATTACTCTGGTCGTTCAGTAATCGTAGTGGGTCCATACCTGCGCTTACATCAGTGTGGTCTTCCTAAGAAGATGGCACTTGAGCTATTTAAACCATTCATCTTCTCTAAGCTGGAGCTACGTGGTCATGCGACGACGATTAAGGCTGCTAAGAAGATGGTAGAGCGTGAAGAAGCATTGGTTTGGGATATCCTTGATGAGGTTATCCGTGAGCATCCAGTACTTCTTAACCGTGCACCAACACTTCACCGTTTGGGTATCCAGGCATTCGAGCCTGTATTGATCGAAGGTAAAGCAATCCAGTTACACCCACTGGTTTGTGCGGCATATAACGCCGATTTCGATGGAGACCAGATGGCGGTACACGTACCGTTGACTATCGAAGCACAGCTTGAAGCGCGTGCGTTGATGATGTCTACAAACAACGTGCTATCGCCAGCCAATGGTGAGCCGATCATCGTGCCTTCGCAGGACGTTGTATTGGGTCTTTACTATATGACTCGTGAGCGTGTAAACGCGAAAGGCGAGGGTATGGTGTTTGCGGATATTGAAGAGATCGCTCGTGCACAAGGTGCTGGTGAGTTGGATCTTCAAGCTGCAATTAAAGTGCGAATTACGGAAACTATTCGTGATATTGAAGGTAACGTTGAAGTTGTTACTGAGATGAAGGAAACGACGGCAGGTCGTGCATTGCTTTTCGCAATCGTACCTGATGGCCTTCCATACGAATTAGTAAACCAGCCAATGAAGAAAAAGGCGATCTCTCGCCTATTGAACGAAGCGTATCGTCGCTGTGGTCTTAAAGATACGGTTATCTTTGCTGACCAATTGATGTACATGGGCTTCCGTCAGGCGACAATGTCTGGTGTTTCTATTGGTGTAAACGATTTCGAAATTCCTGCTGAGAAGGCAGCTATTATCGAAGAAGCGGAAGCTGAGGTAATGGATATTGAGCGTCAGTTCGCTGATGGTCTTGTAACTCAGGGTGAGAAATACAACAAAGTTATCGATATCTGGTCTCGTGCTAACGAACTGTTGGCTAAGAAGATGATGGATAACTTGAAAACAGAGCCCGTTATTACCAAAGATGGCGAAGAGTCAGAACAAGAGTCCTTTAACTCTGTTTACATGATGGCCGACTCCGGTGCCCGTGGTAGTGCTGCTCAGATTCGTCAGTTGGCGGGGATGCGTGGTTTGATGGCGAAACCGGATGGTTCGATCATCGAAACGCCAATCACAGCAAACTTCCGTGAAGGTTTGAACGTACTTCAGTACTTCATCTCTACTCATGGTGCTCGTAAAGGTTTGGCCGATACCGCACTTAAAACAGCTAACTCGGGTTACCTAACGCGCCGTCTAGTTGATGTAGCGCAAGACGTTGTTATCACAGAAGCGGATTGTGGTACCGAAGAAGGCTTGGTCATGGTGCCATTGATCGAAGGGGGTGATGTTGTTGTTGCTCTAGGCGATCGTGTATTAGGTCGTGTCGTTGCTAAGGATGTACTGGACCCTACTGGTGCAGATGTTCTTATTGAAGCGGGTACGCTGATTGATGAAGCGTGGAAGCATCGTTTAGAAAGCGATGACCTATACTCTTCAATCGATGAGATTATTGTACGTAGTGCGATCTCATGTCGTACACGCCATGGTATCTGTGCAAGCTGTTACGGCCGTGATCTAGGCCGTGGTCATCTTGTCAATCCGGGCGAGGCTGTTGGTGTTATTGCAGCTCAATCGATTGGTGAGCCAGGTACACAGCTGACCATGCGTACGTTCCATATCGGTGGTGCGGCATCTCGAGCTGCGGCTGTGGATAGCATTCAGGTTAAGAATGGCGGTGAGATCCGCTTGCATGACCTGAAATATGTTGAGCGCCCAGATGGTGCGTTGGTTGCGACTTCTCGTTCAGGCGAGCTAGGTGTAACGGATGAGCACGGTCGTGAGCGTGAGCGTTACAAGCTTCCTTATGGTTCTGTTATCAAAGTTAAAGATGGCGGAAAAGTTGAAGCGGGCGACATTGTTGCCAACTGGGATCCACATACCCATCCAATTATCTCTGAAGTATCTGGTAAAGTTGAACTTTCAGGTATGGAAGATGGTATTACGGTTAAGAGTCAAACAGATGAGCTAACGGGTCTTTCCACAACGGAAGTCCTAGATAGCAAAGATCGTCCAGCGGCAGGTAAAGATATCCGCCCAATGATCAAGCTGCTTGATGCGAAAGGTAATGATGTAATGCACCCGGGTACAGATTCGGCAGCGCAGTACTTATTACCACCTAAAGCGATTATGAATTTGAGTAATGGTGCGGAAGTACAGATTGGTGATGTACTGGCACGTATTCCTCAAGAAGGTTCAGTAAACAAAGATATCACCGGTGGTCTGCCACGCGTAGCTGACTTGTTCGAAGCGCGTAAGCCGAAAGAGTCGTCTATTCTGGCTGAAGTATCTGGTATCGTTGGTTTCGGTAAAGAGACCAAAGGTAAGAAGCGTTTGGTTATCTCTCCAAACGATGCTGAGCCGCACGAAACAATGATCCAGAAATGGCGTAACTTGAACGTCTTCGAGGGTGAGCAAGTGAATAAGGGTGAGGTTATCTCTGATGGCCCGTCTAACCCTCACGATATCTTGCGTATCCTTGGTGTTGAAGAGCTGGCAAAATACATTACGAGCGAAATTCAGGATGTATATCGTCTACAAGGCGTAGGCATCAACGATAAGCACATCGAAGTTATTGTGCGTCAGATGCTACGTAAGGTAGAGATCACCTCTTCAGGCGATTCTACGTTCATCACGGGTGATCAAGTAGAGTATCAAGCTGTACTTGCAGAAAATGAAGAGCTAGAAGCAGCAGGTAAGATCACAGCTAAGTACGATCGTGTACTGCTGGGTATTACTAAGGCTTCACTAGCGACTGAATCCTTCATCTCTGCAGCATCCTTCCAGGAGACCACGCGAGTGTTGACTGAAGGTGCAGTGACAGGCAAGCAAGACTTCTTGCGTGGTCTGAAAGAAAACGTCGTGGTGGGTCGTCTGATTCCGGCAGGTTCGGGTCTGGCTTATCACGAGGAACGTAAGCGCAAGCGTGCTCAACCTGCTGAAGGTGAAAGCATGACTGTAAGTGCAGAAGAGGTGCAACAAGCACTAACTGAAGCACTAAATGCGTCTATGCCAGACTCTGAATAAGGTTTTTTTCAATTTTTATTGAATAAATAGTGTTCAGTGTTTGACTCTAGGGGCCGGAATTTATTAAAATTCCGGCCCCTTTGTGGTTGGATTGAAAAAGATCCAATTTTTTATGGTGTTAAATCAAAACGTGGAGTTTGCTTAAATGGCAACGATTAACCAGTTGGTACGTAAACCACGTAAGCGCAAAGTTCAACCTAGCGATGTTCGTGCATTGCAAGCTTGTCCTCAGCGCCGTGGCGTATGTACCCGTGTTTACACCACTACTCCGAAAAAACCGAACTCTGCACTACGTAAAGTATGTCGTGTTCGTTTGACCAACGGCTTCGAGGTTGCTTCCTACATTGGTGGTGAAGGTCACAACCTGCAGGAGCACAGTGTTGTTCTAATTCGTGGTGGTCGTGTTAAGGACCTTCCAGGTGTTCGCTACCATACGGTACGTGGCGCATTGGACTGCTCAGGTGTAAGTGAGCGTAAGCAAGGCCGTTCTAAGTACGGTGCTAAGCGTCCTAAATCTTAATCGTAGTCCCTGCGGCGCGGCTAACTAGTAAGACTAAGAAGCTAACCCGGATACACGGTAAGAGTAAGGCCAGGCAATATTGCTTGGGAAACCTGAAGACCTTTTAATGAATTGAGGGCTTATCAATGCCTAGAAGACGCGTCGCTGCAAAGCGCGAAATACTACCGGATCCTAAGTTCGGTAACACAGTTCTTGCTAAGTTTATTAACCATGTAATGGTTCATGGTAAGAAGTCTGTTGCTGAGAAAATCGTTTACGGTGCTTTGGATAAAATCCAAGAGCGTAGCGATCAAGATCCATTAGAGATTTTTGAAAAAGCTCTAGAAGCTATCCAGCCTGCGGTAGAGGTTAAATCTCGCCGTGTAGGTGGTGCAACTTACCAAGTGCCAGTAGAAGTTCGTCCAGCACGTCGTATGGCGCTTGCTATGCGTTGGGCTGTTGACTCTGCACGTAGTCGTGGTGAGAAATCCATGGCACTACGTTTGGCAGGTGAGCTAATCGATGCAGCTGAAGGCCGCGGTGCGGCTGTTAAGAAACGTGAAGACGTGCATCGTATGGCTGAAGCGAACAAAGCGTTCGCTCACTACCGCTTCTAAGAAACTGAGGACTAATCTGTGGCTCGTAAGACTCCAATCGCACGTTATCGCAATATAGGTATTTGTGCGCATGTAGATGCCGGTAAAACGACAACTACGGAGCGCGTTTTGTTCTACACTGGTCTTTCTCATAAGATTGGTGAAGTTCATGATGGTGCTGCGACCATGGATTGGATGGAACAGGAGCAGGAGCGTGGTATTACTATCACGTCTGCTGCTACTACCTGTTTCTGGAAGGGCATGAACCAACAGTTCGAAGACCATCGAATCAATATCATCGATACACCAGGGCACGTTGACTTTACAATTGAAGTTGAGCGTTCTTTGCGTGTTTTAGATGGTGCTGTTGTTGTGCTTTGTGCCTCTTCCGGTGTTCAGCCTCAAACAGAAACGGTATGGCGTCAAGCTGATAAATATGAAGTGCCTCGCATGGTATTCGTCAATAAGATGGATCGCTTGGGTGCTGATTTCTTTATGGTTGTTGAGCAGCTTAAAGATCGGCTTGGTGCTAATGCTGTGCCTATAAACTTCCCGATCGGATCGGAAGATGATTTTGTGGGTGTGGTTGATCTGATTCGCATGAAAGCCATTATGTGGAATGAAGCGGATCAAGGTATGACGTATGAGTTGGAAGATATTCCAGCTAATTTGCAGGCTAAAGCGGACGAATTGCATGAGCAGTTAGTAGAAGCGGCGGCGGAAGCAAATGATGAGTTAATGGACAAATACCTTGAAGAAGGTGATTTGTCGCTTGAAGAGATCAAGCAAGGTTTGCGTGCGCGTACGCTGGATAACGATATTGTTTTGATGCAGGCGGG
>Ga0193964_1000863_pt1 | contig 14232 bp, 13 predicted proteins | sample FB_7_MG_FD_140323 | JGI IMG/M metagenome (GOLD analysis project Ga0193964, IMG submission 140323) | Microbial mat bacterial communities from the Broadkill River, Lewes, Delaware, United States - FB_7_MG | ecosystem: Environmental > Aquatic > Freshwater > River > Microbial mats | place: USA... | reverse complement strand
TCGCAACTGCACTGTTCAATAGGTCGCGCGGCAGCCTTCTGCTGTCGGCGTTTTTCCACTTCCAGTTGATGAACCCGATCTTTCCGGATGCTCAACCCTACGACACATACCTGCTGATCGTTGCTGCTGCTCTTATCGTTTGGTGGAACCGCAAGGATATGTTCACAAAGGAAGGGGCAGTTACAGAAGTCATTCCAAACCAGAAGAAAGTGACCGTTGGCTAACCATGCCATGCACACGGACGTGGATTCCGCTACGCTCTATCCAAGCCGGTGATTGCCATCGTTATGTGTAAAAATAATTTTTCATCTTAGGAATATATCTTTATGACTTTGAATTTTATGCTTCTATATGTAACAACCGTATTCATTGCTTCAATTCTACCTGGCCCAAGTATGTTGTTGGCTTTGACTCATGGCATGCAATTCGGGGCAAAAAGAACTATTGCTTCAGCTATGGGGAATTTAACAATTACATTAATTCAGGCCTCTGTTTCTGTGGCAGGCCTGGGGGCCGTTTTAATTGCTTCTGAACCCGCATTCAATTTTGTAAAGTTTGCCGGAGCGGCATATCTAATCTATTTAGGCGTTGTCATCTTATTTACACAAAAAATGTCTTTTATTCCTGTATATACGAAACCACACCAAGGAACTTCTCTTCGTAAAATGTATTTACAGGCAGCTCTTGTAACTGCTGGGAACCCCAAAGCAATCGTGTTCTTCACGGCAATCTTTCCACAATTTATCAATCCAGAGATTACTTACTTACCTCAATTTATGACCTTAATGGTCTTGGGGTCTTTTATAGCTTTTAGCTGTTTTATGCTTTACGCAATAAGCGGTCAAAAAATCGTCCACCTTTTCGCGAAGAAAAATATCGGGAAACGTATCAATAGAGTTATTGGCGGTACATTTATTGGTGCAGGAATTGCTCTTGCCACAGGAAATAAATAGAAAAACACATAACGAATAAGGATAGATAGCGTGAGGAACGAGCCGCGATCTTATCCTGTGGTTGGACAAGCCTGGGCACCATACATATAAAGCAAATATCTCATTTTGATTTTAGGGTTGGTAAGGTTCTGACTTTTAGAGAGGGGGGGACATTCTTGATATTTTAAGTTTCCTTTCTAGGCAAAATAATACTATTACCTATCTACCTAAGCCGAGAACGTCATAACACCTGCATCCGTTACCCATCCTTTTGATAGCGTTCTTTTGATTCAACAAAACCGTGTTCATCACCAATAATGGTCAGCTGATCGCCTTGGACAAGAACGGTATCGCCATTAGGTACAAATGATTTCCCGTCCCGTGCGAGCATGACGACCAAGCACCCTTTAGGGATACCAGCCAACCGCAAGGGTTTATTTATCAAGTCACTGGTTGGCCCTTCTGATAGTACAATTAAGGTCATAAAACGATCATCGCGTAATAAACTAGCCCTTAACTCCTGCTCGATCTGTGCGCGCTCCCATGCCGCGGAAAAACTATCCTCATCGATCCGTTCTGCGATCCGGGCTAAAATTCGCAAGTGCTGTGTTGGATTGTTTCCAGGGCTAACTAGAAAAAAGATGGCGTGAATTCGAACCTCGCCCTCCTCTTCATGGGTCAACGGGTTGTAAGTTGGCATGAACACACCATTACGAGCGCGTACCAGAACCATCACCGCCTGTTCAATATTGTCAGTGCGAAAGTGAGGTAATGCGATACCACGAGCTACAGGGGTCGCACCAATTCGTGTGCCTGCCATGATTTGTGCTTTGATTTCATCGCCCGACATATGAACCACAAACTTCAATTTGCTCGCAACAATCGACACCACCTCTTCAAAGCTAGATGCCGTATCAAGATCAAAAACGAGGCTTTTGGAAACAATATCGTCAAACGGGTCTTCCTCTCGGAGACCTTTTTCCCTCAAGATCCCACGTAATTCAGTATCTAGATCCTGATGCCTGTAATGTCCTAGTCGTTCAAACACATGATAGAGAGCTCCTGTTCTTGTCGTGCGATGACGAGCGTAATACCAGTACCACAGTGAAGCTGCTGCGATCAGCCCCGTCGAAAACAGAATGGAGATGCTTCCCATTTCAAATATGAGAATAAAGGGCAGAATAATACCGGCAATCTGCATCCACGGATAAAATGGTGATTTATACCCAGGATCATACGATTGAATACGGCTCTCGCGCATCACAATTACAGCAAGACAGACCAACGCGAACATCAACAACTGAAAGGAGCTTGCTAGTTTTGCAATCTTCATCGGATCGAATAGAACCAGAATGAAGATAATGCTTACGAGGGTCAGTAGAATAGCTGGTAACGGCGTGCCAAACTTACCTAGTTTTCGAAATTGCGGAGGTAACAGGTGATCGCGGCTCATCGCTAAGGGGTAGCGTGAAGCGCTCATCAAACCCGCATTGGCAACTGAAATAAATGCCAACAATGCCGCAATTGAGACCAAGGCGACACCAATCTGGCCCATGGCATATCCTGCGGCTGTTGCAACGGGAGTCAAGTTGCCCTTTAGCTCCTCGGTAGGAACAAGGCCAACAATGACAACGGTACCTAAGAAGTAGACTAGAACTGCAGTGATAAAGGACAGTATCATTCCACGCGGCAAATTGTGCTCTGGGTCTTCAACTTCCTCTGAAAGACTGGCAACCTTGGTGACGCCGACATAACTGATATAGACCATTCCGGCGGTTCCCAAGATTGAATCGAATCCTGAAGCAAAAAAATCTTCAAAGTGAGTCGGCTGAAACTCGATCACTCCACCAAAAAGAAAAACGGCCAGAATTGCCAATAACCCGCAAACTAGAACAACTTGCAATCCACCACTTTTTTTTGCTCCAACAAGGTTGATCCCCCCTAGCAACAGAGCGATAAACACGGCAATAGGGACGATTGGCGCACCTGGAACAAACAGCGAAATATAGGCCCCCATACCGATCAGAGCAAAGGAAACTTTCAGGATCAGCGCTAACCAGGTACCAATACCACCGATTGTGCCGAAATAGGGCCCCAAGGCGCGATCAAGAAAATAGTAAACTCCTCCAGCACGTGGCATCGCTGTTGCCAATTCGATTACACTGAACATGGCTGGTATCATTGGCACCGCAGCCAGCATGTATGCTAGAATTAACGCTGGTCCAGCTTCTATCGCGGCAATGCCCGGAAGCAGAAAAAAACCAGCGCTTAGAGTGGCCCCTGTGGCAATAGCGTAAACATCCTTAAGCTTTAAGTCTTTTTTAAGCCGTTTGTGTATTTTTGAATAGGCCATTGTGCCTCCATGTTCGTCATCAACAACGATGCTTACGATACAACATCGTTTTAAAGATTACCAGATCAGCAGGTTCCTGCCATCTAGAAAAATCAGGCAAAATCAGCGGGACGTTCTTGATATTTTAAGTTTCTTTGGTAACCTTTCACCATGCCACGAAATTCCCGTATAGACATACCCGGTCTGCTACAACATGTCATAGTCAGAGGCATCGATAGACAGGCTATTTTCATTGATGATCAAGATAGGGACACGTTTGTCTCTCGGTTCTCCTTGCTGCTTAAGGAGACCGCTACAGACTGCTACGCTTGGGCGATGCTAGATAATCATTTTCACCTACTGATTCGCCCGACATCAATCAAACTAAGTACTTTTATGCGTCGGCTATTAACCAGTTATGCCGTGGTTTTCAATTTAAGGCACAACCGTTCAGGCCACCTGTTCCAAAATCGATATAAATCAATTGTTTGTGATGAAGAGCCATACTTACTTGAACTGGTTCGCTATATTCACTTGAACCCTGTTCGTGCTCACATGATCAATGACCTAAATGCGCTGATAGATTATCCTTGGTGTGGGCATGCTGAGCTGATGGGTAAGGCATCGTCTAATCTATTAAAAAGTGAAGAGGTTCTCCCTCTTTTTTCACGCACAAAGAAAAAAGCGATTCAGAACTATTTACATTTTATGGAAGATGGGCTGCAAAACGAAACAACCGTACCCCTTTCATCTGGCGGTAAACTAACTAGCATTAACTACAATTCAACGCTAGACGATGATTGTTGTTTCGACAGCCGTATTCTCGGGGGCGGTGATTTTGTTGAATCAGTTCTCGATGGGAAACTGCTGCCCTCCTCTAATTTTGACCTGAGCTTTTCAGATTTATCAAAACGAATTGCAGCTTATTATGAGATAGCATCTTGTGATTTATCTAAACCAAACAAGGCGCAGCCCATTGCAAATGCCAAGGCAGTTATTTGCTATATTGCTATCCGATATTTGCAACTAAAGGGGGTCGATATTGCTCCCAAACTTGGATATTCATCTGCAGCGGTTTCTCATGCAACAAAAAGGGGGAAACAAATTTTAGATGAAGATAATAGTTTGCAAAAGATACTGAGAGACTGACAGTAACTTAAAATATCAAGAACGTCCCCCCCCCTGATAAAAAACAACGTTAGGTGTAAATAAAACAATGGCAACTCAACAGACCCGAGATCCGCGTTAGCATGGAATTTCTTGAACTAATAGTTCTTGTTTTCGTTGTGGTGACGGCCGTATCTATTATTTGGTCTACGCTGCAAACGGGCATTTCTCCTATGATGAGTTCAGGCAAGGCTCGTAAAGCCATGCTTGCTTCGCTAGATATACCTGTCAATGGCCCTTTAATCGATCTTGGTTCGGGCTGGGGAACGCTCGTTATCGCTGCCGCCCGCAAGTACCCACAGCAAGAGGTGATCGGCTATGAACTGTCATGGTTTCCTTGGTTGGTGTCAATACTTCTTAAGTATCGTTTACGTTTAGATAACCTTACCCTTTATCGCAAAGATTTTAAGAACGCAGATCTCAGCAATGCGTCCATTATCTTTTGTTATCTTTTCCCTGGGGGGATGATTGCTGTTCATGAAAAACTAAAACGGGAAAGATTTGATGAGATTCTCATTGTGAGCAACACATTCGCTTTACCTTCGTATCAACCGACACAAACCATCCGCCTAAATGATCTCTACAAAACGCCAATTTACATCTATCATTGGCGACAACCTTCGTTAAAGAAACAAAGACCCCAGATCAAACAGTCACGATTCTCAAGCGGTTAACCTCCTGATTCCGCGAGCCCATGCTTCTACACGCCTAACCGTTACGGGTAAAAAATAGCCAACCACACGGTGACAACATCGGGATCGGTCCACATCACGCGATGCTTGGTGTGCGCGGGAATATTGAGATAATCACCCTCACCAAGCTGAACGTGACGACCATCTTCATAGACAACTGTTCCTGCCCCTTTTAACACCACCACCCACTCATTTTCATCCTGATCGTACCAGTCGTTTTCGTCTGAGCAGTGCCCTTTCGAGAGGATTCTTTCAATTCTCACCGTGCCATTGTTAAACAGATCTTCAAATATTTCTTGGTTAATAACGGAAGGGATTGACGTAAAAAGATTGTTACCCATGGTGATCTTTCCTCTGCAAAGGGTGCAATTAAAACGGCCGACTTTGAGTGCTTAGTTCAGACCTATAGATCCTGTGTCTTTTCATCAAACCAATCTTGAAAGGCGGCGTAATTCCATTCTCTACCCAAGAAGTCGGTTATTGCAGCAGAGGAATCTGGCCCACAATCTTCTAGGATATGCTCGCGATAACGCTGTCCGAGTTGAGGATCAAAAATCGATTCCGTTGAGGCTTCAAATAAACTTAAAATGTCGACACTGACAACATCGGCAAGAACATATTGATAATAGCGAGTATCGGTAGCAGGCATAACAAAATAGGGAAGATCATAAAAAGGCTGTGATTCGCTCGAATAGGGGAAAAAATAGTGTGCTAAATTACTCTTGGCAACCTCAGCGAAGTTATCTGTCATACCACCTTGCCAAGCAGTTAGATCCATCGCTGTAGCACTTAATGTTAAGGTATAGCGCTGATTTTCACAAAAGTCCTGAGGAGACTCGCGATAGTAGTTCCAAAAGGAAACGAAATCAGCAGGCAATTGCGCTAAGGGTTGATCTGGATTCGAACTTAAAAGCGCTTTGAAGAATTCAGGATGTGTCACAAGCTTTTCACTAAACATGGATGGAACTTCAATAAAATCAGGCTGATACAATGGTTCCGACGATGACTGCAACATAAAATGCAAGGCATGGCCAAGCTCATGGCCAAAGCCTTCATACGCATAAGTGCTCATGGGGGTTGTCTCAGTTGACGATTTGACAAGATTTAAATTCATCACGATCACCGGAACCTGCCTTGCGCCTGAATCCAACAGTCGCGATGCCATAATGCGTCCGCAATTTTCTGGAGCGCTAATACCAGCAAGCTGATAAGGATCAACTAACAAAGTAGCAACAGGGGCGTTACTCTTCTGATCGTAAACTCGGTATTCCACCACATCAGGGTTCCAGCTATTTTCAAGTTGCCCTGTTTTGACAAAACTCAAACCAAAAATTTTCCCAACCAAATAAAGCGTGCGATCGAAGGTGTCTGGAAAGGTTAATAGATGCGGATTTGCAACGGGGCCTGACAACAGTTGATCACTCACTACCCGGTTATAGCGATCCCGATTCCAAGCAAAAATGGTTTCGGGTTCCTCCCCCTCTGCGCTGGTTTGAGCTACTTTATAGCGTTGCAGCAAACGCTCAAATGCGGGATTGGTAATCTGTTCCACCTCATCAAGCAATTCATAAACTCGGGGAGCATCAGCCATTATGGTATCCGACAACCTCAATGCGGCATAATCTTCATGACCAAACAGTTGAGCATACGATAATCGTTGTTGTTGAATTATTGGCCATAACAACGCGTTTTCAGCTGCGGCTTTCGAGAACTGTACGGCATGCAGTCGTTCTCGAACGCTTTCATCGAGACAAGACCTGGACAAGGTATAATAAAGAGAACTATTGGCATCAAAAATATAATCCCCTGAAATGTCAGTGGGAATTTTCGACTTCAACTCTTCAGATAAACAACCAAACTCCTCAGCAGTAAAGGTTGCTGAAGCCGATTTGGTCACAGAATTGTTGTAATAGAGAAGGGAAACATTGGTTAGGTTTTCATCGGCCTCAACTTGGGCGGCTTGTTCAGCGGCTGAAAATTCACTGGTGAATTTAATCGCTAAATAATCGGCGACCTCTTGCTGTCGCGGGGTGGCTATAGAGAGAACATTCAAGGTATTTACCACCACCATCTTCAACTCGACGTTCTTTGTTAGAGCTACGGTAAGTTGGGGGTATTGGACAAAACCAACATAGCCCAGCGCTCGAACCGCAGGGTCAGGACTTCGTGTCATCAGCTGACTGTTATAGGCGGTAGCATCACTAAGCTCTATAAGCAGATCATACAATGGAATGAGGTGATGTTGCCAATCGGGTGTTGGGGCAGTGACAATTTCAACACGCAGCTGTTCTACTCTTGCCACGAGATCATCAAAGCGTTTTTCAACCGCCTCAACTGTCGCAGGTGTATCGAAGGTGGCGAAAACGGTTGTTGGTTCTTTGGACGTATGGTTGCTATCACTACAACCTGTAGCAAGAATGGAGAGTAAAACAACAAAAGTCAGCAGAATGTTTCGAGCTAACGCTTTAATCGTTGGTGCGCCTAAAAAAACAGCCATAATGAGTCCTAGGGTTTAATTTAAAAAAGAGCTTCATTGCCCAGCAATATAGTTTTCACGACAATAGCCATTCAAAATCACCCTTGCGGATAATCGACCAACGTGCCATCGGCGGCGCGTATTTGTGCCTGCGACCCCAAACATTGCACATAGTCGGGAGTTACTGGAACCTTACCGTGACCACCGGGAAGATCGACAATATAGGTAGGGACGGCTAAACCTGATAATGGGCCCCGTAGTTGATCCATAATAGCGATACCATCCTCTATGCGGGTACGAAAATGGCCTGTGCCACAGGTTAAATCCATCTGATGCAGGTAATAGGGACGAATGCGTAAGCGATGTAATGCGTGGAAAAGTTGATGGAGTACGGCGGCATCGTCGTTGATTTCGCGCAGCAATACGGTTTGGTTCACTACTGGTACACCAGCGTTAACCAACAGAGTACAGGCGTCAATCGCTTGCGACGTTAGTTCGTTTGGGTGGTTAAAATGGGTGAGAAAATAAAGCGGCTGATAGCGCCCGAGAAGCTCACACAGCGCAGGGGTGATCCGTTCGGGCAGCACCACCGGCGCACGGCTGCCAATACGCACAACATCGACATGGGGGATGCGTTGCAAGCGTTTGAAAATATCTTCAAGTAAGCGATCAGACATCGTTAAGGGATCGCCCCCAGAGAGGATCACCTCGTTCACTTCAGGATGAGCAGCGACATAGTCGATCCCTTTGAGGATATCACCAAATGATACCGACATCTGCGCACAGCCCACTTTGCGCTTACGGGTGCAAAAACGGCAATAGCTAAAACAACTGCCCGCAACGAGCAGCAGCACCCGATGTCGATAACGGTGCACCAGATGGTTAACTGGCGAAAGAGCCTCTTCGTTGAGGGGATCAACCAACTGTGATTGATCATTATCAAGCTCAGCAATATGGGGGATAAACTGCTTAGCGATGGGGCTATTCACGCTGCTCATGTGCTCTAAGAGATAGGGGGTGATACGCAAGGGATAGCGTTGTGCCACTCGACTTATTTCGCTGCCTGATAATGAAAAACGCTCAGCCACGATCAGTGGATCGGTAACAGACCCTTTATGCTGTTGCAACCAATCTGACATCAGCTCTGCTCCCCATTTTTCACATCACTCTCAGCGGGTAAAACAACCAGCAAGGCGAGAGAGAAACACAGTAAGGCGATAGCCCGCAGTAGCGCTACGCCCACGGACGACCACGCCCCAGCACTTGAACCAAAACAGCCGCAATCAATAGATAAACCACGCATGGCAGCCGATAACAGGGCCACAGAAAACATAGAATACATCAAAATAGATAACCAACTCGCTGCGCGCAACCACGCGCCAGTTAATAACAGTAAGGCGGTATAGATTTCAAGAAACGGCAACACCGCAGCAACACTCAGGTTCAATACCGCAGGAAGTAGTTCATAGCGGGTAATCGCTTGGCTAAATGCGCTCACATCGAGGGCCTTAGTGATGCCCGCGTAAAGAAAAACAGCGGCAAGAACCAGACGCAAAAACAGGGCGATACGGTGTGTTGATATCATTACTGTCCCCCCTGCTCGTCGAGCGTTGCCTCAGTATTATGTTGCCCCTGCTGCCAATCGGCAAAGCCACCTTCGTAGAGGTACACCTGTGTAAAGCCCGCGACAAACAACGCTTCCCCAACGGTAAAAGAGTCACTGCAACTCACACTACTGCAATAGACCAACACTTGCTGACGATCTACACAGCAAGCAACAACATCGTGCAGTCGTTGCCCATCGCCTGCGGGGACGGAATGAGCGCGACCGATATGGCCATTAAGATAATCGCTATGGGAGCGCGCATCGACAATTAACTGCCCCTTTTGCACCCATTGTTGCACAAATGAACGCTCAACTGGTTGCGGCGAATAGAGTTCAAGATCGTGAACGGCGGTATTCTGCCACAGAGAATAGATGGATGGCCCATGTAAAACAGCGCCCGTTATAACGGCCAGGGCGATAATCAGTGTCATGCGCTTGAAAAGTGATCTCATCATCGATAACCCTATGCCTTGCGTAAAGTGAAAGCGTGCTATTGCAACCGTGCGGCATGGTATCAAACACCGATTCGCTTGACAATCACGACTTGGTTCAGTCACTGTTGCGTGGTATGTTTAAGGTTCAACTTTTAATACAATCCATCTGGAGGAGCTTATGCAACACTTTGCCTTGACCATTATTGCCGTGACCGACCCGGCATTGTTTCGAGTACCGCTGAAATCATCTACAAAATCGGCTGCAATGTTGCTGACTCAAGTAACAACATTCTCGGTGGCCAATTCGCCATGATCCTCATCCTCTCTCACCCAGAGATTTCGAGCATCGAAGAGCTAGAGAAAGCCTTTAAGCCACTAGAAGAACAAGAGCTTTCGGTCTTTATCCGTGCGCTTAAGCCGGGTGGAGAAACGCGCCCTGACACCCCTGGCGAGCTATGCATGATCTCTGTGTATGGTTCTGACAAGCCGGGTATTGTCTATCAAGTGACCAAAGTCTTAAGTGACAAGAACATCAACATACTTGATTTGAATACCAAACTCATTGGCAGTAAAGAGCGCCCAGTGTATGTGATGATGTGTGAGACTGCACTACCTGAAAACCTTGATGCGGATGACCTTAAAGCGATGATGGAAGACCTGAAAGAACAACTCAAGGTTGACATTTCCGTACGCACAGTCACCCCAGTGGAGTTGTAAAATGGCAGAACGGGAGGTATTGGTTTACCCCGACCCACGCTTAAAAGAGGTCTGCGCTTCAGCAATCATTGGCAACACTGAAACCCATGATGTAATCACTGACTTAGTTGATACCATGTATGCGTCAGGCCACTCTGTCGGCATTGCTGCGCCACAAATCGGCGTTTGCTTACGTGTCGCTGTGGTTGATGTATCGAACAACAAGTTAGGCAAGAAACACAATCATGGCCTCATGGTATTGATTAACCCTGAGATTATTGAAGCCAATGGTAGCAAGGTGATGCGCGAAGGGTGTATGAGTGTGCCTGATTACACAGGTAACGTTGAACGAGCGCGTGAAATTGTCGTGCAATTTTCAAATCAGGACGGTGAAGATCAGGTGGTACGCTGTAAAGGTTTTGAAGCCGTTGCCATTCAGCACGAACTCGACCATTTAGATGGCTTGCTGTTTCTAGATCGTGTTAGTAACAGTAAGGAAGATATTTTCAAGCGGAAATAAAAAGTATTATGACCCATCGGCGAATCACCACATTACTACTCGTAGCTCTGTGCCTAATTGGCAGCAGCTCTGCCGAGGCATTGCGACTGCATAGTCGAATTGGCGATGTTGTTTTCAACCATGACGAACACAAGATGTTTGTCGAATGTCAGGTGTGCCACCATAAAAAACAGGAAGGGTGCGCGAACTGTCACCTAAAAAGCAATGCCATAGGTCGTTCGCGCATTTTCCATTCCCTGTGCCGCAGTTGCCACGCGCAAAAAAAAGCGGGACCAACAGAGTGCGACCAGTGCCATGTTCCCTGCACACACAAGGAACTTGGCGATTGCTAGCAGATCGATTTAACAGCGCTGCTGTAAGTACTCGGCCAGCAGACGAACGCCATAACCAGTTCCACCTGTAGGCTGCCCAGCACGTCCCTTTTCTTCCCAAGCTGTGCCAGCAATATCAATATGCGCCCACGGTGTATCATCGACAAATTTCTGCAAAAACGCCGCGGCGGTGATGGTGCCAGCAGGTCGTCCGCCGATATTCTTCACATCGGCGACACTACTTTTAATCTGCTCGATATACTCCTCGAACAGTGGCAACGGCCACAAGCGCTCATCGACACATTCACCAGCCTGTTGCAGTTCAGCCAGCAGGTCTTCATCATTACCGAGAACGGCACTGGCGTGATGTCCTAGCGCTAAGATACAGGCTCCAGTCAGGGTGGCGAGATCGACAATAAGCTGCGGATCTTTCTGTTTCACCCACGTCAGCGCATCGGCTAAAATTAGTCGCCCTTCGGCATCGGTATTGAGAATTTCGATGGTTTTTCCCGACAGCGAGGTGACGATATCTCCCGGACGAGTCGCTCGATCTGAAGGCATATTTTCCACCGCGGGAACCACACCGATGACATTAATGGGTAGCTCAAGACGAGCAATGGTTGCCATGGTAGCCAGAACGGTTGCCCCGCCAGCCATGTCCATCTTCATTTGATCCATCCCCTCACCGGGTTTTAAGGAGATCCCGCCACTATCGAAGGTAACACCTTTGCCGACTAAGGCAACAGGCTGCTCGCCCTCTTCGCCCCCTTGATAATCAAGAACGATCAAGCGTGGTTCACAGATACTCCCCTGTGCGACGGCAAGCAAGGCACCAAAGCCTTGGCGTTCTAATTCCCGTTGACCAAGGACAGTACAGGTTAAATCCAGCTGCTGAGCTAAGTCCCATGCTGTTTTCGCTAAATACTCAGGTGTTTTAATATTGCTCGGCTCATTGACAAGATCACGCGCTAACCACACGCCACGACTGATCGTTTCACGCTGGTGCAGTGCCTGCTCAACAACTGACACGTCATCGTCACCGACACCATTAAAGCTACACTGGATTGCGCACGACTTAGGTTCTGATTCCTCGGCACTTTGATAGCGGTCGAAGCGATAGATTTCAAGCAACACGCCGTCCCACAGCCAATCGACGAGGGTACTTACATCCTGCGCGCCAATACTATGCAGATCAAAGGCCCACTTGGTTAACTTCCGTTGGCGTAACTGCTGCGCAGCAAGTGCGCCAACAGCGCGATAATGCTTCGCCGTGCGTTTTTCCTCTTCCCCTAAACCAACAAACAACAAGCGTGGACAGCGATCATCGCCATGAATCAGTAAGGTTTGCTTGAACTTTCCCTCAAACTCACCATCGTTAGCAATACGTGCCAACACGGTACTATCGAGCCAAGGGAAATCAACACTCGACAGCGTCGACCAACTCTCTTGCGTTAACGGAAAAATGACACAATCAGCACAATCTGCCGTAATTTCATTACACGAAAAGCCAACACTTACCTTCATACCATCTCTCCTTTTGCTGTCCATTTAATTGCGGTGCCTCTGATTTTGATTAACAGTGCTCACGTGTTTTGTGAAAGACAATATCGGGCCATTGATCAATGGTATGCTGCAAGCGCCACTCACTTGAGGCCAAGAAGGTCAAATTATCTTCGGCATCGTTTGAGACTTGCATACGGTTCTTTTTAACAAACTCTTCAAGGTGCTTTTTATCCTCACAATCCACCCAGCGAGCCGTCGCATAGTCAACTGATTCATAGACAGCATCAACGTTATATTCAGCCCGCAATCGCGACATGATCACCTCAAACTGCAACACACCAACGGCACCAAGGATATAATCGCTACCACTGATGGGACGAAACAGTTGCACCGCACCCTCCTCAGCCAATTGCTTTAACCCTTTGTCGAGCTGTTTGGTTTTCATGGGATCTTTTAAGCGTACGCGACGGAAATGATCCGGAGCAAAACTTGGAATGCCAACGAACTTCAACACCTCTTTTGAGCTAAAGGTATCGCCAATTTTAATCGTGCCATGGTTGTGGATACCGATAATATCGCCAGCATAGGCATCTTCGACATGACTGCGGTCTTGCGCCATAAAGATGGTGGCATTGGCGACGGAGATCTCTTTACCAATACGATGATGACGCATCTTCATGCCACGTTGAAAATGGCCAGAACAGATACGGAAAAAAGCGATCCGGTCACGGTGAGCAGGATCCATGTTGGCCTGAATCTTAAATACGAAACCGCTAAACTCTTCCTCGTACGGGGAAACCTCACGTGTCGTCGTTTGCCGTGGCACAGGTGTTGGAGCGAGCTCAACAAAGGCGTCGAGCATCTCTTGCACACCGAAGTTGTTCACCGCACTACCAAAAAATACCGGAGTCTGGCTCCCTTTGAGGTAATCTTCGAGACTAAATGGATTTGCTGCACCTTCGAGGAGTTCAATATCTTCGCGCAACTCATCAGCCTGATCACCCAACAACTCATCAAGACGAGGGTCAGCTAAATCATCGATGACAATCCCTTCGCTGATCCGTTCGTTACTGGCTGATGAGAACAGATGCAGCTGCTTTTTAAATAGATTGTAGGTACCCTTAAAACGCTTGCCCATACCGATAGGCCATGACAACGGGGCGCATTCGATCTGTAGGGTTTCTTCGATATCGGAAAGAATATCGAGCGGTGAAAGGCCTTCACGGTCGAGTTTATTGACAAAAGTAAGGATCGGCGTATTGCGCATGCGACACACCTCCATCAACTTACGTGTTTGCGCCTCGACCCCTTTCGCACTATCGATCACCATCAGCGCACTATCGACTGCGGTCAATACGCGATAGGTATCTTCTGAAAAGTCTTGGTGCCCTGGGGTATCGAGAAGATTAATCTCATAATCACGGTAGTTAAACTTCATGACGGACGACGTAACAGAGATACCACGTTCCTGCTCCATGGCCATCCAGTCACTGGTTGCATGACGTGACGATTTACGCGCCTTTACCGCACCAGCCATCTGAATGGCGCCACCATAAAGGAGTA
>Ga0193964_1000862_pt1 | contig 14236 bp, 12 predicted proteins | sample FB_7_MG_FD_140323 | JGI IMG/M metagenome (GOLD analysis project Ga0193964, IMG submission 140323) | Microbial mat bacterial communities from the Broadkill River, Lewes, Delaware, United States - FB_7_MG | ecosystem: Environmental > Aquatic > Freshwater > River > Microbial mats | place: USA... | reverse complement strand
GTGGTTGTCGCGTACTTAGATTTAGATGGGTTTAAGCAGATTAATGATCGTTACGGCCATGACCAAGGGGATCTTCTACTCATAGAGGTCTCGAGGCGAATGAAGGCCTGTTTACGAAAAAGCGATACGATTGCGCGTTTGGGGGGAGATGAATTTGTTGCGGTCTTAACCGGTTTTTCGCATGTAGATGAGAGCCTTCCTCTCCTAGAGCGTTTACTTGAGTCGGCTTCCTTGCCTGTGATGAATAAGCAGAGAAAACTACAGGTATCAGCAAGTTTGGGCGTCACATTCTATCCTCAATTAGATGAGGTCACAGAAGACCAGTTATTGCGTCAAGCTGATCAAGCGATGTACCAAGCAAAAATCGAAGGAAAGAACCGTTATCACTTTTTCAACCCAGAAAGAGACCGTGCAGCAAAAGGTTTGAATGAGAACCTTCAAAGTATTAAGAATGCCTTAGCAAATGATGAATTAGCGCTTTATTACCAGCCAAAAGTAAATATGAGAAGTGGTGAAATCATCGGCATGGAAGCGTTGGCGCGATGGATTCATCCCACTAGAGGTGTTCTACCTCCGTCTGAATTTTTACCGATTATTGAAGGGCACGCCTTAAGTGTGCAGTTGGGTGATTGGGTGTTACAAACGGCGCTCAATCAGTTGAATGAGTGGCAGCTACAAGGCGTCTCGCTTTCTCTTAGCATCAATTTAAGCAGCTTGGATATTCAGCAAACTGATTTCATCGACAAATTAAGTGCCGCCCTAACAAAATTTCCCAATATATCGCCTTCTCAACTTCAGTTAGAGATTTTAGAAACCAGTGCATTAGAAGATGTAGAACAAGTGTCATCAACGATTGTTGCTTGTCAGGCTCTAGGCGTCTCTTTCTCGTTAGATGATTTTGGTACCGGTTACTCATCATTGACTTATCTTAAGCGCCTTCCTGCGGCAGAATTGAAAATTGATCAAAGCTTCGTTAGGGACATGCTGGATGATCCTGATGACTTAGCTATTTTGCAAGGGGTGCTCAGTCTTGCTCACGCCTTTAGGCGCAAAGTCATCGCTGAAGGTGTTGAAACCGAATCGCATGGAGTTATGTTACTGCAATTAGGATGTGAATTTGGGCAAGGTTATGGGATAGCGAAGCCGATGCCAGAGTATGATGTTATTCCATGGATTACATCCTGGAAACCAAATAAAAGATGGAGCGATACGCCTCGATTCAGCAGTGAACATGCGGTTATTTTAAATGCCATTGTTGAGCATAGAGCGTGGGTTCGAAATGTAATATCTAAGTACGCTAACGGGGAAAACTCGGAACAAATTATTGATCTTCATAACTGCTATCTAGGTCGTTGGTTTGAAAATGATGGCAAGGGTTTTATGAATCGTAGCCCGTCATCTGAGGCGATTCATCTTAAACACAGGGAGGTTCATCAGATTGCGGCGGGTTTGGTTATTCTATCGCAACAAGGTAAAGCCGAGGAAATAGAGCAAGAGCTCAACTCTTTGAACAAGGCAAGTCAGAAGCTAATCAGTTTGCTAGAGGAGTTGACCCTTATTTAATACACGTTCACAACAAGGAATGTTGGTATGCGTAAATATACGTTAACGATAGTGTTTAGTTTTAGCTTGTTTTGGTGTTCTGAATGGGTAATGGCATCCGAAACGGCTTTAGTAAAAAAGTGTCAGACCATTCAGACTGAAATTGATCGGCTGAGCAATCTGAAAAGGAAGGGTGGAGACGCTCGGCAGATGAATCGCTGGCATAAAAAGCGCAATGAATTTAAAAAACGTTATGGCGATCATGATTGTAAACGCGTTCGACACTTATTGAATTGAATGAAGTGAGGTAATACGTTTCAGTGGATTTACAGAGCTTATTCGCTCCTTAAGTAGAGGGTAGCTTTAAAGTTCATGTACCTTCTTTCGTTTGGTCGCTAAACTATCAGTAATTTTTCGGTATTTTTTAGGGAGTGTTTCTTGACTCAGTTTAGGCCTTGTATTGATCTTCACCAGGGGCAGGTAAAGCAGATCGTAGGTGGCAGTCTGAATGATCAGGGTGCTGATACCAATTATGTCAGCGCGTTTGATGCGGCTCATTACGCAGGATTGTACAAAAAGCATCAGCTTACAGGTGGTCATGTCATCGCTTTAGGCCCAGGAAATAAAGAGGAGGTCTTGAAAGCACTCGCCGAGTGGCCACAGGGGTTACAGTTTGGTGGGGGAGTGAACGAGCATAACGCACAAGAGTTTCTAGATGCTGGGGCGTCTCATGTCATCGTTACTTCTTTTCTTTTTAACGAAGGGCAATTTAGTTGGGAGCGACTTGAGACAATCAAGCGTATTGCTGGCCCTGAACGTTTGATATTAGATTTAAGTTGCCGACGGACTAGCACGGGATGGAATATTGCTACGGACCGCTGGCAAACCGTGACGGATACGCCGGTTAACCGGGAAACTTTAGCGGAGTTGAGTGAGCACTGTGCTGAGTTTTTGATTCATGCAGCTGATGTCGAAGGGTTGCAGGCTGGGATTGATAAAGAGTTAGTTGAGCTTTTGGGGCAGCATTGTACGGTGCCAGTTACTTACGCTGGTGGCGCTCGCTCGCTTGAAGATTTGCAACTCGTCAGTGATCTTTCAAATGGACGTGTTGACCTTACTATTGGCAGTGCATTGGATATATTTGGTGGTTCAGGGGTGACTTTAGAAGAGTGTATCGCGTGGAATCACCGCCAGTCATAAAGCGTGTAACAAGGCTAGGTTAAGGATTAACCTAGCCTTTGCCCTGTGTTATTCGAAGAGGGATGCAAATTGGCTATAACCTTCTTCAGTCAGCTTCTCTTTGGGAATAAAGCGTAAAGAAGCGGAGTTTATACAATAGCGTAAGCCCGTTGGCGCTGGTCCATCAGTGAAAACATGGCCTAAATGTGAGTTTGCCGCAGGGCTGCGTACTTCCACCCGTTTCATAAATAGTGAGTTGTCCTCATGCTCAACTATTGAAACGCCTTCAATTGGTTTGGTGAAACTGGGCCACCCCGTTCCTGATTTAAACTTGTCAGCAGATGAAAATAGGGGCTCACCACTAATAATATCTACATAGATACCGTCGCGCTTTTCATTCCAGTAGGCATTTTCAAAGGGGCGCTCAGTACCATCTTCTTGAGTCACATTATATTGAATAGGGGTCAGTATCGATCTGAGGTAGTGCTCAGAAGGTGTTACGAACTGTTTTGCAGCAACATCGGCCTCTGACGGCTTATGTTTAAATTGGCTGTAATCAATTTTTATACCATCTCCCCATACCTTATTTAAGAATTGATCACGGCCGGATCCATTTCTGTAATAGCTATAGCGAATAGGGTTTCGTTGATAATAATCTTGATGGTAATCCTCAGCAGGATAAAACTCGGTATACTGAGTAATCTCGGTGGCCATTGGTTTACTATAAACGCCAGAAGCTGCGAGCTTAGCTATAGAGGCTTCCGCGACCGCTTTTTGTGCTTGATTGTGATAGAACACAGCAGGTCTATATTGTCGCCCTCTATCGACAAATTGGCCGCCACCATCCGTAGGATTCATTTCGCGCCATAGTCGCTCTAGTAAACCTTCATAAGAGATAACGTTGGGATCATAAAAAACTTGAACCGCCTCAGTATGTTTGGTTTGTCCTGATGCAACTTCTTTGTATGTAGGGTTTGGTTTTACTCCGCCGCTATAACCTGAAATGACTTGAACCACACCGTCCAGTTTTTCAAAATCAGATTCAGTGCACCAAAAGCACCCGCCAGCAAAGGTAGCGACTGCCAGCTGATTTGCTATTTTTGTTGGGGCAGTAGTGGAGGCTGTGCTGCTTTCTGTCCCGGTAACTAAGGTTGTAAGCCCTAAGCCGCTGAGGGTGAGGATCGATGCAATGGCAATTTTTTTCATATGAATCTCAGACCTGTAAATTCTTGTATTGCGTTTTAGAGGTGTTTTTTTATTTTTGGTTCAAAAAAATAGTATTTATCAACAGGCGAATATTTATATGTTTGCTATGATTATTGAAGAGTAAGCGGGACTGCGCTGCTAATTGGTTATCAGTTGCCTATAGGGAACAAGGGTGTATATAGGCTTAGGAAATGGCATAGCCTTAAGGAATAAAAGATGCTTTTAGATACCTTCAAAAAAGAGATTCAATCGCCCTGTATTAGAAATTGCTGCCTCGATGAGAATGATGTCTGTGTAGGATGCTTTCGTTCATTAGATGAAATCTTACAATGGAGCAAGGTGGATGAAGAGGGTAAAAGGTTGATCTTAATGAGAACGCAGACTCGTCGAAAGATTGCCTCTGATATTGTTGAAACTCCATTCGCCTCTGGCCTCTCTAATACTAATGTAAAAGCGTTATAGATCATGTAGATGGTTCAAATAATGTACATTGGTACAAGTATTCATAAAATTAGCCCTTAACAACTCGTTTTTTTGTAAAACCCTTTGACATATTGTTGTAGTTAAGCGAGTTTTATAATTAATTGTTTTGAAGTGCAGGCGCTTAAGCCTGCTATTTTATTTAGATGTTTTAGTTAGATCAGTGGAGCTTTGGTATGGCATCTGGCAGCACTCTTAAGTTACCTGAAGAGATCTCAATCGCTAATGTGAATGAATGGAAAGGGAAACTTGTTGATTTTATGAGTGAGCCTAGCCCTTATACGTTAGACGGAAGTGAGCTTCAGAGGCTTGATACCGCCGCCATTCAGCTGCTTTTAGCATTCACGACTAAACTAGGATCTCAAGAAAAGGATTTTTCATGGCAAAGCCCTTCGCCGGCTTTGCTTAAAACTGCTGATTTGCTTGGCTTAAAAGAAGCATTATCTATCAAAAATTGATTGACTGAATTCGGTTGTATTGGAGACGAATAAATGGCTAGCATCTTAGTTGTCGATGACTCAGCTTCCCTGAGAAACATGGTGACATTTACCCTGAAGCAAGAAGGCTATCAGGTGGTTGAAGCGGGCAATGGGCAAGAAGCTCTAGGTAAAGCTCAAGGCGCACGATTTGACTTGGTATTGACGGATGTAAATATGCCAATAATGGATGGTATTACGTTATGTGCGGAACTACGTAAATTACCCGCCTTTAAGTTTACCCCTATCTTAGTTTTAACAACGGAGAGTTCGCCGGAAATGAAACAGCGAGGTAAAGGCGCTGGGGCAACCGGTTGGTTAGTTAAACCATTTAACCCTGAAAAGTTGTTAAGTACGATTAAACGCGTTGTAAGGTAGTGATTGAATGAGTATTGATCTTTCTCAATTTATTTCGACCTTTTTAGAAGAAAGCTATGAAGGCTTGGAAATTATGGAATCTAGTCTGCTTGATCTAGATTCTGCTGATGAAGAAACGATCAATACCATCTTCCGTGCTGCTCACTCGATTAAGGGGGGAGCTGGCACGTTTGGTTTTTCAGAAGTTGCTGATTTTACTCATGTTGTAGAGACATTGCTGGATGAGTTACGCAGCGGCAAGCAAGATATTAGCCCTCCTCTGGTTAATCTGTTATTAGAATCCGTAGATTGTATTAAAGCGCTTTTAGAAGCGGCTCAAGATGGCCCTGAAGCCGATGCGGATGTGGTCTCGTCGGTACATACTCGTTTAGAGCAGGCCCTAGGGGGAGGAAACATTGAGAAATGTGGCTCTGAACCAGTGCCTGAAAATGATGCTCAAGAAGAAGCCACTACTGCTGTGGATAATCAATCGGCTGCAGGCCGTGTCGGTTGCTGGAAAATAACATTTATTCCTAATGAAGATCTGTTGCAAAGTGGTCATGAGCCATCTTTCATGTTTGAGGCGCTTAAAGATTTAGGCGAGCTTCAAATATTGCCTAATAAAAGCACGTTGCCTAAGTTTTCTAAACTTAACCCCGAGTCGATATACCTGAGTTGGAACTTAGTCCTCATCTCTGACTGTAGCGCTGAAGATGTTAGCGAAATTTTTGAGTGGGTCGAGGATGAATGTGAACTAGTGATTGAGCGTTCAGTCGCTGATGAATCGCCGGCTCCGGTTGATCCAGGTTGGATAATTCATTTTACGCCATTTGAAACACTGCTCGAAACGGGAAATGAGCCTAGCTTTATGCTGGAAGCGCTATCCGATCTTGGTTCAGTTGATGTTACTGCCCGTATTGAAAACTTACCAGAGTTAAGCACGCTTGACCCTGAAAAACTTTACCTTTCTTGGGTTGTTAATCTCTATTCTGAATGCAGCGAAGAAGATGTTCGTGAAGTGTTTGAGTGGGTAGAAGATGAATGTAGTTTAACGGTCACCGCATTTGATTCATCGCTGAAAACTGACGTATCTGCTGTGGAAAAAGAAGTAAGTGCGCAAGCAGATGTTAGTGCTAATACGTCAGCCCCTCAGATAGGCACCATCCCAGTTTCAGATCCGGAACCTTCTTCTGATGTGGCAGTGGAGCCAATCGAGCCTTCCATTGATCGGTCAAAGGCAAAGCTCGAGAAAACGACCTCGGCTAGTAAAAAAGCCAAACCAGCCGCTGAAAGTAGCTCAATTCGTGTCGATACAGATAAAATTGATGCGCTCATTAACCGAGTAGGTGAGTTGGTGATTACCCAAGCAATGCTGGGTCAAGTAGGCGATGAGCTTGCAGAGATATCTGCAGGCTCAGAAGTCGAACGCTTACAGGCAGGTTTGGATCAACTGGAACGTAATACTCGAGATCTTCAAGAGGATGTTATGCGCGTGCGCATGCTTCCTATTAGCTTTGTTTTTAACCGTTTTCCACGATTAGTCCATGACGTAAGTGGGAAACTAGGGAAAAAAGTTGAGCTGGTTATTACAGGTGAACAGACAGAGATAGATAAAACCGTGATGGAGAAAATCGGTGACCCGATGGTCCACCTGATTCGGAACTCGTTAGATCATGGTTTAGAAACGCCTGAAGAGCGTGTGGCTGCTGGTAAGCCGGAAATGGGTAAAGTCGAACTTGATGCATATCATCAGGGCGGGTTTATCATTATCGATATTACGGATGACGGTCGCGGTTTAAATACTGAAAAAATCTATCAAAAAGCGTTAGATAAAGGTTTGATTACGGCGGATCAGGTTTTAACAGACAGTGAGATTAATGAGCTTGTCTTTAAACCCGGCTTTTCAACGGCGGATGCGGTAAGTGATCTATCCGGTCGGGGTGTTGGTATGGATGTGGTTCGCCGCAATATCGAATCTTTGGGGGGGCATGTCAGTGTAAGGTCCGAACCAGGCCATGGCTCAACGTTTAGTGTTAGTTTACCTTTGACGCTGGCCATACTTGATGGACAGCTTGTTCGTATTCACAATGAAACTTACATCATCCCACTGATTGCCATTGTTGAAACTATTTTGGCAGATAGCAACTCAGTGAGCCCGATCGCGGGGGAGAATAAGTTACTCCACTTTAGAGATGAGTATATCCCGCTGATTAATCTTCGTTCCCTCTTTAAGCTACCAAAATCGGAAGATAAAACCGAAAGCTCTTTGATTGCGATTGTTGAAAATAGCGGACAAAAGGTTGGATTGGTTGTCGATGAACTTTTTGGTCAGCAGCAGGTAGTAATAAAGAGTTTAGAAGTTAACTTTAAGCGCATTGAAGGCTTCGCAGGCGCGACTATATTAGGCGATGGCAGTGTTGCGCTAATCTTGGATGTTGCAGGTTTAATGAAGCGTGGGCTTAATTTTGAATCGGCCGCTACTGCTAAGAAACGAAATGAAATTTTCAGAAATAGTGTAGGGCAGCACGGGGTTGTCGCATGACAGATACTGAGTGGCAACAACAGTCAGATATGTTAGAGCAAAAAACGGATGGTCAGCAATATCTTAGTTTTTTACTCGACGATGAAGAATATGGTGTTGATATTCTACGTGTTCAGGAACTACGTGGTTGGACACCTGTTACCTATGTTCCTGATATGCCTAATTATCTAAAAGGTGTCTTAAATTTACGTGGGGCGATCATTCCAGTTGTTGACCTGCGGGAACGATTTGGACTAGAGAAAATAGGTTATGGTCCTACAACGGTCGTTATTGTTATTAAAGTTGATAGCGGAAGTTGTGAGCGAGTTATGGGTATTATCGTCGATGCTGTTGCTGAAACATATACCCTGTCAGCAGATGAGATACAGCCTGCTCCTCAAATTGGAGGCGTAATAAATTCTGAGTTTATTACAGGGCTTGTCGCGCAAGAAGACAAAATGATTGTTCTAATGGATATCGACGAATTAATGAATTCAGATGAGTTGGCGATTGATCAACTAGCAAATACCGAAGTATAAGCACGGGGTGCGGAGGGTAAAAGATGAAAATCAATGAGCCGGTAACGGATCAAGAAGTTAAGCTCAGAGATGGTCAGGAGTTAGTTACTAAAACTAATCTGAAAGGGATTATTACTTATACAAACCCTGATTTTATAGAGATCAGTGGTTTTAGTCGCGAAGAACTGGTTGGGAAAAATCATAACCTTGTTCGTCATCCCGATATGCCACCCGCTGCTTTTAAAGATCTATGGGAAACATTAAAGCTTGGCAGGCCATGGTCAAAGTTGGTTAAAAACCGTTGTAAGAATGGTGATTACTACTGGGTAAAAGCCAATGTGACGCCTATTTTTCGTAATGGTGAAATAGTCGAATATATGTCTGTTCGCACTAGACCTTCAGCTGAAGAGGTTGAGCAAGCAAGTGCCCTGTATGCCAAATTAAAACGGAACGAAACATCTATTCCGTCGCCAAGTCGAGTTGCCAGTACTAATTTGTCAGGTGAGATTTCAAAATTTGCAATGATCGCTGTTGTTCTTGCGCTGATCATTAACGCGGTACTGTTTTTTGCCGGTGCGCCGAGCATTGCGCTGATGGCCGGACCAATTGTTGCGTTCCTCATTATGCTATGGGGAGCATCTAGTTGCTTAAATAATCGAGTGATTACGCCCCTCAATGAAGCTAAGCGACATATGCTGGATGTGACCGAAGGGGAATATTTAGCGTCGATTCCGTTGGATGAGCCTGGTGAAACAGGTGAACTGAAACGCATTGTTAAAATACTGGCGGTTAAGCTGGGCTACGAAGTTAACGATGCAAAGGAAGCGGCAAAACGATCGCAACGTATCAAAGTTGCATTGGATAACGTTTCTTCTAACGTCATGTTAGCGGATAACGATGGTGAAATTATCTACTGCAATGATGCCGTCATCAATATGATGCGCAATGCACAGGAAGATATCCGTGAAAAACTCCCTGAGTTTAATGCTGATACGATCCTAGGCTCGAATTTTGATATTTTTCATGAGAACCCAGAGCATCAGCGTCGTATGCTCGATGGTTTGAAAAGCACCTTCAACGGTAAAATCAAGGTAGGGACGCGAAGTTTCCGTTTGATAGCAAATCCGGTTATCGATGACCAGAAGGATCGTTTGGGTACGGTTGTTGAGTGGATGGATATTACCGATCAATTAATAGCTGAAGAGCAGGTAGAGCAGCTAATTGAGAAGGCATCTCATGGTGAATTAGATGAGCGTCTAGATGTCCAGATCTACACAGGCTTTATGCAAAATATCGCATCAGGTGTGAACCAGATGTTAGATGCTGTAGTAGAGCCTTTGAGAGAAGTGAAACGAGTATTGAATGCTCTGTCTGAAGGCGATCTGACTCAACAAATGAGTGGCGATTTCCGGGGTGAGTTTTCAGAATTGAATGATTCCCTCAATAGCTCTATCCGTAATTTAAATCATATGGTTGGTGAAATACGTTCAGCTGGACGTAGTATCACGACAGGCGCTTCAGAGATTTCTAGCGGTAATGCGACGTTGAGTTCGCGTACTGAAGCGCAAGCTGCCAGCCTTCAGGAAACGGCTGCTAGTATGGAGCAGATGACTAGTACAGTTAAACAGAATGCGGATAATGCTGATGAAGCTCGAGTACTGGCAACTGATGCTCAGACATTGGCAGAAAAAGGCGGTGTTATTTCTAATAAAGTTGTCACTTCGATGGGTGATATTCGAGCAAGTTCCACTAAAATTGCCGAAATTATCGGAGTGATAGATGAAATAGCCTTCCAGACTAACCTGTTGGCATTGAATGCGGCGGTAGAGGCTGCGCGTGCAGGTGAGCAAGGTCGTGGTTTCGCGGTAGTCGCTTCGGAAGTACGTAGTCTTGCTCAACGCAGTGCGAGTGCGGCTAAAGAGATTAAAGAGCTTATCAGTGATAGTGTTGAAAAAGTTGAAGAGGGTGGTCTCTTTGTTGATGAATCCGGTAAGGCGCTTGCCGAGATTATGGATTCGATCAAAAACGTTTCAACGATTATCAGTGAGATCGCTGCGGCCAGTCGTGAGCAAGCAATTGGTATTGAGCAGGTTAATATTGCTGTAACTCAAATGGATGAAGGTACACAGCAGAATGCCGCACTAGTTGAGCAAGTGGCTGCAGCATCCTCCTCTATGGAAGAACAAGCGGGTCAGCTACAAGGTTTAGTTAATCAGTTTGAAGTGTCTGAGCAAGAGTCCGACGCCGTTAATGCTATATCCACGCCGTCATCGATGGGGCGTTTACGTGAGCTTGCAGCACAAAAGACGGTCAAACCTGTTAATGAAAAGAGACGTTCCCAGCCCGCGCCCCAGCCCGTAATTACGACGGGTGGGAGTGATGATGAGTGGGAAGAGTTTTAAGCGTGTTTCGATAGAGTTTGCTGGTGCTGCCAGTAAGCTCTAAACCTTCCGTAAGCCTTACGCTTTTTCTTAAGGAACTTTGATGTCATTAAGTCCAGAAAGAGATCGTGAGTTCGACTTCACTACAAAGCATTTTGCTACGGTGAGGGATGAGCTATATGACTATGCAGGCATTGTGCTTGCTGATCATAAACAAGATATGGCTTACAACCGATTAGTGAGACGGCTACGAGATCTTAAACTTAATAGTTTTGATGATTATCTAGCGTTTCTTGATCAGAACCCGGCAGAATTTACACAATTCATTAATGCGTTAACAACAAATTTGACCGCTTTTTATAGAGAAAAGCATCACTTTGATTTTATTCGTGATCATATTATCCCGGAAATTGTTAATTCAGGGGAGCGCAGGATTAGGGGGTGGTCAGCAGGCTGTTCACTAGGTGAAGAGCCCTATAGTTTGGCGATGACCCTTCTAGATGCGGGGGTAGATCCTCTGCGCTGGGATGTACGTTTGTTGGCTACAGACATCGATTCGAAAGTGCTACAAAGCGCCCAGAACGGTGTCTACGCCTATGAACGCGTTAAGACCTTACCAAAGTCACTCTTGAGTCGCTGGTTTCTTAAAGGAAAAGGAAAGAGGGATGGCCATGTAAAGGTCCGTTCAGAATTACAATCAATGATTGCGTTTAAATACCTTAACCTAATGCAAGATTGGCCGGTGCAAGGGCCACTTGATTTTATTTTTTGCCGTAATGTAATGATCTATTTTGATCAAGAGACCCAAGCGGGTTTACTTCAGCGCATGGCTGCTTTGTTAAAGCCGAATGGGTATCTGTTTGTTGGACATTCTGAAGCCTTAGCGCGGCATGCGAGTAGCTTCCAATTGGTAGGTAAGACGATCTATAGGAAGTGTGAATAATGCAGCTAGGTAGAGCGTTGCCACCCAAAGCATTACGTGGCTTTGAAGGTATGAAACTGTTCTGGGAGCCTCGCTGGGAGCGGTATGCAGTTAAGGTAAAACCAGGAGAGTTCTATGTTTCAGATAGTGATATTGTGATCACTACCGTGCTTGGTTCCTGTATCTCCGCTTGTATTTTTGATACACAAACACAGATGGGTGGGCTAAACCACTTCATGCTACCAGAAGGGACGCAAGGAGAGGACCTATATCGTTCATCACGTTATGGCTTATTTGCTATGGAACAATTAGTGAATGAGTTAATGAAACATGGCTGCCAGCGTGAAAATATGCAGATTAAACTGACCGGTGGCGGCGATATGATGGGCGGGATGACCAGTATTGGTCAGCAGAATATAGACTTTATTCTTCAATATATTAATGATGAAGGGTTGAGTGTATTAGCGAAAGACCTTGGCGGTGATCAAGCCAGGCGGGTTGCATATTTTCCGACAGAGGGGCGCATGTTAGTTAATAAATTAGATCATCGTGATGATCAGCGTCTTATCGAGGAGGAACGTTCTTACAGTGTGGATGTTGATCAGCATCTGGATGATTCAGATGTTGAACTTTTTTAGGGATCGAGGTTAAAAGGTATTGGTTAAAAGCATGGATAGAACTCGAGTTTTAGTGGTAGATGATTCTGCATTGGTACGCAGTGTTATCACTGAATTGTTATCGCTTGATCCCAGCATTGACGTGGTAGGGGCTGCGGTAGACCCTTATGATGCACGTGAGAAAATTAAACAGCTGAAACCGGATGTGATTACGCTTGATATAGAAATGCCTAAAATGGATGGCATTACGTTCTTGAAAAATTTGATGAAGCTGAATCCTCTCCCTGTAGTCATGTTATCAACGTTAACCCATGCCGGTGCGGATGCTACGTTTCAAGCGCTAGAGCTTGGCGCGGTAGATTTTATTGCTAAACCCTCCGCTACTGCATCAGATGAAGGGTTGAAAGTATTCCAAGAGGAACTCGTTGAGAAGGTTAAAACAGCCGCCAGTTCTTCTTCAAAGTTAAAGTTTCGTCGAGGAAGGAGTAGTGAGAGCGCAGTTAAAGTGGATGCTCGATCAATCAGCTTTAGGCATAGCGCTGTTGTCGCAATAGGTTCCTCTACTGGGGGGACCGAAGCATTGAACGATGTGATCTCTGCGCTACCAAAAAGTATGCCGCCGATTATTGTGACGCAGCATATTCCGGAAAGTTTTAGTGAGCGTTTTGCTAATCGTCTTAACCGTCACTCCGAGTTAACCGTGGTTGAGGCGAAAGATGGAGATACTCTAAAGCCGGGTTATGTTTATATTGCTCCTGGGTCTAATCATCTTTTGGTAAGAAAGCATGGCCACGAATTGGTATGCAAACTAGATACGGGTAAACCTGTTAATCGTCATAAGCCTTCAGTAGAGGTGATGTTTAACTCATTACAGGAGTTAGATGTTAAAAACATCACGACGGTGATGCTGACAGGCATGGGTGAAGATGGAGCAGAAGCGATGAAAGCCCTCGTGGATAATGGTGCGTATTCACTAGTGCAGGATGAGGCGACTAGCTTAGTTTGGGGGATGCCTGGCGCTGCTGTACGGCTGGGGGCAGCCAAAGAGGTAGTTGCCTTAGGTAAAATTGCTCAGCGACTGGTAGAGCACTTGTCGTAATAGGTTATGTGAAAGAGGTTATTTGTATGACGCTAAAGAAGATGATGTTGGTTTTTGCTTTCCTTGCAACGGTTGGGTTAATTGCTGTGCAGGCGTTGGCTTTGGGGAGTATGGTTAACAATATTTGTCTTGCGGTACTCGTGGTAACACTTTTATCACAGTTTTTTCTTTCTGATGTGCCTGCAGTGGGAGCTGAGCAATCTAGTGATAATGACGCTATTAATAGAAGTGCTGAGCTAGTCGATGCTTCGTTACATAATGCTATCAACGAGGTATCCCAAACGTTAATTCACGATGCGATGATTGTTAACCAAGAGGTCTCGCGGGTTGATTCTTTGATAAAAGAAGCGGTTGCATTAATGGCTGATAGTTTTCATAACATGCATGAATTAGCTAATCGCCAATCAGCGCTAACAGCTGAAATCATAAGCCAGACTCACGAAAAAGGTGATGCTTCAGGATTGGATGATCTAGATGAAAATGCCTTTAGTATCCAGAGCTTTATTCAGGAAACAGGCAAAACGTTAGATCAATTTGTTAATGTCATGGTTGATGTCAGTAAGAATAGTTTAGAAACTGTTCATCATATTGACGATATGGTGGAGAAGCTGGATGGTATTTTTGGACTTATCGAAAACGTAGAAGGGCTGGCAAGCCAAACGAATCTATTAGCGTTAAATGCGAGTATTGAGGCCGCTCGTGCAGGTGATGCGGGGCGCGGTTTTGCTGTTGTTGCCGACGAAGTTAGGACATTGTCAATTAATTCGGCTCAGCTTAATAACCAAATTCGTGAAGAGATTAGTTCGGCAAAAGAGACGATTGAAATCTTACGTAGTACGGTGGGAAGTATGGCGTCCACTGATATGAGTGACACCATCGGGACCAAGGATAAAATGGGTCAGATGCTTGATCATATGGGGAATATGAACCACTTCTTG
>Ga0193964_1000859_pt1 | contig 14262 bp, 15 predicted proteins | sample FB_7_MG_FD_140323 | JGI IMG/M metagenome (GOLD analysis project Ga0193964, IMG submission 140323) | Microbial mat bacterial communities from the Broadkill River, Lewes, Delaware, United States - FB_7_MG | ecosystem: Environmental > Aquatic > Freshwater > River > Microbial mats | place: USA... | reverse complement strand
CCCAAATAACAGGTTTTTCTTTGGTGATATCATTCATAATTGCTAATAGTTTATAACAATCTTCTCGCTTTTTTACATTTTCAATTTTATTTAAATATTCATTTACATCCTTATCCGTTGGTTTTGTTTTTAATTCACTCATTTTTTTCTCCTTTTACTATTTATTACCCATTTAAAATCAAATTTTCACGCATATATTTAAAACAATACAAAACCATCTCTAAAAATCAAAAAAAGCGCTTTCGCGCTTTATTTAATAAATAACTATTGCTGGTGTTTGTCCTGGTAAACTCATAGTCATAATCATTTTAGTAATAGCTTTTATCCTTTGTCCCTTTTCAATTGAACCTTGAATTATAGTATCCTCTGATACTAATAATATTGTCTGATCTTCTATGCCTTTTGATTCTTTATTATTAGAAATTGTTATTGATTCAATTTTATCGTCTTTGTTTTTTGATATTTCTTGAATAAAACCTTCTTGAGTTGAAAGTTCATCTTCCGCTAAATATATATTTCTATCTTTAATTTGAATACTAAGTCCAATAATATCAGATAAAAACTCTATTGGTACATAAGACTTATTTTCAATAATAACAGGTGCACAACTAAGTTCCCAAGGAGCCATTTTATTTCTAAAATAATTATTTGAACCAATATTTATGCTAGTCCAAAAACTATTTTTCATTATTTCAATGCTTTTATTATCTTTATTCCATTTTATTTTATATCCTGCATTTTCAAGAATAGGTCTTAATTGTATCATTGTAATGTCATTTTGTTCTTTTACTAACATATCAACTTTTAGCAAATCTTCATTATAGTAAATATTTACATTTCCATTGTATAGCGTAGGAATTAACTTCTCGCCATCATACAATACAGGAATTGGTTTTTCCTCGTTTTTTACCTCATTTGTTGCTACAGAAACATTAATATTAATCATTGAAACTAATACAATCATAGTAATTATTATTTTTTTCATTTTATCCCTCCATTTTTTATACTTATTAGACGAATAAAAATTCTTTTTGTTCCCCAGTTCACTATAATATTTATAATAAACTATAAATATTATCTTTAATCTCCTGCAATTTATTCATACTTATTTTTCTATCTTTCTTAGGTATATCTATTTTTACTAAATTATCAATTTTAACCGGTCTTCCTTTTAACATATATATTTTATCCGCTATCAATAAAGCTTCATCTATTTCATGAGTAACAAATAAAACAGTTCTCTTATCTTCATTCCATAAATCAATAAATGAATTAATTAATTTCTTTTTTAATTCAAAATCTAATCCTTTAAATGGTTCATCCATAAATAAAATGTCCGACTTATATGCAAATGCTCTTGCAATAGAAACTCTTTGTTTCATTCCTCCACTTAATTGTTTAGGATAATAATTTTTGTAATCTAATAATTTTACTATATCTAGGTATTTCTCAATAGTATTTTTTCTATCAGCTTTATTCTTTATATTGTCTTTTAAAATAAAATTAATATTATCATACACACTATACCATGGCAATAATCTAGTCTCTTGAAAAATATATGATATATCTTTAGACATTCCCATTATTTCGCCACCATCTGGATTTATAATGCCGGATAAAATATTTAAAAGTGTTGTTTTCCCGCATCCAGATTCACCAAGTAAACAAATAATTTCTCCGTTGTCTATATTTAAATCAAATTCTTCAAATATATTAAGTTCTCCAAATTTTTTATTTAATCCTTTAATCTGAATCATTTTTTCACCTATTTAATACCTTTAAATTTTGTTGCTTTGCTAATTATATATTTAAATAAATACTCAAATATCATACTTAAAATAATAACAACAATAGTCCAAGCAAATAATTCTGCCGATTCCAAATACACTTTTGCATTTAATAGTTTTATACCTATAGAATTTCTAGGTGAACTTAACACTTCTGCCGCAACTGTAACTTTCCAACCTAACCCTAGTGCAGTTATCATTGCAGATGATATATATGGCGTTATTGAATGAAAGTATATTCCAGTAATAACATTTTTCTTGCTTACTGAAAATAATTTTGACATTTCAAGTAATCTATTATCTACTTGATTAATTCCCGTAATTGTAGCCGTCCAAATAATTGGCAAACACATAAGACAACAAATAAAAATTGGAACATTATCAGATTTAAACCATACCAATGCAATAATAATAAATGACATTACTGGTGTAGATTTAATTGCCACTATAAATGGCTGCCAAAGTGAATATAGAAAATTATTTATTCCACATAATATTCCTAAAGAAATTCCCAAAATACAGGAAATTAAAAAACCAATTATTACTCTTGATATTGACGTAAATACTATTATCCAAAAATTAGATTCAAATATCATATTAAAAAGTGCCTTAAATGTTGAAAAAGGAGATGGGAGGTAAAGCTCCACATTAATTAAAAGTGAAGCTACCTCCCATACTAATAACCAAAATATTAATGATAACAGAGTATATATTCTTTTTTTACTTGTTATAATAGAATCCTTCATCTGGTAATTTTCCTCCTAATGATTTAGGGTTAAAATCAAAAAGTATTTTATAAAAACCATTTAATGTTTGTTTTGCTTCTTCAGCTTCTCTATAAACAATATTACAATTTGGTAAAGCTTTTTCAGCAATTGGTGCTTTAGGTAAAATTCCATACTTAGCAATTAATTCCGCTGCATCTTTATTATTTGCATTTACCCATTCAACTGATTGTTTATATGAATTTAAAAATTCTTCCACTACTTCTGGATTTTTTTCAGCAAATTCTTTTTTTACTACTATACAGCCCATTGCTAATTCACTATCATTACCTTCTATATTTTCCCATTCTTTTGTTAAATCCAAAGCTATCCTTGCGTCTTTGTTTTGCATAGTTGCAACTGTTACATGTGGCTGAGGTAATAATGCTAAATTAACATCTCCTGCAGCTGTTGCAGTAGCAAGTTCACTATGCTGAAGTGAAAAATTAAGCTCTACATCTTCATCTGGATTAATATCATTTTTTTCTAATAAATATCTTAAAACAAATTCAGGTGTTGAACCTTGACCATTTGCAAATATTTTTTTTCCTTTTAAATCAGAAATACTGTTTATTTCATCGCCTACTTCAACCATATATAATACACCCATAGTATTAACAGCGGCTAATTGAATTTTACCTCCAGTTTTATTATATAAAACTGCTGCCAAATTTGTAGGTAAACATGCAAAATCTATTTCATCATTTATTATTTTACCCACTAATTCATCAGGTACTCCAGTAATTGAGAAAGATGCCCCCATTTTATTTTCGCCTTTATCTACTTCATCCATTAATTTTACCATTCCCATTCCTGTTGGACCTTTTAATGTAGCAACAGTAAAAGGAATAGCTTCTGTTTCTTCGACTTTTTCAGTATCATCTTTACTCTCTGCAACTTCAGTTGTTTCTTTTTCAGCATCATCTTTGCTTTCTACAACCTCGGTTGTTTCTTTTTCAGTATCTTTTGAACCTTCATCTATTTTCTCCGTTTGTCCACACGCCATTAGTGAAATAGATAATAACAGCATAACTAATAGTAAACTAATAACTTTAATATTTTTTTTCATTTTTGTCGCTCCTTCTGCAATTTTTTTATATACTACACTAGTACTCTAAAACACTTTAACAAATTTGTCAATTTATTCACGTTCTTCGACATCTAATGATAAATCAAGCTTATTTACAATTTTATTTATCTCCTCCAATCTAGGTAATTTTCTATTTTTGGTTATATTAAATTCATTTTTAACTGCATTTGGTGTAATATCTACAAAGAAAATATTTCCTCCATATTCAAGCCCTTTAGTATTGCCCTCTGGATCTGCAAAACCTAAATTTGACCCTTTTTTAGGTTGCCCTGCAGTAATATATGCTTCTTCTAATAAAATTCTAACTATTGAAATTGCTTTTAAAGTTAAATCAATATCTCCCATTTTAGTATTTTCAGCCATTGGAGTATTAGGAGCTGGTAAATAAGGTACAATTGGTGCCCACTTAATATTAAGTTTATTCATTAATTTTATATCTTCGACAACATCTTTTAATGTTTGTCCTTCTAACCCAACAATATTAGCTGAGCCTAAATCAAGTCCAACTTCTCTAATAGATTCTATTGCCTCTAGTCTTTCATTATAAGATATATCTGGTTTTATTTTATTAAAAATATTTTTATTTGATGTTTCAAATTTTAAAGTATATTGATCTAGTCCAGCATATTTCATTTTTTTGTAATCTTCTTTTTGAAACACGCCTCCAGCCATATTAACATAGAGATTTAATTCTTTTGCATATTCTATAAGATTCAAATAATCTTTAAGTTTAATACTATTACTTTCTCCTGAAATAAATAAAATTTGTTTTAAACCCATTTCTTTAATGTGTTTTATAGCTTTTTTAGCAATATCTACTTCAAGTGAAAATCTATTTATTTTTCTTCCTCTTCTTAATCCACAATATGTGCAATTATTTTTGCACACATTAGATATTGCCAAAAGTCCACTAACCATAACTTGACCCTTATTATTTTTTTTCAAAATTTCAAAAGCCTGTTTTTTATATAATCGATTAAATTCTTCTATACTAAGAGATAGTATTTCTTCTAAATTATCTAAAATATATTCTTTACTTTCCATGCTACATCATCTCCCTATCATTTGTATCTTCAATGATATGAGCTTTTTGAATATCAAATCTAATATTTTCGCCTACTTTATATTCCTCTGAATCAACCGAAATCACAATATCCTTTTTATTATCATCAACATGTAAATGACAACAATTTCCCTTATATACAACTCTCTTAACACAACCTCTACATCTTCCCTTTGGATGAATTTTAATATCTTGTGGTTTTACGGCCTTTTTTATTTTGCCATCGTTAATTACCATACTATTTCCTACAAATTCTGCCACAAATTCATTTTTAGGTTCAGAGTATATCTGTTTTGGTGTTCCAATTTGAAGGATTTTTCCTTCCCTCATCACAGCAATACTATCTGCTACTTCAAAGGCTTCTTGTTGATCATGAGTTACATATATCATAGGTATTTTTAAATTATCACACATTTCTAATATTAAAGAAATCAATTGAGTTTTTAATGCCGCATCTACATTTGCAAGTGGTTCATCTAATAAAAGCATTTTAGGATAAAAAGCCAACGCCCTAGCTAATGCAACTCTTTGCCTTTCTCCTCCACTTAATTCATTTGGTTTCCCATATTTTTTTTCGCTTAAATTCATAATATCTAATAGATTATTTATCCTATTTTTAATTTTATCCTTAGACCAATGTCTTACTTTTAGTGGGTAGGCAATATTGTCATATACCGTCATATGGGGCCATAACGCATAATTTTGAAAAACAAAACCCATTTCTCTTTTTTCAGGCAATATATCTATACCTTTATTTTTCGAAAAAAGAATCTTGTCTTCAAAAAATACTTCCCCCGATGATGGTTTTAATAATCCTGCTATAACTTTTAATAAAGTACTTTTACCACATCCACTTGGACCTAAAATAACTAGACGTTGATTATTCTTAACTACCATATCAATATTATTTAACACCTGATTGTCATTATATGCAACACTAATTTTATTAATTTCTAATTTTTTCAAAGTCCAGCCCTCCTAACTCCAATTTTTTTCACAACTATATTAACTACAATACTTATTATAATGACAATTATAGAAACTGCTGAAGTCATTTCTAATCCATATGCATTTGATTGTATTGTAAATAACATAACCCCTAATGTTTCATTCCCTTTTGCATATAGTAATAATGAAATTGGAATTTCTCTAAGTGCAATTAAAAAACATATTGCAATACCTGAAAAAACTCCTTTTTTAATCATTGGAAAAAACAGCTTAATTATTCTACCCAAAATAGGTATTCCCAATGTTTTTGCAGATATATCCATCGAATCATCTATATTATCAGCTAATCCTTTAACTTGTTTTATTATAATAGGAACAAATAACATTATATAAGTAAAAATAATTATCCATTTGGTCCCATATATTTTTATAGGTAAATTAATCCAAGCAAAAATTGCACCCACTGCTAAAATAATATTTGGTACCGCCAATGGAAGAGACGCAACTTTATATATAAAAGACGCTTTTCTATTTTTATTAGTTTTATAAAAATAAACAATAACAACTGCTAAAGATACTGCTATTATAGAAGATACGATACCAAAAATAATACTATTGAATAAAGCTCTTTTAAAAAATTCATTCTCAAAAAATAGAATCTCAAAATTTCTTAATGTTAAATTTTCAAGTTTTAACTTCAATCCCCAGCGTTTTGTAAATGAAGAAATAGTCAAAGATATAAGTGGCAAAATAAATGTTAAAATAAAATATATCGATACTACCACGTTTACAAATACTTTTGATTTCCCTAATGAAAATATATTTTTATTATGTTTTTTTTCTTTTCTTTCATCTTCAAAAAAGAAATTTCTTTTATTTAAATAACTATTCATAACCCAATATATACTCATTGAAGTCAATATTAAAATCACTGATAAAACACTTTGAGTTGTAATATCCAGTTCCGACATTGCCTTATATATTCCAGTAGTTAGAACAGAAATTCCTGCTGGTAATGCTAATTGTGCTGCAACTCCAAAGTTTGCCATAGTCCTACTAAATACTAGCAATCCAACTGATACAAATGATGGCAATATAAGTGGTAACGTGATTTTTAAAAACACATGCCATTTACTTCCGCCTAATAACCTACCTGCATCATTTAAACTTATACTACTCTTTTTAAGTGCATTCCTAATTCCAAAAAACACTAAAGGATATAAATGAATTGATAATACCAATGTTGTCGCTAATAAAGAATACGTATTAAATGAATAATTTATACTAGGATATATAAGTTTTAATATTCTATGAATATATCCACCTCTAGAAACAATTTGAATCCACGAAACTGATATTATATATGATGGTATGCAAAAAGAAAGAAATACAAACAAATTAATAATTTTCTTATATTTGTAATCTGTTCTTTCAACTAAAAATGCCAAACTTCCACCTAAAAACCAAGTTATAAACAATACTCCAAATGCCATCTTTATAGTATTTAAAAGAGCTATCCAAGTATTTTTATTTGTGAATTCTCGTATATAACCTTCTGGTGTAAATTTTCCATCAACAATAAATCCATTTTTAAAAATCATCATAATAGGATATAAAAACAATAATACAATTAAAATCGATAAAATTAAAAAAACAATATTCGAAGTGTTAAAACACTTCTTAACACTTCGAATATTTAATTTATTAGAAAATTTCTTCATAAGCCTTTTTAAATTCACCTTCACACTCTGTTGCTTTATTCCAATCGATTAACTGTTTTTTTACATCCTTTGGTAAATAAGTATTTTCTATATCATTTCTTACACTAACAAATCCAAATTGTTCTGTTATTTTCTGTGCTTCTTTTGAAAGCATAAAATTGACAAATTCTTCAGCTATTTTTTGATTTTCTTCAGATCTATTTTCATCTTTTATAATTCCCATAGGTCTTCTAATAGCTATTGCACCTTCTTCTGGCCAAACTAATTTTAGTGGAATTTCATAACCTTCCTTTTTAGCTTTTTTAGTAAGTCTAACAAAAGCATCATGTGGTCCTACTCCAACATCAAACTGTCCTTCAATAATAAGTGAAGGTACCTGTCCATTTGATTTAGATAATTTAATTCCATTATCTTTTAAACCTTTAAAATAATTTATATCATTATTTTCTATTTGATATATACAGCTCGCTATAGAAAATGCTGTTGCCGATTGTCCTGCATCTGCCATAACTACTTTATTGGCATATTTTTCATTTTTTAATTGTTCATAACTTTTTGGACAATCGCTAATATTATCTGAATTATACATAAGAGTTACATATCTTTCATTTACCATAAGATAATTGTCAGATTCAGCCTTTATTGATTCATCAATATATTTTTCATTCTCTAAATTCAACGTGGCTAGTAAACCTTCATTATCCAATTTATTAAATAACATTGGATCTGATCCCCAAACAATATCCGCTTGAATATTACCTGCTTCTTTTTCAGTCCAAACCTTATTTCTTACTTGTCCACAACTCATTAGTAAAAAGTCTACAACATCGCCTCTTTCCTTTTCAAATGATGTTTCAAGCTTTTTCATCATAGCTTCTGGTCCCGATAAATAAATACTAAGCTTTTCATCTTGTGTTTTTTCTTCCGTTTTCTCTTCTGTTTCAGCAACTTTGGTTTCTTTTTCTACAGTTTTACTATCATTAGATTTATTCTCTTGAGTAGTAGTTTCGATTTCTTTATCTACTTCACCCTTCTCCTCAACCTTAGCATTCCCACATGCTGTAAGAATAAGTGTTAAAACTAAACAAATTCCAAATAATTTCTTTTTCATAATGCATCTCCTTTTTTGCTATTGATTTTCATTATCGTTAAAACTATAGCCTATTTTACCTAATAAATCAATAGTTTGTATTATATTTATTACTAAAAAATATTTTATTACCCTTTAATTCAATTTCGCCTTTTTTTTCTAACAAATTAATTATTCTATAAAATGAAGCCCTGCTAATTCCTAACGAATTAGCTATTTCACTTTTATTTTGATATAGAATAATTTCATTATTATTAGAGTCTTTTCTTTTACTTTCTAAAAAATATTTAATTCTTGATTCAATATTATCTTGAGAAAACACATCTATTTTTTCGCTTAAAAAATAAATTCTATTGTTAATATACTCTAAATAATTTGACAAGATTAAATCATTTTCATGAAATAGTTGCTTAACAATGTCTCTTTGTATAAAAACACATTCCATATCCTCTAATACCTCTATGTAACTCAAACACTTATTCTGTTTTGAAAAAAGACTTCCAAGTCCAAAGACATCACCTATATAAAATCTCTTTAATAGTATTGATTGCCCATTACTTGCATATTTTTTTGCATCTACCACCCCATTTAATATTATGCACATATACTTATTATTCCAAAAGCTTTCTCCAAGTACATCATTTTTATAATATTTTTTTACACTCCATGGCTTGTCTTTTAGTAAATCAATTAACTCCTGTTCTTTTAATCCTTTAAATATGCAACTATTTATAAGTACTTGATACATAAATTCCCCCTGTATTATTTAAGACACTTTTGTAAAACCAATTATAATACACTTAATTTAACAAGTCAATGATATTAGTTATCATTTTCAACAGGAGGTTAATATGAAAATATCTATAATAGCAGGAGCTCCTTCAGTAGGTAAAACTTCTGTATTATCAAAAACAATACCATTTTTATTAAAAAATAATGAAAAAATAGCCGTCGTTAAGATGGATTGTCTAAAAAGTAATGATGAAATGATTTATAAAAACTTAAATATACCAGTTATAACAGGTTTAAGCGATTACCTATGTCCTGATCACTTTTTAGCTACAAATTTGTCTGGTATTTTTTCTTGGGCAAAATCATTAAATACATCTTATCTTTTTATTGAAACAGCTGGTTTATGTAATAGATGTGCTCCATTTATTTCAAAATCATTTAATATTTGTACTATAGATTGCACATCTAGTATTAAAAATCCTGAAAAACTAGGCCCTATGGTTTGGGAAGCTGATTTATTATTACTTACAAAAGGAGATATGATAAGCCAAGCCGAAAGAGAAATACTTATTATGCACTTAAAAAAAATTAATAATAATTGTAAATTTATAAAAATTAATGGATTAACCGGAGCTGGTTGTCAAAACTTTGCAAAAAAACTTCTTGATACCCCCGATATTAAATCTTTAAATGGTGATACTCTAAAATACCCTATGCCTAGTGCAATATGTTCTTATTGTGTTGGCGAAACTAGAATCGGAGATGAATATCATCAAGGTATGGTATCTCTTATGAATTTTAATAAGGAGGATTAATATGTCTTTTAAATTATTTGGAGGTTATGACAAAAATGGTAAAAAAGAAAATATAGATTCCTTTGATTTTAATCCTGGTCATATATATTCGATAGTTGGAACCACTGGTTCTGGCAAAACACAATTATTAGATGATATTGAATCAAAAGCATGTGGTGATGGAATCTCAAAACGTAAAATAAAATTTAACTCCAATTTGAAAATTGCCCAATTATCACAAAATATGAATTTCGTTCTTGATTTAACCGTTAAAGAATTTATTAATTATAGATGCAAAAATAATTTAAATAAAAATATTTTAGACTATGCAAATACTCTCTGCGGAGAACAAATTTCACCTAAAGATACATTAACTAGATTAAGTGGTGGACAATCTAGAGCACTTATGATTTCAGATATAGCAGTTAATGATGAGAATTCAATTATTTTAATAGATGAGATTGAAAATGCAGGTATTGATAAACTAAAAGCTATGAATTTACTTGTAAATAAAAATAAGATAGTTTTAATAGTAACCCATGATCCTCTACTCGCTTTGCAGGGAGAAAAAAGAATTGTAATGATAAATGGAGGAATAAGTAAAATATGTACAAGAACAATGGATGAAATTGCATTATTAAATAAATTATATAAAGAACATAATAATAACGAATTATATAGAAAACAACTTAGAACTGGAAATAATATAATTTAGGAGGCGTATATGACAACACTTTATTGGAATAACATTTGTCTTCTAAGCATGTTAGAAGAACAATATTTGTCTTCATTAAATTCTAACTCAATTGAAATCGAGTATTTTGGTCTTGGCCGCAAAATGAGTTTGCTTAAAAAAATTCAATCTGAAAAAATAAATAATAAATCTAATTGGGATATTATTATTTCAACCGACACAGATGTATTTCAGGATAATCGTTTAATCTCAAAAGAAAATAATTTAATTAATTTAAAAAATTTTTATTCAATTAATGATAATAAATATATTCAAGAATTAATCCATCCCAATGGAATTTTTATGCCATTTATTATTATCCCTTTAGTAATAATCTACAATAAAAATTTATTAAATAAAAAAGATATTCCAACTTCATTTTTTGAACTTACGCATTTAAAATATAAAAACAAATTTGTTTTTGGCGGATTACATAATTCGGCCGGAAAATCTTTTCTAAAATCTATTTTATTTAAATATGGTGAAAAAAACACACTTAAAATACTATCTAATAGCGTAAAAACATCTATGCCTGCCGCTGCCTTTAAAATGGTTCACTCTGGACAATTACCACTGGCAATTGTTCCAACTATTTTTTCAAATAGAAGTGAATATAACCATATATCAACGATTTGGCCAGAAGAAGGCGCTATTTCAATTCCTAGTTATATATGTATAAAAAAAGATGTTTCCAAAAAAACAATTGAATATGTAAAAAATAATATTACTTGCTTAAATTTCCAAGAAGAATTAGTTAAAAGAGGTTCTATTATTCCCACTCATAAAAATGTCAATAATTCATTCTTTACTAACTCTTGTAAACTATTTAACCCTTCTTGGAAATTCTTGAATTCATTAGATCATGATTATTTCTATAAACTTATTTCACTATAAATATACTTATATATCTTTTATAAAAAGCCCTAATTTAATTAAAATACATAACTAAATTAGGGCTTTCATTTACAATCTTCTAAAAAATTCTTCTTTTAAGTCGTATTCTTCATTTTTTGCTTCTTTAATTAAATCTAACAATAATTCTTTGTCTTCCGGCAGTTTTCCAGCTAAAGAAATATAGTTAGAAGCATGATTACTTCTAAATACACATTTATCTACATCAATGTTTTTAATAAATATTTCTGTTTCATCTAACACTTCTTTAGATGTGAGTAACTTTATTTTTCCACTATTTATATCATCATATATTTCTGTATTTGGTTCAACTAACAATGTTAGCAATGCAACAAAATTGGGATTTATAGCACTTACAACTTTTGCGGATTCAATTGCATGTTCCTTAAATAATGCTTTGCCTCCTAAACCTGAAATAATCATAGTAGATAAAATTATTCCTGATTTAACCACTTTTTTACCCGCTTCAATCATTTCTTTTGCAGTTACTCCCTTTTTAACTTGGCTTAATACTTTATCACTACCTGATTCTATGCCTAAATAAATTATCCCTAATCCAAGTTCTTTTAGCTTAGAAATTTCTTTATCCGTTTTCCTTAGAATATCTTTTGGTGCGCCGTATATTCCCACTCGCTTACATTCTGGGAAAATATCATTTATTTCCTTTAATATTAACTCTAAGTCCGCATTAGAAACTGAAAGGCCATTGCCATCAGCTAAAAAAATTCTCCCAACGCTTGTATATTTTTTTCTACATTCATTTAAATCATTTCTTATTTCTTCAATATCTCTTATTCTAAACTTTTTTTCTTTATACATACTACAAAAAGTACACCTATTATGTGAACATCCTATTGTTATTTGGATAATCAAGCTTTTTGCTTCACTTGGTGGTCTAAATAAACGTCCTTCGTATTTCAAAATTTACCTCTTTCTATTTTTATATTCTATAATCACAGAATTTATTTCGGCTCCAATCATCATAACTGTACTAGTAAAGTATAACCACATCATTAATGTCACAATGGATGCAAGTCCACCATATACTGCAGCATAATTTGTAAATGAACTTACAAAAAAACCAAATCCTTTTGACAAAACAAACCATCCCACAATAGAAAAAATCCCTCCATAAATAGTATTTCTATATTTTAATTTTCCAGCAGGTAAAACTTTATGCATAGATAAAATAAAAAAGAAATATACTAGAATATTAAGTAATATTCTCACTAAATAGAATCCTTCTTCTAAATAATTTGAAATAGGAATAAATTTTTTAATAAAACTAAAAAAATCTGCTCCAATAGATGGTAGTGCAATTGTAACTATTATTGAAATAATTAAAACTAAAGTATAAAACATACCTGTTATTTTAAGCCTTAAATAATTTCTTGTTTCTTTATATCCATAAGCTATATTAAATCCCCTCATAAGGGCATTGATTCCCCTTGAGGCCGACCACAAAACTGTTAATCCTGAAATAGATAATAAACTAACGCTATCATTTATCAAAAAATCCTCAATTAAATTTATAATATAATTAGAAACTTCAAGCGGCAATCCTTTTTGAATACTTAAAATAAATAATTCTGTATCTAAATTTAATCTTGATGCTAATGATAAAATAAACATCGCCAATGGAAATATTGATAAAAAAAGAAAAAAAGCCATTTGAGCACTAAAAGCGGTAATATGATGTTCTCCATATCTCCTAGATACTTCTCTTATTTTATCTATTTTCATTAAATCACTTCCCAAATATTTGTTATATATTTATTTTTTAATGTTTACCCTTAACTCTTATAAATATATGAACATTTGATGAACCGTCTTTAAATTCTTTTTCATCAGTTTCTAAATAATTTAATGACTTAACCAATTTCCCCAGTTTTTCATATCCATAATTTCTAGGATCAAAAGATGGATTATTTTTTGTAATATATCCTCCAACTCTAGATAATCTAGCCCAACCATTGTCTTCAGATACTGCATCTATTGCAATTGTAACCAATTTTTTTAGTTTAGCATTACCCGATTCATCACCAACATCTTTTTGTGCTCTTAATATTTCTGTGTAAATAAACTTATCACATGCAGAAATAAACGCTTCAGGAGTCTTTTTTTCTCCAAATCCATATACTACTAATCCTGATTCTCTTATTCTTGTAGCTAAACGAGTAAAATCACTATCTGACGAAACAAGACAAAATCCATCTAATCTACCTTCATGTAATAAATCCATTGCATCTATAATTAAAGAAGAATCCGTGGAATTTTTACCTGTTGTATAACTAAATTGTTGTATAGGCTGTATTGCATATCTGTGTAAATGCTCTTTCCAACTCTTAAGTTTTGAAGTAGTCCAATCTCCATATGCTCTTTTTACACTTGAAACTCCAAACTTTGCTGCTTCTTCTAATAATTTTGAACACACCGTTGCTTGAGCATTGTCCGCATCGATTAAAACCGCAAGTTTTTTACTCTCACTATCTGACATCATCTCTCCTCCTATTGGAAACTAATAATTGTTATATCTTATATTACCATATAAGTAAGTTGAATGAAAATTCAACTTACTACCTTAATTCTTTTGTAGTTAAAAACTCTTAATTCTAATATTTTCGCTAT
>Ga0193964_1000853_pt1 | contig 14298 bp, 15 predicted proteins | sample FB_7_MG_FD_140323 | JGI IMG/M metagenome (GOLD analysis project Ga0193964, IMG submission 140323) | Microbial mat bacterial communities from the Broadkill River, Lewes, Delaware, United States - FB_7_MG | ecosystem: Environmental > Aquatic > Freshwater > River > Microbial mats | place: USA... | reverse complement strand
TAAACTCTCTTCTATCAATAGTTTTTTTCACTTTTGTCATAAGCAATCTTTTGGAGAAAACCATATCAAGATTCAAATGGCAAAAATCCCTCAAGGCTTACCAAAGTATCAAAGTTTTGAAGAGATTATGAGTGGTATTGCACAGATAGACCGTAGCTCTACTTTAGGATTACGAGACTATGCACTGATACTCTTTTTGTATGCTAGTGGATGTCGTATTTCTGAGGCTTTGAATGTTCAAAGAGGCGACATCAATAATGGATGGCTTACAATTAGATTTGCCAAAGGAGAGAAACAAAGAGCCGTCCCTTTGGCTCCTATTGCTTTGGAGGCTCTCTTGGTCTATACAGAAGCTATAGGCATCAAAAGCACACATCTATGGCTCAACTACAAAGGCAACCCACTAAGTCGTATATCTGCCTATAATATAGTCAAAAAATACCTAGGAGTATCACCGCATGTTTTGCGTCACTCTTTTGCTTCGGCACTTATTATTGGGGGTGCAGATTTGCGTGTAGTCCAAGACCTCTTGGGGCATAACTCTTTGCTTACTACACAGATATATACCCATATCCAAAAAGAGAACTTAGCCCAAACTATCAATGATTACCACCCATTAAGAGAAAAAAGAGAAATATTATGAAAGATATTGTAGAGTATATGAGAAGCAAAAACCTCATCTGTAAAACGCTCAAAGAGATTAAACCCAAAGAAGTAGGAAGCCGTAAACGAATTACTATCTATCTAGGTGTTGATTTGAAAGGGTATTTTTGTATAGTTATAATACTTTCCAAAAAAAGCCGAGTACTCCGCAAAGAGGTAGCAGAGCTTATAGAGCTACACAAAAAGATAGAACTCTACCACCATGCCAAAATCACAAAAAAATATATCCATATCCAAGCACCCCTTTGTAGCCATGCCAAAGCTATGTTTGAAGAGAATATGTGGAAAGTATGGCTTTAATCTAGGTAGGCTCTTTTAAACCAATAATAATATAAAGAAGCAAATAAAAATCCTACTCCTAGCACTATTGTAATGCCTTGTAGACTCAATCCCCATTTACTAGCATAGCCTATAAAAAGAGCCACACAGACATTAAAAAGCATAAAAAACATATCATTATAGGAGATAATTCGTCCCATAAACCGTGGTTCTATCTCTTCTTGAATCAAGAGATAAGTGTAAGACCAAAGCGTTGTAGTAAAGATACCTGTAAAAAATACACCAATAAGACTAATATAAAAATTAAATTCCAAAAATGCCCATAAGATAATAGCGAGACCTTGGAGTACAAAGAAGTAGTGTAGATTTTTTTTGTCTACAAGATTACTAATAAAGAGTGGTCCTATCATAAGAGCTAATGCCCGTGTGCCATTAATCCACCCTATAGCCAAAGGGACAGCTATCACCTCTTTGTACTCAAAATCAGCCAAGAGTGTAACAAGAGCATCAAAACTCGTAAGACCTAGGAGGGCGTGAATAAATATAAGGTGGATAATCTTTTTATTGCTTAGAAAATAGATAAATCCCTCTTTGAGCATCTCGTAGTTTGAATTTGTATGAATCTCTTGTTTGAGTGATATATTGAGTCCCAAAAGAATAAATATAGCCAAAGTATAAAGCAGTGCATCTATAATAAATGCTGTATCAAATCCCATATAGTGTGTTGCTAGTCCACCTACTGCCATACCAGAAGCGTAGCATAATGACCAAATAATAGAGTGGATTTCATTGGTTTTTTTGAGCATATCCCCTTTGAGTATCTTGGGAAAAAGTGCCATCTCGGCAGAAAATAACATAGATGCAGAGGAGGAGCGGATAAATATTAAAATCATCAAAATCCAAACCATATCCAAAGAGTTAATCAAAGTAAACCCTAAAGTCATCACTATCTCAACAACCAAAAGCGTCATCATAAGTCTTTTGAATGGTATACGGTCGATTATAATACCAATAAGAGGAGCCAAAATTACTGCTGGTAACATTCCCATAGCAGCAACAAGAGCAATAGTAATCTCGTCAGCTCCATAAGATACAAGCATAGAGAAGATAGCTACCTGAGAAAACCAAGTCCCAAAGTAGGAGATAAGTTGAATAAGTGAGAGTCTCCCAATAATAGGATGTCTAAGTAACTCTTTATACTCCATCAGTAAGCGTATACCCTATATCTTTTGATTCTAAGTGTTCTATATACAAAGCAAAAGATTCTTTGGCAATAGCTTTATAATATGAAGCCACAGAGATAGTTACCACCCAAGCATCATCCTGCCATTTTGGTAATGAAGAGAAATCTACCCTTTGTGGCATCTGTTGCATCACTTCTATTAATTCACTCTCTCTACATTTCGCTGTCAAAGAGTGGCGATAGTAAGAGCGTTTTTCTTTGAAGAGTTCGAGGGCTATATTGGTAAGCATAGGGTGACTCATCTGCGGAAATCCTGGAACAAAAAAGTATCTCTCATCCAAAGAGAATGCAGGCATACCATTAAAAGGATTTTCAATAAGAGCAGAGCCTTTAGGGAGGTCTGCCATATTGAGAGAGTGAGGAGAGATTCGTGAGCCTAGTTTCTCTTTTATAATCTCTTCTGCCTCTTGGTGTCTATACAAATTTCCATCTCGCAAGGCGATGGCTGAACATTTGCGAGTATAATCATCAGGAGTAGAGCCAATACCACCAAAACTAAAGAGAATACTATTGGGCAAAGAGTCAATAAATCGTATGGTTTTTACAATAAGTTCTGGGTCGTCTTCGATAATAAAAGAGCCAGAGAGTTTGCGTCCATACTCCTCTAAAAGAGTAGAGACAAAATCAAAATGAGCATCTACTCTGCGTCTATTAAGAATCTCTGTACCGATAATAAGAGCAAAAATTTTGGGTTCTGTATCAAGTAACTTTTGCACTCTTACTCCTCTATGTAGTTTTTGAGTTTTCGCCCTACTTTTGGATGTTTGAGTTTTTTGATAGCTGATGACTCTATCTGTCGTACTCTCTCTCTTGTTACATTGAGAGCTTTTCCTATCTCTTCGAGTGTTCTATCGCTCTCATCTTCTAACAACCCAAAACGCATACGAACCACTGCTTTTTCTCGTTCATTGAGTTGGTCGAGGACATCATCAATCTGACTATTAAGGTCATCTTTGAGTACAGAGTCTGTAGGGCTTAGGGTTGTTTTATCTTCAATAAAGTCACCAAATCTTCCATCATCTTCATCTCCTACAGGAGTCTCTAGGCTAATAGGCTCTTTGGTAATTTTGATAACATTTTTAACCTTATCTACAGAGAGTCCTACCTCTTTGGCGATGCTATCTAAATCTGGCTCTTTTCCTGTCTCTTGGAGATGTTTTCTAATAATCTTATTGATACGATTAATAGTCTCTATCATGTGAATTGGAATACGGATTGTTCTTGCTTGGTCTGCAATAGCACGGCTAATAGCCTGACGAATCCACCAAGTAGCATAGGTAGAGAACTTATACCCTTTTTGATACTCAAACTTATCTACAGCTTTCATCAAACCGATATTACCCTCTTGAATTAAATCCAAAAATGGTAATCCACGGTTTGTATATCTTTTGGCAATAGAGACAACTAATCGAAGGTTTGACTTTGCCATACGAGTTTTGGCTTTTTCGCTTTTTGTTTTTCCTTGGCGAATTTGATTGAGAATCTCTTCAAGCTTCTTAGGGTCTAGATTAAAGCTATCTTTACTCGCTTCACGCGTCTCAAACAACTTTTTAATCTCTACATAAGTACTCACCATTGTTGTCTCAGGCACTGCGTTGGCTATATCTTCTTTGTCCATATTGATAATATCACTAAGAATTTTTTGATGATTATCTTTAAGGTGTTCATTGAAAAGTGGGAGCTTATACTCTAGTCTCTTTAGCTCTTTATCAAAAGAATCATCACTTTTTAGTGCTGTCTCCATAGCTTTTACAAGCTCATTGATAAGTTTACTCGTTGGTCCTAACTCCAAAAGTGATTTTTTGAGTTGCTCTTTTTTGTAGGCAACTTTCAATCTCTCATGCACTATTTTGATAGCATCAGTCTCACTCTCTTGGATTCTCATAAGCTCATCTCGCTCTTTCATCCAATCTTTTTTGCTCTTCTCTAGGAGTTTGAAACTATCAACAACTTGTTTGACTCTTTTGTTATCTTTGATAGGTACATCTGAGTTGGCACTCTCTTCTACTTCTGTCTCATCACTATCATCAGTTCCAACATCTTCAAAACTCTTAAAGAGTTCTTTGACTCGTCGCTCTCTATTCAAAAGAGGCTCACGATAATTTACAATATAATCAATCAAATAAGGCACAGAGCAGATAGCATCAATAATCACATCTTCGCCACCCTCAATCTGTTTGCTTAGAAATATCTCTTCTTCTTTTGTTAAGAGTGGTATTTTTCCCATCTCTCGTAGATACATTCTAACAGGGCTATCACTTCTACTCCACTCTAAGAGTTCTTTCTCTTTAGTAAAATCAAAATCATCTTTAATATTATTTTCGACCATTTTTTTTCTAGCGAGTGTTCGTTTTTTACTCTCTTTTTCTGTAATAAATTTTGCATATTCTGATGCCGATACCATCTCTACTTGATTGGCCATTGAGAATTGATGTATCTTCTTTGCTTGGGCTAGAGTCATCTGTTTGTCAAACTCTTTTGCAATATTTTCAAAGGTAATTGCATCCCCTTTTTTTACTGACTTAAAAAGCTCTTCTACCTGTTTCATTATCTCTTTTGCTGCCATAATTTTGAAACCTTTTGTCGTTAGATGCATAATATGAATTGCATACTTTAGATATGTTGTGTGTTATTTAACGATAGATTATACCCAAATACTCTAAAAATTCCTTTTTTGGAAATATTTCAAGATAGTATTAGTTTTATTTCATTCTAATTCTAATTTTTATTGCATTTTTAATAACTATTTGATTATTTTTATCTTTTTAGATAAAATGACAAAAATAATCGTTTGAAAGGAACTTAACTTGCAAGGTAAAGTTTGGAAATTTGGTGACAATATCGATACAGATTTGATCATCGCAGCACGATATCTCAATACTAGCGAACCAAAAGAGCTAGCAAAATATGTTATGGAGGATGCTGATCCCTCTTTTGTGAGTAAAATGCAAGAGGGTGATATTATTGTAGCAGGTGAGAACTTTGGGTGTGGGAGTAGTAGAGAACATGCACCAATCGCACTCAAAGCTGCAGGTATTAGTGCAGTTATTGCACCAACATTTGCTAGAATATTTTATAGAAATGCCTTCAATATGGGTCTGCCTATCTTTGAGCTTCCACAATCAGTTCAAATAGATGAGGGTGATACAATTAGGGTAGATATGGATGCGGGTGAAATTATCAATATAACGCAATCAAAGAGTTATAAATTCACACCTATCCCTGAATTTATGCAGGAGTTAGTAGATGCTGGTGGACTGATACAGTTTGCCAAAAATGAGATTGCAACCCAACATACGAAAAGGTAATAGAGAATGAATAAAAGTTATAAAATAGGCGTTATCAAAGGTGATGGTATTGGTCCAGAAATTATTGATGAGGCTATTAAAGTACTTGATGCGGTATCTGTTGCACTCAATTTTCATCTTAAATATGAAGAGATGCTACTAGGTGGCTCTGCTATTGATGAGACAGGTGTACCACTTCCTGAGGAGACTATTCAGGGAGTCAAAAAGTGTGATAGTGTACTCTTTGGAGCCATTGGTGGACCAAAATGGGACAACCTAGAGAGACATCTCCGCCCCGAGAGTGGTCTTTTGGGTCTTCGTAAAGAGATGGGAACATTTGCTAACCTGCGTCCTGCTACTGTGTATGATGAACTTATTAATGCCTCTACACTCAAAGCCTCTGTTATCAAGGGTGTAGATATAATGGTCGTGCGTGAACTCACTGGTGGAATTTACTTTGGTCAACCTAGAGAACTCCTAGAAGATAGAGCCTACAACACTATGGTCTACACCAAAGAAGAGGTGCAAAGAATTGCAAAAGTTGCTTTTGATATTGCAATGCAACGAGACAAAAGAATCTGCTCTGTAGATAAAGCCAATGTCCTAGAAGTAAGCCAATTTTGGCGTGAGATAGTTGAAGAGATGGCAAAAGAGTACCCTGAGGTAGAGCTAACGCACATGTATGTAGACAATGCTGCAATGCAACTTATCCGTGACCCTAAACAGTTTGATGTAATCCTTACTGGAAATATATTTGGAGATATTCTCTCTGACGCAGCGAGTATGCTAAGTGGCTCTATTGGTCTGCTTCCTAGTGCAAGTACAGGCAAAGGCGTGGGTCTCTTTGAGCCAATCCACGGTTCTGCTCCTGATATAGCAGGACAAGGCATAGCAAATCCTCTTGCTACAATCTCTAGTGCGAGTATGATGCTCCGATACGCCCTAGGCGAAGAAGCAGCAGCCAACAAGATAGATGAAGCCATCAAAAAAGCACTCCAAGATGGATACCGCACAGGTGATATTGGTGACTTTGATGCCAAAGAGATAGTCTCTTGTTCTCAAATGGGTGATATTATTGCAGACTATGCTTCAAGATAATATAGCTCACAAAGCACGGGTTCTTATAGATTGTCAAGATTCCAAAGGGCTTGTCTATCAAGTCTCTAAGGTATTTTATGACCGTGGACTCAATATTGATAATAACCGTGAGTTTGTAGATAAAGAGAAAAATAAATTTTTTATGCGTACGGTTATCTCTGGTGACTTTAGTATAGATGAGATTAAAGAGGCACTGCAACAAGTCTTACCTAGTGATGCTACAATTCGTATCATAGAACCAAAATCAAAAAAAATTATTCTTATGGCAACAAAAGAGTCACACTGCTTAGGTGATATTCTTATTCGTTGGGCATCTAATGAGCTTGAAGCCAATATAGAAGCTGTTATCTCTAATCATAATGACCTCAAAGATTTAACTGACCGTTTTGGGATTCCTTTTATTCATATTGGTACAGAAAATCTAAGTAGAAGTGAGCATGAAGAAAAAGTTATCAATACACTAGATACTTTTAAGTTTGATTATATTGTTTTGGCTAAATATATGCGTATCCTAAGCTCTGATTTTGTAGATTGCTATCCTCAACAGATTATCAATATTCATCACTCTTTTTTACCTGCGTTTATCGGTGCAAATCCCTATAAACAGGCTCATACAAGAGGTGTCAAAATCATAGGAGCAACAGCACACTATGTTACAAGTGATTTAGATGAAGGTCCAATTATATCCCAAGATGTTATCTCTGTAAATCATAGATTTGAGTGGCGTGATATGCAAAAAGCAGGAAGAGATGTAGAGAAAATTGTACTCGCAAGAGCATTATCTTTAGTACTTAATGATAGAGTATTTGTATATGGTAATAAAACTGTTATTTTTTAATTGATGAGAGCTGAACTAAATCTATTTCAAACACATAAATTTCCTAGAACAAGATATCAAGGAAGCAAATATAAACTACAAGCTTGGATAAAAAATAATTTAGAAAAGCTAGATTTTGAAACTGCTTTAGATGCTTTTTCTGGAACAAGTTCTATTGCATATATTATGAAAGAGATGGATAAAACTGTTTATTGTAATGATATTCTGGCATTTAATTATCATATTGCACAAGCATTGATTGAGAATAATAGCCAACAGATAACAAAAGATGAATTTGAAGATATAATCAAAAAAAAAGAGGGGTATCAATATGCCTCTTTTATTCAAGATACATTTGAAGATATATATTTTTTGGATGAAGAGAATAGATGGTTAGATATTGTAATTCAAAATATTAATAAGTTACAAAATAAAAATAATAAAGCCTATAATAAAGATATTTTTACATTAGATATTAGTGTAGATTTAGTCTATTTTGATACACCCTATATTCCACAAAAAGGGACTTTAACTCACTATAGAGACTTTTATCATTTTTTGGATGGATTAATAGATTATGAAAACTGGCATAAGCAGATTGATTATACTTCAAAACACAAAAAACTAAAATCAACTTATAATATTTTTGAAGACAAAAAAAATATACTTAATGGATTTGAGAAATTAATCAAAAAATTTAAAGAGAGTATTATTGTTATCTCCTATAGAAGTGATGGTATGCCAACTATAGAAGAGATTAGTAAAATCTTAAAAAAATATAAAAAAAGTGTAGAGATAGAGAGTATTGATTATCAATATGTATTATCCAAAAAACAAGAGTTAAAAGAAGTATTAATAATAGGAAAATAGAGATGAGTTTATACCAAAATTTAAAAATCTTGTAACATACCTAGAATGGGTAGAGCATTTAAAAAATTAACTAAAAAAGGATTCAAATGTTTAATATAGTTCTTGTAAACCCCCAAATTCCACCTAATACTGGTACAATAGGACGGCTTTGTGTCAACCTAGATGCAACGCTCCATCTTATTAAGCCTCTTGGGTTTGATATAGATGATAAAGCTGTCAAGAGAGCAGGATTAGACTATTGGGATAAACTCAATCTTGTAGTGTGGGAGGATTTTGATACTTTTTTGCAATCACATCCAATAGATAATAATACACATCTAGCCACAACAAAAACAGATAATATCTACTTTGATGCCTCTTTTGCGAAAGATGACTATATTCTCTTTGGTTCAGAGACAAAAGGGATAGATGAGCGTGTTCTTTTGGCAAATCCTGAGCGATGTATCACGATACCTATGGGTGGTGCAGGACGGAGTCTTAATTTGGGTGTAAGTGTAGGTATTGTAACCTATGAGGCTCTTCGTCAAAACTTTGATGGATTTCAAAAAATTTCTATAAAAAATGAACTAAAGGAGTCACTATGCCAATAGGAGATATTCTCTATATTCTAGCTATTATACTCTTCTCTTTTATGACTTTTGTTATTATTCGTAACTATTATCGTAACAAATTTAATGATAAAGGTCAAAGAAAAGATATGTTAGATGCGTACGAAAAAGAGGAGTAAACTCCTCGTTTACAGTCTCTCTAATACAACTAAAAGTTCAGAAAAGACTTGAGCTCTTTGTATCTTCTTATGGTAGGTCATAGTGTATATTAATTCACTAAGTTCTTGAGGTACTTTTGGATTGAGTTTGGAGACCTCATCTTTGCTAATACGCCTAGGTTGTATCAACACTGGCTCAAAATTTTCTAATGCAATATATCTCTTCTGACCTGTTAAGAGCATAAAAAGTTTATTACCAAAATCAAAAAGCTCTAGCTCCTCTTTTTTTGCTGTTTTTGGCTCTGCATCGAGTTGTAAGTACGAGGCTAATTTGAGTTTTTGATTAAGTATGTAGTTTATCTTTGTATAAAAACTAATTGCTTGTATAGAGTAGTTGGCTCGAAGGTACCTACTATCATACGCCTCATAACTCTCACCTCTTTTTTTAAACTCTTTATAGGCTTGAAGAAGGTACTTAATATGATACTTTGCTTCTCTTAGAGGTACGGCTTGGTGCAGTATCTTTGCTTCAAGTGCATCTCGTGTGATTTTACCTCCAAAAAATATATCTACTCCCTCTATATACTCTCCTTGTGCATCTTCTATCTCACACCCCTGAAGACCTATATCTGCTATTTTATGAAGACCACATCCTTTAGCACATGCAGACCAGTTTATTCTTACTAATGCATCCTCTATAGGTATTTCGTGATACAAAAATTCTGCCATCTCTATAGCATCAGATTTATTAGATATCAAACCAAAACTGCAATTTTTATCTCCTACACATGCTATCATATCATTGAAATAGAGCCTATTATAGTGAGCATAATTACGAATAACCTCTTGGGCTTTAAATATTTCAAATGACTCTTGTTCAAGAGAGAGAAGATAGATATTTTGGTCATACGAGAGCCGTATATTTCCCGAACCAAACTTCTGTGCTATCTGGGCAACAGCTATCATATCTTTGCCTGTAAAGATACCTGATGGGACAATAAGCTTGTAGATAAATTTTCCATCTTTTCCCAAAACTTTATTTGACCCAAAAGTCATAGATTGAGACTGTACTAGAGTAACACCCCCTTTTGCAAAGGATACACCAGCCTCCTCTTCTACTCCCTCTATAAGATTTTTCATACCTACATCTCGTAATAAAAAGATAAGACGGCTCTTAGTTCGGTCATCACGGTATCCATACTTTTTAAATATACTTAAAAGAGATTCAAAAAAGAGAGGGACTTGGTCTATCTCTAAAAAGAGATTGGCATCTTGTGACTGTATCCCTCCTCTTGCTCCTAAAAAGACATTAAATCCAAAAAGACCCTCTTTTTGAGCCAAAACAAATGAGCAATCATGTCCAAAAATATTACAAGAGTTTGAGAGTGACCCAAGGATAGCCGTATTAAATTTATGAGGGAGTGCAGAGGTCCATTGAGGATTTTTGAAAAATACCTCCTGAAGTTTTTCTATAATAGGCATAGTCTCAATAATATTATCATACGCTATGCCATCAAGAGGGTCTGTCATAATATTTCTTGGATTATCTCCTCCTGTTTGAAAAGTGGACAATCCTACCTCTTCTAGTCTCTTTACAACTTTGGCAATATTGCTAATTTCTATATGACGCAACTCTATTTGCATACGCGTTGTTATATCCATATAGTCATCGCCATACTCGTATGCTAACTCACCAATACAAAGAGCCTGTTCATAGCTTAACTCTCCTGCTAGAATATGCACCCGAATCATAAAATCTTTTCCTTTATCAAAAAGTCCGAGACATTTAAGAAAATAACTACTATCTTCCTCTTTTAATGCTTCATAGCCTCCATCAGCTATTTTTGACAATCTAGTATAAACCTCTATAGTATCACTAAGAACTTTTATTTGTTCTATTCTGTTCATCTTTTTCATTCGATCTTCAAGAGCTTTGGAAAGTGATTTCATTCGTACTTTTTATCTCCTATTAGTCTGCTATTTGAGCTATTATATCTTAGGAGAGAATAATTATTATTCAACTATTGTATATTATTTAATCATATAAATGGAAAAACTCTCTTTCTACATATGCTATACTTCGCACAGGCAGTATCATAACCTTAGTCCATGTCTCTTCCAAAATGACATTTGATTCCTTTCAAGACTCCATGGACTGCCTATCTAACCTATTTAATTTACTGCAATATAAGGAATACCCCAATGAAAGAATTTGTAAAAGTTTATGAAGAAAATAGAGAGAATATAGAAAATTTTATTGTAACAACTTTGAGAAATGGCGGTTCAATACTTGATGAGAGTTCAGATGACTATAAAAAAGTTTTTCAGGCATTTCCATCTATGGAGCTTATGTATATTACAACTATACAATTTTCTCAAGTCTCACCAAATATTTATAGAACCAAAATGGAACCCTCTGCAAAAGGGAGAGATAGAGCCTACTTAAGTACAAAAATGGTACAAAAAGATGAACACCTCTCTATGAGTAGCCCCTATATTAGCTCTGCTACAAGTGATACCTGTATTACTGTTATGATACGAGAGGATGATAAATATATCTTTATAGATTTCAAACTCTCTGCACTCTTAGGAAGACTAGGACTCGTAGAACTCCACCCCTCTTTTAATAAATTAACAAAGTTTTTCTACACATCAGTAGGGTTTTCATTAATACTTTTTGCTTTTTTATCTATAGTCTATGCTCTTTTGTCTTATCTCTCACATGTTTTTATTGATATGAAGTTTACTCTTGATGGTCTCTTCAAACCTATTGTTGCCTTGACCTTAGGATTAGCAATCTTTGACCTTGCAAAGACCATATTAGAAAGAGAAGTCTTTTTCAAAAATTATGCCAAAGAGAATGAAGATGCACATATATTAACAAAATTCTCTATAGCTATTATTATTGCCCTCTCTATTGAGGCTCTCATGGTTGTCTTTAAGATAGCACTTGATGACTACACGCAGATGATTCATGCCCTCTATCTTATTATAGGTGTAGGTGTTATTATAGTCTCATTAGCACTCTACACATATTTTGCCAAAAAATAGAACCTAAGGCATCTTTGGTGCAACTAACTCTTCACCCAAAGATGCATAGCTTTTACCTATTCTAGCCACTGGGTCAAACTCTATAGAGATTCTCTCTTTATCTACTATATTCTCATCTTTGACATAAATATTTCTTACATTAAGCACCAAGGGAATAGTATCTCCTCCACCTAAATCTATCTCTTGATTAAAATCACAAAAATAGGCACATGGCACACTCTCTATCATAGGTGGAAATAACTCAAAAACTCTTGTAGTCTCTATATTATATTCAGAGGCTTCACTGCTATTATGGGCTAACTCTTTAGAGCTAAAATGCATTTTGTCTAAGTTGGCTTTATCAACCATACAGATAGTACATTTTTTATTTTTTCTAATATTTGCCAAAGTATCTTTGGCTGTGCCATCTGATTTGTGTCCTACAGAGATAAGCACAGTAGCAGGGTTTGAAGAGAGACCAATAAAATAGCTAAAAGGTGCAATATTAATAACCCCCTCATCTTCTGTAACTACCCACGCAATAGGTCGAGGAATAATAGTTTGAGCCATAAGTTTATATTTATCATTGAGTGTATTGTCTTCTAAGTTAAAAATCATAATTTAGTTCCTTTTTTATAATATCGTAGTATACCCCATAGCAACAACCAAAAACAACACAACCTCTACAAACTCTAGCGTTGCTCCTAAAAGGTCGCCATTAACAAAGCCTAGTTTTGATTTGAGGATGTAGATGGTTGTATATGCTATTATTACTCCTAGAACAAGTAATAGTATAAAATAGGGTGTAAGGAATAATCCTATAAGGGTAAAAATTGCATAAGCACTCCATAAATAACGAGGGCTAAGGGCTTCTTTTAGTTGTGTAGCAAAGAGTGAGCGGAAGCTATAGACTCTAAAAAGCATTAGTAGAGAAAGACGGCTTATGATAAGTATGGCTACAAATTCAAAGAGTAAATTATGTAGGAGTAAAAATATAATGCCTGATACTTTGAGCAAAACTAAAGCTATGGCATAGAGTACTCCCATAGCTCCTACGGTGGGGTCTTTGATGATGGTATATGCATCTTTTCCAGAGTGTGAGGCATAGAGTGCGTCTCCTACATCAAGCACTGCTTCTGTATGCAAAAATCCATATAAGAACATATAAAAAATAGCCGATACAATAGCTCCATACCAGCCAAGAGATGATAATAGATAAAAGAGAGCTATAGTGAATAGACCCAAAACTAAACCTACAAGTGGTAAAAAGAAAAGCATTGCCCCTAGGATATTTTTGCTTGATAAGTCATCCTCTTTATCAAACCAAATAGGAAGTATCGAAAAGTAGCTAAATGCAAATTTACACCCTAAATAGAGATTTTTCATAGTATGATTACTCCTAATAAGAGAAGAGTAATAAATATATCTAATCGTGTTTGCAAAGAGAGAGCTTTGAGTATATCTTCTGAAACAAGCCTCTCTCTTCCTTCTCCAAAATATGGTTTGGATTTGAGTTTGCCAAAATAGCTAGTGTCTCCACCTAATTTAATACCCAAAGCTAGTGCCATAGCAGAGATGGGGTGTCCTGCGTTTGGACTCTCATGCTTTTTGCCATAGCTATAAAAACCAAAAAGTGCTTTTGGACTATACATCAAAAGAGCAATAAGCAAAGCCGTAATCCGTGAGGGGATATAGTTGGCTATATCATCTATAAATGCCGAAAACTTTCCAAACTTCTCATAGCGTTGAGTGCGGTACCCTACCATAGAATCTAAAGTATTGATAGCTTTGTAGACAAAAGCTCCTTCTAGTCCAAAGAGTAGCAGATAAAAAAGCGGTGCTATCACCCCGTCACTAAGATTTTCTGAATATGTTTCGATACTTGCTTTGTTAATATCAGATTGAGCTAATCCTTGGGTGTCACGACTTACGAGGTATTGAATATTTTGAGGATTTTTGATAATATCTTTGACACTACTATAGAGCATATTTGACGCGATTGTAGTAGAGGCTATAAGAGAAGAGATAAGAAGCACCATCCAGCTAGGAAGTCCTAATATATCACTTGATAAAAGAGCCAAAAAGAGACCTATAACCAAGGCAACAAGTGTAATTAAAGAGAGATTTAAAACAGCTCCTCTATATACACTATCTTGATAAAACCGTTTTTCATACCACTTGATATAATCTCCCATTACCACTACAGGATGCTTTACAAAGTCAAACTCACCCCATACTTTATCAATGAGATAGGCTCCAAGAGCTACTACTAGATGCATAAATTTACACTACCTTTTTATAATTT
>Ga0193964_1000851_pt1 | contig 14315 bp, 11 predicted proteins | sample FB_7_MG_FD_140323 | JGI IMG/M metagenome (GOLD analysis project Ga0193964, IMG submission 140323) | Microbial mat bacterial communities from the Broadkill River, Lewes, Delaware, United States - FB_7_MG | ecosystem: Environmental > Aquatic > Freshwater > River > Microbial mats | place: USA... | reverse complement strand
GGTCTGGGTTGCCAGTCCATCCAGAAGTTCAAATAAGTCCAGGCTAACCTTCCCATATTGCTTGAAAAGATCATGGGCATCATCAACTTTCCCATCCTTGAGAGGTACGCAAATCCCCGATCTTATCCGAAGCACTCCCGGCATCTTTAACCGCCTGATCGGTGATCTGTCTGGTTTTACCCGTATTTTCTGCAATTTCACTGATTGAAGCCGTCATCTCCTCGGTGGCTGCCGCTATATGATTGGCGTTGACTGTAACCTGTCCCACCTCAGCCGCCACAGTGTTCATATTTGAACTCATCTTCTCTGCGGCGCTGGAAACCTTATTGGCCTGGTTAAAGACTTTGCCGGCATTGGTCGTCATCAAAGCAGAAACACCGGACAGTTCATTGGAGACCAGACCCAAACGTTGGTTCCTGTCATTGACATCCCAGATCAGTTTGTCCAACTTTTCGATAAAGGTCTTAAATTCACGGCTAAGCTGTCCGATTTCATACCGGGAAACAGCCGTGAGCCGCTTGGTCAAATTCCCTTCTCCCTGGGCAATATCCTTCATGCCCTCAGCAATAGTTTTAATGGATGCCACAACACTTTTGTTTATCAAAAAAACCAAGCCGAAAATAAAAAGTAAAAAAATGCCAAACAGCAGGCTGAACATGGTGAAAATCAATTTTTCCTGGGCATGGACATTGGCCAGGGTGACTTTATCCTTCACCCCAAGAATATACACCCCCGGACTTTGATCCGCCACCCGAGGCTTGTTTTTCATGCCTTTGGCCACGTCTAAATCTTTGGCATCCATAAAATAGATAAACTCGACGTCATGGGGTTCCAATGTGCGCTTAATGGAATTCAAGCCCCCTCAAAATTGACGAGACCAAGGAATTTATTTCCGTCCAGAATGGGGAACAGCCCCTTATGACAGACAGAGCAGTATCTGGATTCAATAGGGGCTACGGCTTTGCTGGTCCTGAATTCACTTTTTGGCTCCTCATTTAAACAATTTTATATTGTCAGGCTTTTTTCCCTTTATCTCCGGCGTTTGATATTTTGTATCTATACCGGTTTACTACAAACCCCGCTGCGGCCGATGTCAGGGGCTTATGAATTTTTTGTCCACTTGAAATTCGGTTTTAAGGCATTAGGCATGCCGACAAAAGAACGGGCTGATAGAGCAATATGCATGCGATTCCAGTGTTCAGTTAGAGATGGACATGTATTTATCGACACGAAAAGCCGAACCAGCTTAGAACGATTCTCATCTAAAACAAGCACTTATATTATAAGCACCTTCGCTAATTTTGAAAGTTAATATATCCTATACGAAAACAGAAAAGGTTTCAACACTCGGATATATTCAAAACACCATTTAAATTTAAAAAACAACGGATTTGAAATATGTCTTTATTGACTAACAACAGCATCTTGTTTTATGAAACAAATTATATATTCGTAACATTTCCCATAAAAACAAAACCGCAATGCTTATTCACCGTTTTATTTTATTAAAGGAGAAAAAAATGAAATCCAGACAATGTTTATCCGTATTAGTTGCCGTCCTCATGGTTCTATTTTGTGCCATTACGGTGCAAGCCGGTGGCAAAGGGGAATTGATGATGGCCACCACCACCTCCACAGACAACACAGGTTTGCTTGATTATCTGATTCCTTTTTTTGAACAGGATACCGGAATCGCCCTGAAGTGGACTGCCACGGGAACAGGCAAAGCCCTGAAACTTGGCCAGAACTGTGATGTGGATGTGCTACTGGTCCACGCCCCCCCGGCAGAAAAAACATATATAGCAAATGATTTCGGCAAAGACCGGCGTGAAATAATGTATAATGATTTTGTGATCATCGGTCCGAAATCAGATCCGGCCGGTATAAAAGGCAAAGATATTTCCCAGGCCCTGTCAACCATCAAGGCAAATAAAGCCTTTTTCATGAGCCGGGGAGATGATTCCGGCACCAACAAAAAAGAGAAACTGCTCTGGAAAAATGCAGGCATTGCATTGCCGGACAAGGAAGGATGGTACGTCCAGACCGGTCAGGGCATGCTGGCCACCATCAATGTTACCCAGGAAAAAAACGGCTACACCATGACCGACCGCGGCACCTATATTAAATACCAGGATCAGCAGGGCGGGGATGCCCCCTTGACCGTGCTGGTGGAAGGGGACGACATCCTTTTGAACCAGTACTCGGTGTTGACCTTGAATCCAAAGAACTGCCCTGATGCCAAGTATGACCTGGCTTTAAAATTTTCCGACTGGATGGCATCCGACGCAGCCCAGAGTAAGATCGCCGAATTCCGGCTTCTGGGCAAAAAACTGTTTATCCCCAATGCTAAATAGCCGGCACCGGCCACCCTGCTTTTGCAAAGGTCATTATGGCATTTCTGATTGAAGGGTTTCTTAGGGCTATGGAACTGCTGCTCAGTGGAGACACCTCCACCTGGTCGGCAGTTTCAGCCACAGTCAAGGCATCGACCGGATCCATGCTGGTCAGTCTTTTAACGGGACTGCCTTGCGGGTTTATTCTGGGATACTTTGATTTCCGGTTCAAACGCCCCATAAGAACGCTTTTGGACACACTTTTGGCCCTGCCTACGGTCTGCGTGGGATTGATTGTCTATGCGTTTATCTCTTCCAAAGGTCCTTTGGGCGATATGAACCTTTTATTTACCCTGACCGGCATTGCCGTGGGCCAGACCATCCTGGCCTTTCCGGTGGTGACGGCCATCACGGCCTCCATCATTGAAAATATTGATCCGGCCCTGAAGCTGACCCTGGTTTCCCTGGGTGCAGGAAAAAAAAATATCATTTTGACCTGCCTGTGGGAGGTTAGGTTTGGTATCCTTGCCGCCGCTGTTACGGCATACGGCCGTATCCTTACCGAGGTGGGCATCTCCATGATTGTGGGCGGTAATATAAAATATCACACCCGGACCATGACCACGGCCATTGCCCTGGAAACCAACAAAGGCATGTTTGCCGACGGTATTGCGTTGGGAATTGTTTTGATGGCCATCGCATTTGCTGTAAACCTAAGCCTTTCTTTCCTGCGGAAAAGGTAGAATGGTATGACCCAACCGACACATTTATATACCCTTTGCCGCATCAGCCACTACTACGGCAGCAAAAAGGTTCTGGACATTGACGAATTCAGCATCCCGGCCGGCACTATATTAGGCCTGTCCGGGCCCAACGGCAGCGGCAAGACAACCCTTTTAAAGCTGCTGGCATTTGCCATAGCCCCCAGCCATGGCGAAATTCGTTTCAACGGACGCAGGGAATACCCCATGTCCGCCAGGGTGCGATCCAAAGTCACCCTGATGACCCAGACTCCCTATCTGCTCAAACGCTCGGTCCTGGATAATGTTGTTTACGGCCTTAAAATTCGGAAAGACACCAAAAAGTTAAAACAGCGAGCGGGCCGGGCACTGGCCGCGGTCGGTCTGGACTTTGATACGTTTCACAACAGGGCCTGGCACCAGTTGTCCGGCGGCGAAGCCCAGCGGGTGGCCCTGGCGGCCAGACTGATTCTTGAGCCCCGGGCACTGCTGTTAGACGAACCAGTGGCCAGTGTGGACGCGGAAAGCGCCCTGCTCATTCGCCAAGCCTCTTTGGCGGCCCGGGACAAATGGGGTTGTACCCTGATCATTGTCAGCCATGATCTGGCCTGGCTCAATGCCGTCAGCGACACGCGGGTCTCCATGGAAAAAGGCCGGATCTTTTCCACCCATAAGGAGATCGTACTCCCCCCACCCTACCAAACAATACAGACCGACAGCACCGCCAACTGGGTTCTGCCCATATCCTCCGGCCGACATATCAGCCTGCCTGATAAAACCGGAGAGACGGCTCTGATATCGGCGGACAAGATCAAGATCATCCAGACAAGTGAAAACCAATCCGACGAAAGAAACCGGATCCCAGTCCTGGTCACCAGCATGGCCCTGGAGCCAAAAACCGGCGACATTGAGGTGGACTTTGACGCGGACACCTTCAGGCTTACCCTTTTATTGTCAAAAGAACAGGCCGGTGCATTGAACATGCAACCGGGAAAAAAGAGCACCCTGGTTTTCAGAACCCAGGATATTTTCTGGCGTTAGGCCCATGGCTGTTATTCGGACTGCATGGGGATGTCCCACTTTTTCATGTATTTCCAGATAGCTGCCCGACTAAAGCCCGTTTGCCTGGCAGCTTCAGCTTTGTTCCATCCGGACTCACGGAGGATTCTCAGTAAGCGCTCTCGGTCCAACGGTCGTCGCTGATTTTTACGAGGAGGGGCAGGCTCCGGAGACGATTGTGGTGGTTCAGCATAGGTGCTATTCTGCCCGCTGATTTCAACGGGAAGGTCTTCGGGTTCAATCTGGTGACCGGAACAGAGCACAAATGCATGTTCAATGGCATTGGCCAATTCCCGGATATTTCCGGGCCAGTCATATTCCATGAAGGTTTTCAGGGCCAATTTTGCCATACCGGCAACAGCTTTGCCGGATATCTTATTATTCAGCTTAATAAAGTGATTGACCAGCAGTGGGATGTCTTCTCTGCGATTTCGCAAAGGCGGCAGGTAAATGGGAAACACCTTGAGACGGTAATACAGATCCTCCCTGAAAAGCCCCTTATCAACAAGTGATTTCAAATCTTTATTGGTGGCGGTAATGATCCGGATGTTCACCTTACGTTTCAGGGAATCACCGACGCGTTCTATCTCTTTTTCCTGAAGTACACGCAAAAGTTTTACCTGAATATAGGGTGGGATGTCACCGATTTCATCTAAAAATATAGTGCCCTGATCAGCCTGTTCAAACCGCCCGACCCGGTCCCGGCCGGCTCCGGTAAACGCACCTTTAACATGTCCGAACAACTCGCTTTCCAGTAATGATTCGGACAAAGCGCTGCAGTTGACCGTAATCATGGGCTCATTCCTTCTTTCGCCAATGGAATGAATGGCTTTGGCCACAAGTTCCTTTCCCGTTCCGCTCTCACCCTGGATGAGAATGGACGTTTCACTGGCTGCTGACGCTTTTATGAAGGAAAATACATTCTGCATTACCTGGCTTTTGGCTATGATGCCGTCCAGCCGATTCAACTCGCCCAGGCGGCGGGTAGCTTCTTCCATCTTCAGCCGGGCATTTTTAAGCGCAGTCAAATCAATAACGGTTTCAATCACCCCTATAATCTGTCCGCGATTATTTCTAATGACCCGGGCGTTTTTGCTCACTGAAAGTGCATGCCCGTCCCGGTGACTGATCATGCATTCAGTCGGTGTGATTTTCCCGGTTTTAAGTATCCTGCAGTTGTGCATCCCGGAAGGGCAGTCCTTACCGAAACAATAACTGAACTTGAGTATCCGGCAACTTTTTCCTTTAATGTCTTTGAATGAATATCCGGTAATGGCTTCCATGGCCGGATTCCAGGCCACGATTTTTCCGGTGGGATCCAGCACAAAAACGCCGTCACCGATAGCTTCCAGCAACCGCTTGAGCAGTTCGTTTTTCTCAATCGCCTGTTGAATGTTTTCCATATTTGGATTTTTTTATTTTTGAGTGGTTCAGTGGCGCCACTCGTAGCGCCACTATAACTAATTTCTATCATAAGTGGCGGACAACAGATTGTCAATCTTTTGTGACGTTGGACTGTACCAGAAAAAACTATTCTATATTTTTCAATTATATTTAATGGTTATATAAAATCTAATCTATTAAAACGATCTTTGGTATGATTATTGGACTAACTATGTTTAGCCAGACAGTCCATGGCTGAAAGACAAAGCAACTTAACCCGTAAAATAAAAGGAGATTCGCCATGAGTAAAACAAATAAATACATGATGGTTCATGACACCCCCGGCGTCGACTGGGAGACCGTAAAGGACAACTGGCGCAAACTGGCAGCTGTTGAAGCAGCTACCTGGGTCAGAACTTATTACAACGAAAAAACCGGCATACGCTTCTGCATCTGGCTGGCCCCTACTGAAGAAATCCTGAAGGATATTTTTACTGAAATCGGCATCAGCTGGGAAAGCATCACCCAGGTAGAGGAAACCGTCCCCGATGTTTGGGCAGGAAAGTGGGCGGACGATCTTGCTAAAGCATATCAGAGATTTGAGATGTAAGAAATGAAACATAAAGAGATAGATCATTAACACCGTGCTCAACTTTTCATAACCAGCTGAAATTATAATTATAAAGTTCATGCTGATTTAATGAAATAGAATCCGATCATTGAATTTACAAGCAATTCAAACAAAAGTTGAGCACGGTGTCATATTCCCAATTTTTCCGGCGTTAGCCCCTTTTTTTAATCTCAAATACACATAAGATGTACTCCCTTTTATTCCCGGCCTATGTTCATATCCGGTCACTCATAAAAACGTTCCGAACCGGGTCTTACCTGGTCATATCCTGATACATTTCTATAAAGCCATTGAGTTTATCTGCCCGGGCTTGCATAAATCGAATCCACAAATCCAGAATTTCCCGGCCTTCATCAGTGATGGTGTAGATCCGTTTGGCCGCCCCTGCCTGTTCGGTATCCCACCGGGAACTTAGCAGGTTATCCTCTTCCATTTGGCGCAAATGCCGATAGATCATACCGGGAGGGGCTGCGCCGTCAATGAAACCAAAGGCCTGAATGGTAGAAATCAGTTCGTATCCATAAGAGGGGGCCAATACCAGCCCAAGTAGAATCGAGGCCTGGATATAGCGTTCCTGTCGGCCGGACCCCGGTATATTTTTATGTGCCATATACAGCTCTTTACATATATCCTTTAAGGATATATATTTTATTAATAAATATGATTTTCATATCATATTTTCCTTTAATAAAACAGGAGGTGGTCATGACAAAAATTTTTGTGCGAGAAAGACGAAAAGTAGAAAAGGGTGAAAAAAAGGCCAGGTTTCGTGTAATTGCCCTAAGCGGTAAGGAAATAAAAATTCTGGCCAAACATGTCCGGAAAAATGAACTTGAAATCATTGCCCAAGAGGCGAATGCAGAAATCGTCTACCTACCCAGACATGGATCAGGCCAACAGAATGGAAGAATTTAAACCAACGGATTCTGCCCGGATGAAAACCAGGCAGAATCAGCTTTATTTTACCAAGTCGGCCATGGCCGTTCTTTAGTGCCCGACCGAAAACCATAAATTTTGCCGATTACGGCGTTGGTCTGAAATTTTAATCCTCGAAATACTTCATGTATTCCTCCGGTTAAGGCCCAAGCTCAAAATAAAACCTCCCATATGATTTGCCTTTTCATCCGTCTTCTTAGTTGTGTCAATGGGGCACATATGCCAATATGCTCACATTGACACGCCTTGAATACGAATGAAAATTCTAAATCATATTTTGGAAGGTTTTATTCCGATCATGGGCCTAAAATTTCAGCCCGCCTTGTACTCAACAAAATTTCCAGGTTTTCGTTCAGGCACTATTTATGAATAATCGTTCCGACATGCTTGCCTTCGAGCGCCTCTCTGATCTTTTCAGGATAGCGCAGCGCATCAATCACCTGCAATTCTTTCAAACATTTAGCATTTTTAAGCATATTGAGAATGGGGCGTTCAATAATCAAATCGTCCAGATCCAGTTCGATCAGATCATCCACTGAAATCTTATCATAAAATTCCAGTTCTTCTTTTTTCTCTGCCTTTTTGGGATCCTTTGAAAAAAGCCCTGTCTCGTCCTTGAGATAGATCAGGGATTTGGCCCCGATATTTTCAGCCAGCAAAAAGGCCCCACAATCGGTTCTGTGGGGAGGAATGGAGCCGAATTCCGCCGGATGCTCAAAAAAACCATAGGGCGGTATACCCGTGGTAATAGGCAGAAACCCCTGGCGGCAAAACATGGTCAACTGTTCAAGGTTGTCCCCGTGGCTGATCCGAACGCCGCCGTGTTTGGCTAAAAGCACCGAAAGCATCACCGCATTCTGGGAGGAGACCTTATCCCCGAGCTTTGAAAGCACCCCCGTGGGCATACCTAAATCCACGCCGATATTGTACACGTGCCGGGCTCTTGTACCGCCGCCGGTCATCAGCAGCAGCCTATAATCTTCCTTAACGCGAATCAATTCGTCAACAATCGGAAAAATCGCTTTTGATCCCCGGTCCATGATGCTTTGACCGCCGATTTTCAACACATTAACATCCGGATGCATCCTGAAATACTCTCCAGATTCGGTGGTCTTTAAAAATTCCTTACTCACCAAGGATTCCCCCAGCATCGGCGTATCAATGTGAAGCCGGCCCTTGTCCTCTGATTCCTTGATCAATTTCCCCATTTTTCCTCCTTAATATTATCTGGCGTAGGTATACGGCAAAAAGAAAAGAGTGATTGCTTAATTGTGAAATCTTATTGAAATTTATCAGGTGACATCGTTAAAGTCCAACTGATTTTGCCCGGTTAGGCTTGGGATCAGATTACAATCGTCTAAATATGACTTAGAATTTTATTTTGACACGATTCCCCCTGAGTCCCTTGAAGATTTTTTTTAACCAAAAATAAACAGGCAACCGTGATCGACTGTTTTACTCCGGATAGTTTTCCGATCCTAGCAGACAAGTACCATCTTTTCGATCAGGTTCGGCACTGGGGGAGTGAGCCCATGATGTGACCGACCGGCAGAACCTGATGATCGAATTAAACATCCTGATTGTCAAAAATGCCGCGCAACCTGACACTGATTTGCTCCAGAGAAAACGGTTTCTGGATGAAGCCGACGCATCCCCGAGACAAAATCTCTTCAGCCTGTCCGCTGAGGCTGTATCCACTGGCAAGCAGCACCTTGACATGCGGATTAATATTTTTCAACGCGTCAAAAATAGCACCCCCGCTCATACCCGGCATGATAACATCCAGGATTACCAGGTCAATCTCCCCGGAAAACCGACGAAAAATGTCCACCGCTGTTTTACCATCCGTTGCAGACATCACTTTGTATCCCAGTGATTCAAGCATGGGGTGCCCCACCTGCAGGATGACCTCTTCATCATCAATGAGCAGCAAGGTTTCAGTGCCGTTTGAAATCATTTCGCACAAGGCGGGTTCAGGTTCTATCTCGCTATCCGAGGCGGGCAGGTAAATATAAAAAGTGGTGCCTTTGCCCGGTTGGCTGACAAAATCAATGGCGCCGTCATGATTTTTGATAATGCCATAGGCGGACGCAAGGCCCAGTCCGGTGCCGCGGCCCATTCCCTTGGTGGTGAAAAACGGTTCGAATATCCGTGTTTGGATTGCAGGATCGATACCAATGCCGTTATCAGAGATTGAAACACATACATATCGTCCCGGCTGAATGTCAAACGCCTTAGAAAATACGGCGTCCAGAACTATATTTTTGGCATCAATGGCAACCTTACCCCCGTCGGGCATGGCTTGCCATGCATTAATGTAAATGTTGAGCAGAACCTGCTCAATCTGGTTTTTATCCGCTACGACCGCCCACAAACCATGTTCTATATTTTCCTCAATCTGAATCTCTTTACGCGTGCGGCCGAACATGCGGGCTGTGTCCATAACAATCTGATTAAAATCCAAAGACTTGGCCATGTACTTGCCACCCCGTGCGAATCCGAGCAGTTGCTGGGTGAGTTTGGTTCCGGAGTTGACGCAGGACTCAATACTTTTCAATTTGGTATAATGATATTCTGAAGGGTTGGTCCTGAGCATCATCAACGATATATTTCCCTGAATACCCATCAACAAATTATTAAAGTCATGGGCCACGCCGCCCGCCAGGGTTCCGATGCCCTCCAGCCGCTGGATCTGACGCAGTCGTTCTTGAAGCTTTCTCTTTTCCGCTTCGGCATTGAGCCGTTCGCTGATATCCAGAACAACGCCGCGATAACCTATCTTTCCACCGTTGTTATCAAGAATGGGAGCAGTTGAGACGTCTACGGTCCGCCGGTCACCGTCCTTACGGGTGATTGTCAAACTGGACAAGTTACCATTCACTCCGGATCGATATGTATCAGATAATTTTCCAGGCATTTGCCGCGAAGTCTCTGATTCCAACAAAATAGAATAATCCATCCCTTGAAGCTCTTCAACCGAATATCCTAAAATTACGGCCAAAGAATCGTTGAAAAAGGTCAGACGTCCATTGAGATCCACTTCGTAATAGCCGTTGTTGGTATTCTCTATGATGGAGCGGTATTTCTCTTCACTGCGTCTAAGCGCCTCTTCTTTCTCTTTGCGTATTTCAATTTCACTGCGCAACTGTTCATTGCTCGTCTGCAGATCCTGTGTGCGTTCTTCCACAAGATCCTCCAGCTGATCCTGGTACCGGCGCAGTTGAAGCTCGGCTTTTTTTCTATCGGTAATAATGCGCAACGAACCGATAATTTTTTCCGCATCACCGGTTTCATTACGTTTCAGCGTAGCCGAGAGCGAACCATAGGAAATTTCGCCGTGTTCGTTTTCCAGCGCTATTTCCCAATCACTCACCGATCCCTCAGCAAAAAGTTTGGATAAAAAGCGCTGGTGATCATCGGCATTTTTATAGAACTGCGTGAGATTAATGCCGATAATTTTTTTGCGATCCTGCTGGATTAACCCCTCTACAGAGGGGCTTATTTCTAAAATTTTGCCTTCAATGGTACATTCAAAATAGATATCCTGAATATTTTCAAAAATCCGGCGATACTTTTTTTCACTGCTTTGCAGCGAGTCCTTCATCTGTGAAAATGCGGCAGCGGTTTCGTCTATCTCTTTGAATATAGAGCGGGTGTTGAAACTGGCGGTCAAATCATGCTGTTTTATGGAAAGAGCCTCTTTTTCAAGCCCCATCAAGGGCCGTGTGATGCTGCGAAACAACTGTAAGCCCACCAGGGTGAAAATCACAGAAAGAACCAGGGTAATCCCGATATTAAACGAACGATTTTCCTTAAGTGCGCCTAGGTAATCATTTTCCGGTATATACACGCCGATCATCCAGGGCCAGTGGGAGTCGGCAAACTGGGTGAACATGGTATTGTACACCTCGCCGTTGTGGGTGAATTTGGCAAACTGGGAGTGGTCAAGTTTCAGCAGTCCGGTTTCTGTCCGCTGCCACTGGATGGCATGAAAGGCCACACGGCTTAGTTCATCGTCCAGTTCATCAATTTTAACCATTCTGAAATGGTGGGCTTCGGTGTCTTCGGCCTGTTTAATTTTTGAGATGTCGGGAAATGCCACCACATCACCATTGTTATTAAGCATAAAGGCACGGCCATGCTTTCCGATCCGTAACCGGCTGATAAAGGTGGACAGATCATCAATTTCGATATCCACACCAACAATACTCTGTAACTGTCCGTTTGCTTCAAAAATTGGACCTGCCACCGTGATGCCGGGTTTTTGTGATGAGAAGAAAATGTAAGGGTCCGTCCAGATAATATCCCGTTCGGCAAGGGATTTTTGATACCAGGGACGCTGCCGGGGATCATAGGCATCACTTGGGTCTTCCAAGGTTTTAACCATGCTGCCGTCCGAATTTCGCCAGATCAGCCGGGTTCTTTTCACACCATTGAGGTTATCAATCACCTTGGTCCGAAACCCATCGGGGGTATATGCATTACTGCGGTTGACATAAAAAAAATCACCATTGGGCATACCGATGTAAATACCGGCAAAATGGCCATACAAGGATAATTGATCCAGAAAATAACGTTCAAGAGTTTCATAGTGCTGATTGCGGCTCCCCACCACCTCCGAGGCCAGCAACCGTTTAGTCAAAAGAGCCGCCCGCTGGGCCAGCTGAAGATGATTTCTGGATTGGGTCATGGTCAGGTCCGCAATATTCTGCATCACGTCGCAGGCATGTCCGGCCAGCACCCGCTGGGATGAAACGTAAGAGGATGAAGTGATCAGGATCTGCATTCCCCAGATGAGACCAAGGCAACCAAGAACCATTGCCCACCGTATCGATATTTTCATTTTTTCCCCAAAGTAATTTTTTTATCCTGCATCATATCAGTTTTATTCTTAACGGAATCATCCCTGCTTTAGGACAGATCTTTAGGAATTGTCAACAAAAACAGTAGAACCTGATCCGCAACCCAAACGGACAAAAAAAATTTACAGCCAGGTACTGGTATATTACTTCATTTATTATTGTTTTAAATAGTCACCAACTTGACCAAACTATTTTGTAAATATATACACAAAACAGCCACTGTTTTCCCAGCAATGATGTTGCTGGCATATTCGTTGTTCTTCTGATAATATCGCAGGTGGTAATGTCAATTTTTCTCTGAGTCCTTAAGGCCCTCTTTAAGTTAAGAACTGGGCCACGGGCGTCAAAAATCGAATCCGGGCTCACCCAAATCCAAAGGAGGCGTTGACCTAAAATGACAAAACAAAAACGAAATCTTTTTATTCCCCTGCTATTCTCGTTGTTCATGCTGCCGACCGGCCCTGTGCCCTGCACGGCATCCACAGGCGCCGGCCAAGAAGAACTGGCCCCCGGCAGGGTCCTTGCAAAACAAGCGGTCAAAGAGAAAAAACGATGGATCACTGCGGACCACTCAAAGTTTGAGATCCTGCAGCAGCAATTCACCTCGGGCCCGGAAGTGACGGCGGCATGCCTGAGCTGCCATAATGAAGCGGCCCTGCAGTTTCATAAAACCATCCACTGGACCTGGAAGGCCCCGGGAAAAGACCCCCACACCCCACTGGGAAAAGGCGGGTTATCCGTCAACAACTTCTGAATCAACGCCCAAAGCAACGAGGCTCGTTGCACATCATGTCATGCAGGATACGGCTGGAAAGACAAAAACTTTGATTTTACCGATCAAACCAAGGTGGACTGCCTTGTCTGCCACGAAACCACCGGCACGTACAAAAAATTCCCATCCGGAGCCGGCCATCCGGCCAAGGAGACCAAAGTATTTAAAGGCAACAAAAAAACCTATCATCCACCGGAATGGAACAAAGTGGCCCAAAGTGTTGGCCTGCCCGGGCGTAAAAACTGCGGGGCCTGCCATTTCTACGGCGGTGGCGGCGACGGTGTTAAACATGGTGATTTGGACTCATCTTTGATCAAACCAGACAAACACCTGGATGTCCACATGGGCACTGACGGCCAGAATTTTAACTGTACCCGATGCCACTCCACATCAGAACACCATATTGCCGGCCGTATCTACACCCGCCCTGCGGCTGAAAATAAAAAATCGTTGATTGAGGACGATCTCACTTCAAAGATCACCTGTGTCTCCTGCCACGGCAGGGAACCCCACCAACACAACGCCAAGGCCAATGACCACACAGACCGGGTGGCATGCCAGAGCTGCCATATTCCTAAATATGCCCGCATCAACCCCACCAAGATGTACTGGGACTGGGCTGCGGCGGGAAAAAAGAAGGACGGCAAACCCTATACCCTGAAGGATGAGCTGGGAAAACCGGCCTATAACACTAAAAAGGGCGCATTCAAGTGGGAGAAGAATGTGGTCCCCGAATACTTCTGGTACAATGGCTCCATTGATCATCTCACGTTAAAGGATACCATCGACCCGTCCGGCGAAGTGGTAATCAGCAAGCCGGCCGGTGACATGACCGATGAAAAGTCACGCATCTTTCCGTTCAAGGTGCACCGAGCTAAAATCCCCTATGATAAAATTCATAAAAAACTTGTGGCCCCCCACTTGTTCCCCAAGGATAAAACAGATAAAGCCGCCTACTGGAAAGGATTTGATTGGAATGCCTCGATTGAGTATGGTCAAAAGTATTTAGGCCTGCCCTATTCCGGCGAATATGATTTTGTTGAGACCTCGTATGTGTTTCCCATCACCCACATGGTGGCCCCCAGGGATAATGTCCTTGCATGCACCGAATGCCATGTCAAAGAGACCGGACGGGTGGCTACCCTGACCGGCTTTTACATGCCCGGGCGGGATCACTTTGCTATGATGGACTGGGCAGGATGGATCCTTGTGATCGGATCGTTTTTAGGTGTCACCCTCCATGGTCTGGGACGTTTTTTTACCAGAAACTAAAAAACATTAAAAAGGGAACACAATATCATGGATCAGACAAAAAAAATTAAAGTATATCTGTACACACGTTATGAAAGATTCTGGCACTGGCTGCAGGCCGCGATAATCATATTTCTTTTGATCACAGGCTTTGAAATCCATGGCACCTACACCCTGATGGGCTATGAAACTGCCGTGAAAACCCATAACTTTGTGGGGCTTTCGTGGCTGGTGCTTTTTGCCTTTTTTGTATTCTGGCTTTTCACCACCGGAGAGTGGCGTCAATACGTTCCCACAACCAAGAAACTCATTGATGTGGCGCGGTACTATGTATTCGGCATTTTCCAG
>Ga0193964_1000849_pt1 | contig 14329 bp, 12 predicted proteins | sample FB_7_MG_FD_140323 | JGI IMG/M metagenome (GOLD analysis project Ga0193964, IMG submission 140323) | Microbial mat bacterial communities from the Broadkill River, Lewes, Delaware, United States - FB_7_MG | ecosystem: Environmental > Aquatic > Freshwater > River > Microbial mats | place: USA... | reverse complement strand
TGGAGCTGTATTGCCGGCGGTTGCTAGAAAAGACACCAGCTGAGTCAACCGCCGGTTTTCCACATTAATGGCCCGATTAAGCGTACGTTTGACACTTCCCATGGTCTGAAGGGTTGATCCGGCATTTTTCCTTGCGGCAAGATTTTCTTTACTCTCAGTCCTTGCAGCCTCCATGTAAGCGGCAATAAAAATTCGGGCCAGGGGACTGGAGCGAAGTGCCTTGGCCTTGGAAAAGGCATCGGCCAGGGTCCGGCACTGCCAAAACACTTCGGTAAAATCAGCCGAATCCCTGAATGCCTTTCTCACATACCCAAATTTTATGAATATAATAGACCAGGAGATAATAGAAAAAAACAGCAGCAATAACATGATAAACTTTACAACTGGACCGGCATTGGTAAGCATATATAACAGGCCGACTGATTCAGTGGTCATAAATTCTTCCTTAAACTATGTTGGCACCCTGGGAAGCATATCAGATAAAAAAGCATAAATCTACACGGTGTTTGGGCGAAAACGCATCCATCTACGATTAAATAATAAAAGCCCCTTTGCCTTGGACAAAGGGGCTTAATATCACTCAATCACATCATAGCCGAACAAATTGGCTCATGTGTCACGGGCTGAATTGATTACATCATACCGGGCATTCCACCGCCCATGCCGCCCATGCCGCCGCCCATTCCAGGAGGCATACCACCACCTGCATTTTCTTCAGGCTTTTCAGCAATCATGGCTTCGGTAGTCAGCATAATAGATGCAACAGAGGCTGCGTTCTGCAGGGCAAAACGAACCACTTTTTTAGGATCAATAACACCAGCTTCAATAAGGTCTTCGTATACGTCGGTTCTGGCGTTGTATCCAAATGCACCGTCCGCCTCTTTAACTTTATTGATGACAACAGACCCTTCAACACCGGCGTTGTCGGCAATTTTACGCAGGGGCCATTCAATGGCCTTGGCAATAACATTAACACCCAGCTTTTCTTCACCCTCCACATCAAGGGAATCAAGGGAAGGAATGCATCTAACCAGGGCCACGCCGCCGCCGGGAACAATGCCTTCTTCAACAGCTGCACGGGTTGCATTCAACGCATCTTCCACGCGGGCTTTCTTTTCTTTCATTTCAGTTTCAGTGGCAGCACCGACATTAATTACAGCCACACCGCCGACCAGTTTAGCCATACGTTCCTGCAATTTTTCACGGTCATAATCAGAAGAAGTTTCATTAATCTGGGCACGAATTTGTTTTACGCGACCTTCAAGGGCTTCTCTGGCTCCGGCACCGTCAACAATAGTGGTATTGTCTTTGTCAATGGTGATCGTCTTGGCCTGGCCAAGATCCTGAAGGGTAATATTTTCCAGTTTGATACCGATATCTTCGGAAACAACCTGACCACCGGTGAGGATAGCAATATCTTCCAGCATGGCTTTTCTTCTGTCACCAAAACCGGGCGCTTTAATAGCAGCCACATTCAGGGTGCCGCGAAGTTTATTAACAACCAGGGTGGCCAGGGCTTCGCCTTCTACATCTTCTGCGATGATAACAAGGGGCTTGCCTGTTTTTGCAACTTCTTCCAGAACAGGAAGCAGGTCTTTCATGGAGGCTACTTTTTTATCGCAGATCAGGACAAAAGGAGTTTCCAGGTAAGCAATCATTTTTTCGGTATCGGTTGCGAAATAGGGAGAAAGATATCCGCGGTCAAACTGCATACCTTCAACAACATCGAGGGTAGTGTCCATGGATTTGGCTTCTTCAACGGTGATAACACCTTCTTTGCCCACTTTATCCATGGCTTCGGCAATAATGTTACCAATGGTTTCATCATTGTTGGCGGAGATGGTGCCGACCTGGGCGATTTCGTTCTGGTCTTTGGTGGGCTTGGTAATATTTTCAAGGCTTTCAATGACCTTGATAACAGCCTTGTCAATGCCTCTTTTGATGCCCATGGGGTTATTGCCGGCAACAACCAGACGCTGGCCTTCTTCGTAAATTGCCCGGGCAAGGACAGTGGCGGTGGTGGTACCGTCACCAGCCATATCAGATGTTTTTGAAGAAACCTCTTTAACCATCTGGGCGCCCATGTTTTCAAACTTATCTTCGAGGTCAATCTCTTTGGCAACGGTTACGCCATCTTTGGTAACAGTGGGAGAGCCCCAGGATTTATCAATAACAACGTTTCTTCCCTTGGGACCAAGGGTGACCGTTACTGCATCGGCAAGCGCCTGGACACCTTTAAGCATAGCTTCACGTGCTTTGGCATCGTACTTAATTTCTTTAGCCATTGTATTTTATCTCCGTCAATTTATTTCATTAAATTTTATTGAAGTCTGTATTAACTTAAGCCTAACACCCTGAAACAAATAATATGTTTCAGGATTAAACAAACATTAGTCAACAACGCCCAGAACATCGTCCTGGCGCATAATCAGATAATCAATTCCGTCAACGTTGACTTCGGTACCACCGTATTTACTAAACAATACGCGATCACCAACTTTCACGTCCATGGGAAGAAGCTTTCCATCTTCGCCCATACGTCCGTTACCGGATGCAACCACCTTACCCTCAGCAGGTTTTTCCTTTGCTGTGTCCGGGATAATGATACCGCCTTTGGTTTTTTCATTTTCTTCGACACGTTCAACAAGAATTCTGTCGCTCAATGGTCTGAAACTCATGATACAATTCTCCTTTAATTATAAAGTTGAGCATTAAATTTTATTTTTGAATTAGGTCAACTTGTTAACCAGATCAACATCTACTTGGAATCTGATTTAGAATCTGACTTTTCTGATTTTGCGGATGATTGTTCTTTAGGCTTGGAACCGGTCTTGGCTCCAGCGTAATCCGTTACATACCATCCGGACCCTTTAAGATGAAAGGTGCTTTGGGAAATAATCTTTTTTAGGTTACCATTGCACCTGGGACAAACTTCCAGGGGGGACTCCGAAATTTTCTGAAAAACCTCCTCTATATGTCCGCACCCACTGCATTGGTACTCGTAAACCGGCATTTTTGTTTTTCCTTCCTCTAAATTGCTGAAACCGCCTATTTTGCGGGACTCCTTGCTTGAAAAACAAAACTAAAATAATAAGTCTTTTTTCCTTGTCAAGGATGTGCCCTTAAAATTTTTAAGGATATTTTCATTTAAATCCGTCAATACCATTGTGCATAAAATTCAAAAACTTGTGACATCCCGGATACGGTTTGGGGTGCAATAATATCGTGGGTAATCCCATGCACTTTTTTTTCCTCTTCCAAGGTCACCTCTGCTTCACAGGCGTTTTCATAGCGATGTTCAAACCGGGCAAATCGTACCACATGAACAAGCTCATGGACCAGAATATACAAAAGAAAAGGGGCAAGGCAAATTTTAGGTTTTTCTGCAATAAGTGGAATAATCGCAGGGTCCTGGATACAAACATGATAGAGGCTAAAGACTGAAGAGCCTAACGACCGGTCCTGCCGGCGGCCTTCATACTTAAGCACCTGGGCAAAAGGGCCTTCCACCCGTTCATGGGGCACCAGATCCCTGGCAGTTTTAATATCATATCTGTTTTTGAGCCATTGGGAGGATGACAACTTGAAATGATTGTACACCATTTCCTCGGCCCGCAGTGCTGCAGTGGCCACCTGCTCAAGTTCACTCTCATTAAAAAATCGTGTCATTTACACGCCTGCTCCATACAACAAAAGGATAGACACTTAATTTAAAACTATGCTATAGTCAAAATTTAGCAAACAAAATAGACCGTTTCACTAAATTTAAAAGGAGGTGATTTTTTTGGGCAGCGTTATAAAGAAGAGAAGAAAAAAAATGCGCAAGCATAAACATAGAAAACTCCTTGCCAAAACCAGGCATCAAAGAAAGAAAAAATAGGTTCTAAAGAAATTGGATTTACCTTTTTCTTTCCTAAGCCCGTGGGGAGTATTGAGTTGTATCAACTCAGCTCAATACTCATATCCCACATATCTAAATCTAAGACATCTCTTAATCTGAACTTTTCTTAAAATATTTCATCAACTCGGAATCTGTTGACAATATAACGGTACTATCCTTTTCAAGCGTCTTTTGATACAGCTCCATGGTCTTCACAAACCCATAAAATTCAGGATCTTGACCATAAGCGTCGGCATAAATCCGAATCGCCTGGGCATCAGCCTTACCCTTTATCTCCTGGGCCTGCTTGTACGCCTGGGATTTGATCACCTGCAGATCTCGTTCTTTCTCTCCTCTGATATTGCTGGCTTCACCCTGACCTTCTGCCCTGAATTTTTCTGCAATCTGATTTCTTTCTGCAATCATCCGGTCATATACAGAGCTTCGAACACTGTCGATATAATTGATTCGCTTAATCTTAACATCCACAACCTGAATGCCGAAATCCGCTAATTTTTCCCGGGCCTGTTTTTCTATCTGACGGGCAATTTCAGCCCGGCCTAAATCCACACGGTAACGAACCTTGCGCTCTGGCGTTTCTTCGCCTTCCTTGGCCGCCTGCCCTTGAACGGCATCAAAAGTATCCATGGGGCGGTCTGTGTTCCTTACACTTTCCACAAGCGGGTACGCTGAAATCAAATCGCGCATGGCCGGATCAATAATATCATCCAATCTCTTCAGCCCAGAAAATTCATCTTTCACGGTCTGAAAATACACAATAGGATCACTGATCCGCCACCTGGCAAAGGTATCCACCCAGATATATGTTTTATCCTTGGTGGGAATCTGCCCCGGATCCCCGTCCCACTCAAGCAAATTTTTGGGGAAATAATTTACCATCTGAATAAATGGAATTTTAAACTTTAATCCCGGTGTTTTTTTAGCTTCCCCCACAATACGCCCGAACTGGGTGATAACCACTTGTTCGGTTTCATTGACCACGTAGGCGGAATTATATAAAACCAGAGCGGCAACGATTGCAACGACCAGCAAAACGGCACTTACCCTTCCCATATTTTTATTTGTATCTTCCATACCTATTTACCTTCCCAAAGGGTTTTGACCGGACAACTTAGCCCCCATATTCACGAACGGCAGCAAGTTTTTCTGATCTGAATCAATGATATATTTATTTTCCAGTTTGGGCAGAACCTCAAGCATGGATTCCAGATACATCCGTTTCCGGGTCACGTCCTTTGCCTGGGCATACTCAGCATAGATAGCCTTAAACTTGGTAGCGTCACCCTGGGCACGGTTCACCCGGTCAATGGCGTACCCTTCGGCATCTTTAATCAAACGCTTTGCTTCACCCCGGGCAAGGGGAATCGCCTTGTTATATTCTTCCCGGGCCTTATATATGGTCTGCTCTTTTTTCTGAATAGCCTGGTTAACCTCATTAAAGGAGGCTTGCACCGGTTCAGGCACATTGGTTTTTTTCATTTCAATATTGACGATACTGATCCCGGCTTCTGCATTGTTCATTTCCGTCTGGAGCATCTCCTTGGCCGCACTGGCAATCTCTGCACGGCTTGAAATAACCTCATTGATGCTCCTGTCTCCCACAACCATTCTCATGGTCGCTTCGGACATATGCCTTAGCAGGGATCTGACATCTTTTACATTAAACAAATACGCCCTCGGGTCAGATCGGCGATACTGAACAATCCAGGGGACAACGGCAACATTAAGGTCGCCGGTAAGCATTAAGGATGCCTCCTGCCGGGAAGATTCCGCAGACGAACGATAGGAACCGCCGCCGTTGTAAGTTTTAACTCCAAACTCTTCGGTTTCAACCTGCCGAACATTCACCTTAGTCACCTTTTCTATGCCTGCGGGCATCTTGAAATTCAGGCCGGGCTGGGCCAAACGATCATACTTTCCGAAACGCTGAATCACCCCAACCTCACTTCGTCCAATGGTAAACACGGTGGAGAGACCTATCACCATAGCGATGATAATGATGCCAACAAAAAAGATGCCGGAAAACTTGAACTCCTTAAATTTATTTAAAAGGTCATCCATCTGAGGCGGTGTAGGCATTCCCGGCCCTCCTCCGCCTTGTTTTTGTTCATACTTTTTCTGATTTTCTCGAAGTTTTTCCCAATCCCAATTCATAAAATTATATCCTGTTTAATGAATGACCAATTTGATAATAATCACTGTATCCATTGGTGCGCTTGAATATTTTATATAGGCAAAATATTACTCTAATTATAAGAATCAAGGTTAAAAGGCAATATTTATTTAGAACAACTCCTGGGGCAAAGGGCATTAGGCAAGTTTGCAACAAGATTGGAGTGTACCGCAGATTCCCTATCCGTTGATATTATGCTATGACATTATCGAAACAGGATAAAATATCAATTGGAAATCAAGCATGGACAAAAAAGCAGCCACAAACCACCTGATCCACATCAGTGACATATTGTCAAAGGCCTTGTCAAAATACCGGCCACCCCAGGAGACGGAAATCACGCAGATATGGGAAATATGGGATTTAGCGATAGGAACCTCCATTGCTCAAAATGCCAAGCCGGATACATTTAAAAATGGTCAATTGCAGGTAATCGTATCAAGCTCAGTATGGATACACCAACTCAAATTTCTTGAAAAAGAGATGATCGCGAACCTGAATGCAAAACTGAACACACCCTTAATTACACACCTACGGTTTAAAATTGGAGAAATACACTACTGATCAGTTTTTTGGGGGAACATTATCTTTGTTGCAGCCGACAAAGGGCTACCGTTACAGCATGGATCCCCTTGTGCTGTGCAGCCAAGCCCCACCCATATGTTCCGGTGATCGCATCCTTGATGTAGGATGCGGTTGCGGTATCATTCCTGTTATCCTGGGACATTGCTTCCCTCAATCCCGCATTACCGGCGTTGAGATTCAAAGCGAACTTGCTCAAATTGCGCAAAAAAACATCATAAATAATAAACTTACACAGACGGTATCCATTATTAACGCGGATATTAAGCACCTTAACCCTGCATCCACAAACGGACCGTTTGATCTTATCCTGTCAAACCCACCCTATAAAAAACGAAATACCGGAAGATTAAACCCGGATCTTCAAAAAGCCATCGCCCGTCATGAGATTGCCATGGATATCCAGAGTCTTGCCGCAAAAGCGCAAACACTTCTCAGACACAAGGGCCGATTTATGATAATTTTCCCTTCCGAACGTCTGATGGATATCGAACAGGCAGTGCAGGCGACATCTATTTATCCGGAGTGGATACGCTATATTCATACTGGGCAAAAAAAAACACCTAAACGTATTATTTTCTCAGGGCGTAAGAATATAGCGGCCCAAAGACGCATTCTACCCCCCATTTACCTGTCGTCCGATAATATCGCCAATATGAATATATTATCCAAGCATATTTACCCTTGACACCTTGATTAAAAGAGACTATTTTACTTGGGTCTTTCGGAGAGGTGACCGAGTTGGCTGAAGGTGCACGCCTGGAAAGCGTGTGTACTCTAACCGGGTACCCGGGGTTCGAATCCCCGCTTCTCCGCCATTTTAAAAGAAGAGCTGCTGTAATCACAGTGGCTTTTTTTGTTTTATAATCGCTTTTCCGTGACGCCCCATATCATTAATCTGTATAGCAGCCATGGGCTGACCTAATTTATCAAACATCCCAGACTCACCCCACAACAAAACATGAAAGTAACTTGGCAACTTATTGGTACTTTCATATCAAACCTGATAAAAGATTCGGTCATGAATATTAGAATAAAACAAAACAATCTTAAAACACCTGTTGATATAGTGAAAAATCATCCCCCCCTGTGGAAAAAATTTTTTACCGAGGCTGTGCGTGATCCTGCTGAATTATGCAGACGCCTGGAAATTTCAAGCGAAAATGTGGATTTAAATCCAAAATTCCCAATACTGGTGCCCGAACCGTTTTTACAGCGCATTAAGGCGAACGACCCCTTGGACCCGCTTTTACTTCAGGTTCTTCCTAGAAAGGAAGAATCAACTGTAAGTCCGGATTTTACAACCGACCCTGTTGGTGAGAATGGAAACTTAAGCCCGGAAGGCACCCTGTCCAAGTACCACGGCCGTTCTCTTATCGTAACAGGCAAGGCGTGCAGTATCCACTGTCGGTTCTGTTTCAGGCGGCATTTGCCGCTTCCAGGGATAGAGGAAAACACCGCTTCAGGCGGATTCTGTATTGATCCGGAAACGATTGCCGCTCGATTTGAGGCTGATCCCACAATCCATGAGGTAATTCTCAGCGGTGGAGATCCCCTGATGCTAAGCGATCGGCAACTTGAGAATCTCATTTTCCACCTTAACCAGGTCCCAAGTATAAAAAGAATAAGAATTCACACCAGGATGCCGATCATCATCCCACAACGGCTTACTGAAAATCTGCTTAGCTTTCTTGGTAATAATAAACGCTCTGGTAAGTCAGCTAAAATGATTATTGTATTACACGTGAATCACCCCAATGAAATTGATTCCGGGGTTTCCCGTTCAATAGAAAAATTAATTGATTCCGGGGGTATTCTATTAAGCCAAACAGTGCTTTTGCGACAGGTAAATGACTCGTTGCCGGTCCTGGTTGAACTATTTGAACGGCTTATTGATTTAGGGGTGATGCCATATTATCTTCATCAACTTGATCGGGTTGCAGGCGCTACACATTTTGAAGTTTTACCTGAAAAGGGATGTGACCTGATAACAAAACTAAGGACACGATTGCCGGGATATGCAGTCCCACGCTATGTCAGGGAAATATCCGGGGAACCGGGTAAGGTTGTGTTAAAGTAGCCGATATTGATTGCGCGCATTGGGCCTGATGGCGGCGATTTTTTTTAACGATTAAACAGGACCTGCGTCCTTATTCAGTGCTTCAAAAATTTCATTGATAATATCGTCTGCCTTATCGATGGGGATCTGGCAGGTTCCCACACGCTTGTGGCCGCCGCCGCCATATTTAAGCATCAAAGACCCCACATCAGCCCTGGCGGTTTTATTGATAATGCTGTAACCGCAGGTAATAACGATATTCCGGCGCTGGAAGCCCCACATAATTTGCATGGAGATATTCGCATCGGGAAACAGGCTGTATAACAAAAACCGGTTGCCCGTGTAAACTTCATCCTGCGACCTTAAATCAAGAACCACAACCCGTCCTTCCATGCGGCTGTTGTCAAGGAGCATCTGACGAAATGGTTTATCCTGTTCAAAGTACCGCACGGTTCGTTCTTTTATATCCGGAATTTCAAGAATTTCCTTGTCAGTCTTGTGCCGGCAGTAATCAATCATATCCATCATCAACGCGTAGTTGCTGATGCGGTAATCCTTGTAACGTCCAAGGCCGGTGCGGGGATCCATGATAAAAGACAAGAGAACCCAGCCCTCGGGATTGAGAATTTCCTCTTTTGTAAACCGGGCAGCATCTGCTTTATCAACCGCACGGATCAAGTCATCAAGGTGCTCATTCTTAAAATGAGTCAACCCGCCATAGTACTCATAAATAACCCGGGCTGCACTTGGCGCCGAAGGCTCGCAGCTCCCTTCAAAGCAGCCGAAGGCCTTTCGTTCCTGTTCGCTGGAATGGTGATCAAACCAGATACCGCAACCGGAAACAAAAGGAATGTTTGCCAGAATATCGTCACAAGTTATTTCAATTTTACCGTCCTGAATATCCTTGGGATGGACAAATTTAATGTCATCAATAATTTTTTTTTCCTTGAGAATGGCTGCACAGCCAAGGCCATCGAAGTCGGATCGGGTAACCAATCGCATGGATATCTCCTTTTAATGCGAATATTTATAAGATAAGGATCTTAATAAACTAACATAAAACCCACAGGAATCTCAAATAATTTTAATACCCCGACGCCAAAAGAAAAAATTTCTATCCCGGCTCTCGTCCTATGCCATGATACTCAAATCCGGCTTCTTTGATTTCGTCAGGGTCATACTGGTTTCTACCGTCAAAGATCACGCGTTCTTTCATCATAGATGCCATTTTTTTAAAATCCGGTTGCCTGAATGCCTTCCACTCAGTAACCAGAATACAAGCATCCGTACTGTCCAAGGCTGAATACTGGTCTTGGGCAAAACTGATTTTTTCCTGCTCCTGTATCGGGATCTCCTTTTTAGCCTGGTCCATGGCTACGGGGTCATAGACATTCACCCGTGCACCTGCACCCACAAGGGCTTTAATCAATACACGGGAAGAGGCTTCGCGCATGTCATCGGTGCCGGGCTTAAAAGCCAGCCCCCAGATGCCGAATGTCCGTCCGGTCAAATCCTGACCAAATCTATTGACCACCTTGTCGCCAAGCACCTGTTTTTGAAGGTTGTTTCTTTCTTCCACCGCCTCCAGGAGACTAGGCGTAAAACCGACATCCCGACCAATTCTCACAAGGGCCTTGACATCCTTGGGGAAACACGACCCACCGTATCCGCAGCCGGGGTAAATAAATGAATACCCGATGCGAGAATCTGAACCGATTCCCTTGCGCACGTTCTCCACGTCCACGCCCAACCGTTCGCACAGATTGGAAATCTCATTCATGAATGAAATCTTTGTGGCCAGCATGGAGTTGGCCGCATATTTTGTCATTTCAGCATCTTTAACATTCATAAACAGCATTTTGTCCCGGTTCCTTGAGAAAGGCGCATAGAGCCTTCGCATAAGCTTTGCAGCCCGGTCAGAGTCCGCGCCCACAATAATCCGGTCCGGCTTTAAAAAATCATTAACAGCCGCACCTTCTTTAAGGAATTCGGGATTTGACACCACGTCGAATTCTATGTTTTTCCCCCGGGCCTCAAGTTCCTTGCTGACCTGCACCCGGACCTTGTCTGCCGTTCCCACGGGTACCGTGGACTTATCCACAATCACGGCATAATCGTCGATGACCGAACCGATCTGCCGGGCCACTTCCAGCACATACTGCAAATCAGCCGAGCCGTCCTGCCCCGGCGGGGTGCCCACGGCAATAAAAAATACATTGCAATTCTTTGCGGCCTGGTCCAGGCGGGTGGTAAACTCAAGGGTGCCTTCTTTATAATTATTAAGGACTATGGACTCAAGCCCCGGTTCATAGATTGGAATAATGCCTTTTTTCAAGTTATCTATTTTATCCTGGTCAATGTCCACACAAGTGACATGACTTCCCATTTCAGAAAAACATGCACCCGTGACAAGGCCTACATATCCGGTACCGATAATCGTTAATTTCATTTATTTCGTGCTACCTTTCATCTGTTGTCAACCAGACCCAGTCATCTTCGGCCCTGGACAAATTGAATCTGAAGTAATTGAATATTGCCAGACAATGAATCTGAAGCTTTTACAATGGTAATTAATCCTTTTATGGATGTCAATCTAAGTCGTTTGTTGATTAACGATAACAATCCGTATGTTATCCCGTTAGGAACTAATCCATAACCTCTTCATAAATTGCTTGTCAACTCAGTTTCTTTTTGATAGGGAAAATAGACGAAATCTTTCCGGTACTATCTTGAAAATATATTATATGCTTACTTGTTCGCATTTGTTATTCGGGTCATACATAATTTTTGGCAAAAGCAATCAAAAAACGACCACTTTTAAAATTTGGAGGATAGGGTATGGGCAAAAAAATAGGTGTATTATTAGCAGGCTGCGGCGTATACGATGGTTCTGAAATTCATGAAACCGTGTTGACAATGCTGTATCTGGATCAAGCCAATGCAGAAATTATTTGCATGGCACCGAACATGGAACAATACCATGTCATTGATCATTTATCCGGAACAGAAACTACCGAAAAAAGAAATGTTTTGGTAGAATCCGCACGGATTGCCCGGGGAGAGATCAAAGATTTAAAAGATGTTCAAGCAAGCGATATGGATGCCATCATCATACCGGGGGGGTTTGGTGCCGCCAAAAATTTAAGTGATTTTGCGATTAATAATGTTCAAGCGACAGTTCATCCGGAGGTTCAACGCATTATAACCGAAATGATTGACAGCAAAAAGCCTGTTGGCGCCCTATGTATTGCACCGGCAACGCTAACAAAGGCAATTGCCGACAAACAGCCTGAAGTCACCATTGGAAATGATATAGGAACCGCAGACGCGATCGAAAAGATGGGTGGCAAACATGTAACATGTGCTGTGGATCAAATCCATATAGACCAGGATAAAAAAATTGTGACAACACCGGCATATATGCTTGGTCCTAATATTAAAGATGTCGCAACCGGAATTGAGAAATTAGTGACTGAAGTGCTGACCATGGCATAGTCATAATTTATAGATCCCTTAATTGACATGGTTGCAGGCCGGTTGTATTTTAGCTTGTATTATGAATGAACACAAAAAAATACAATTAAAAGACTACCGGCCTTTTGAATTCATTGTTGACCATGTTGACCTGATCTTTGACATCCGGGATGACCACACCCGGGTGACATCCAAACTTAAAATGAGAAAAGATCCGGCCTGGACAGATGAGACAACGCCTTTGGTACTGAACAAAGGCAAGTTTGACATTGTTTCCGTGGTTGCCGGCGACATGGTGCTTTTACCCGGTGAATACAAAAGCGATGATGAAACCTTTACCCTTGCAGCCACCCCGGATGTTTTTGAGCTTGAAATCACAAACATTCTTAAACCGGATGAAAATACAGCCTTAGAAGGATTATACCGCTCGGGCACTATCTTATGTACCCAGTGCGAGGCCCAGGGATTTCGCAACATCACGCCCTACCCTGACCGGCCCGATGTGATGGCGGCCTTTTCCTGCACCATTGTGGCGGATAAAACCCGCTACCCCGTGCTGTTATCCAACGGCAACCCAGTAAAATACGGAGACCTTGACAACAACCGCCACTTTGCCGTCTGGGAAGATCCATTTAAAAAGCCCTGCTATCTTTTTGCCCTGGTGGCAGGAGACCTTGCCGTGTTGGAAGACCGGTTCACAACCGCATCAGGTAGGGATGTGGCCCTTAAAATCTACTCTGAAAAAGAGAATATCGCCCTTTGCGGCCATGCCATGACGTCCTTGAAACAGGCCATGGCATGGGATGAAAAACGGTTTGGCCGGGAATACGATTTGGACTTGTACCAAATCGTGGCCATCAACGATTTTAATGCCGGGGCCATGGAAAACAAGGGCCTGAACATATTTAACGCCAAGTATGTGCTGGCAGACCCGCAAACAGCCACAGACGACGATTTCATGGGCATACAGGGCGTTATTGCCCACGAATACTTCCACAACTGGACCGGCAACCGGATCACCCTGAAAAACTGGTTCCAGCTCAGTCTCAAGGAAGGCCTCACTGTTTTCCGGGACCAGGAATTTTCATCGGACATGAACTCACGGCCGGTGAAACGCATCAGTGACGTAAAAAATCTTATGGCGGCACAGTTTCCCGAGGACGGCGGCCCCATGACCCACCCGGTACGACCGGACTCATACATCAAAATGGATAACTTTTACACCATGACCGTGTACGAAAAAGGTGCAGAAGTGATCCGCATGATCTATCAATTTTTAGGACAAGACCTGTTCAGAAAGGGCATGGATCTCTATTTTGAAAGATTTGACGGCATGGCTGTAACCCTTGAGGATTTTGTTGGCGTTATGACAGAGGTGTCCGGCCGCAATCTGGATCAGTTTTTCCTTTGGTACACCCAGTCCGGGACACCGGCAGTATCCATGACCCGCCAGTATGAAGAGAACACCGGAACCCTATCCTTGACCTTTACCCAGACCACATCCCCGGACAGAAACCAATCCGAAAAAAAACCCTTTCAAATCCCTGTTCGAATCGCTTTGATCAATAGAGCCGGGGAAACAGTCAAACAAGACGCGCTGTATGAGCTGACAAAGAAAACCGACTCCTTTAAATTTAAAAATGTACCTGCAGATACCTACCCATCCGTATTCAGGGAATTTACTGCGCCGGTACGCCTGACCACGGATTTTTCAGATCAGGACCTTGCCTTTCTCATGGCCCGGGATACCGATCCCTTTAACCAGTGGCGTGCCGCCCAGACCCTATTCATCAATGAGATAAAAAATTTGGTGGCGGCTATCCAGACCCAACGCCCCATGACCTTGTCAGACGGGCTTGTTAAGGCCTTTTCCCTGGCTCTGGAAGATAAGAAGAAAGACAGGGCATTTCTTTCCAAAGCCCTTGCGCTGCCCCTGGAAACAGCGATAAAGGATCATTTTAAGATCATAGATGTTGAGGCCATTCACCAGGCCAGAACCTTTTTGAAACAAACTCTGGCCAAACAACTTACATCAGAATTTAAAACCGTATATGAAACCTGCCGATCCGCAGACCCCGATGATTTATCAGGTACGGCCATGGCGGACAGAAGCCTTAAAAACCTTTGCCTTTCCTATCTT
>Ga0193964_1000848_pt1 | contig 14329 bp, 9 predicted proteins | sample FB_7_MG_FD_140323 | JGI IMG/M metagenome (GOLD analysis project Ga0193964, IMG submission 140323) | Microbial mat bacterial communities from the Broadkill River, Lewes, Delaware, United States - FB_7_MG | ecosystem: Environmental > Aquatic > Freshwater > River > Microbial mats | place: USA... | reverse complement strand
GAGTTGTGATCAACTGCTAAGTTAGATTCTTCATAAATAGGTGCCAATTCAAATTGATTTGGCGCAACTTCATTATGACGTGTTTTAACAGGTATTCCCAGCAACATACATTCAGTTTCCAAATCACGCATATAATTAAGTGCTCTTGTAGGAATTGAGCCAAAATAATGATCGTCTAACTGTTGTCCTTTTGCTGGTGAATGACCTAATAATGTTCTTCCGGTTAAAATAATGTCTGGCCTGCTTTCGGCAAGTGCCTGATCTATTAAAAAGTATTCCTGCTCCCACCCTAGCGATGATGTTACTTTTTTTACATTTTTATCAAAATATTTACAAATTGCTGTTGCAGTTGAATCAACCGCCTGAAGTGCTCTTAATAATGGTGTTTTATTATCTAATGCTTCTCCTGTATATGCAACAAATATTGTTGGAATACTTAATGTTGTACCATATATAAATGCTGGAGATGTTGGATCCCATGCAGTATAACCTCTAGCTTCAAAAGTATTACGAATACCTCCACTTGGAAAACTAGATGCATCAGGCTCTTGTTGTACCAACTGCCCACCTTCAAATTTTTCAATAGCCATCCCATCTCCAATAGTTTCAAAAAAAGCATCATGCTTTTCAGCAGTGGCACCTGTTAAAGGTTGAAACCAGTGTGTATAATGAGTTACTCCTTTTGACAAAGCCCATTCTTTCATTGCAGAAGATACCTGATCTGCAATTTTTCTATCAATTTTAGTTCCATGCTCAATGGCGCTCATTACACCTTTAAACGCTTCCTTTGTTAAGTATTGACGCATAGTACCTTCGTTAAACACGTTTTCTCCAAATAATGCAGATCTTTTTGAATCCTCATTAACTTTTATTGCTTTTCTTTTTGATGCGTCTGCTAATGCTTGAAATCTTAATTTCGCCATTTTCTAAAATTTAAATTCGTAAACAAATATATGTTTTTTAAAAAAAGTATTCTATTTTTTTTGCTAAATTATTCATTATTTATTTAATATTTTAATTTTTACCCCTAAAAAAATAGGGTATCCGTAAAAATAAAGCGTATTTTACAATTTACACCCCTAATATTTTCATAAACTCATAAAAACAATTAGTTTTGGCAAATATTTTGTATTTAATAAAATTAAAACTTGTATGAGCAAATCAAAATTAGAGTACATTTGGTTAGATGGACATCAACCAACTCAAGAATTAAGAAGTAAAACGAAAGTTGAAGATGATTTTAGTGGAAAACTAGAAGATTGTAGTATTTGGTCCTTTGATGGATCGAGTACAGAACAAGCTAAGGGAGGTAATTCGGACTGCTTATTAAAACCAGTTGCTATTTATCCAGATCCTGTAAGGCGTAATGGATATTTAATAATGTGTGAAGTACTTAATGCTGATGGAACTCCACACGAATCTAATCACCGAGCAACAATTGATGATGACGATGATGACTTTTGGTTTGGATTTGAGCAAGAATACTTTTTAATGGACTCTAAAACTGATTTACCTTTAGGTTTCCCAAGGGGAGGTTTCCCTGGACCACAAGGAAAATATTATTGTTCTGTGGGTGGAAGATATACTTGGGGTAGAGATTTTGTAGAAGAACATGCTGACTTATGTATTGATGCAGGGTTAAATTTTGAAGGAATTAACCAAGAGGTAGCCCCAGGACAATGGGAATTTCAATGTTTTGCGAAAAGTGCTAAAACTGCTGGGGATGAAATTTGGGTAGCTCGTTATTTATTAAACCGATTATCTGAAAAATACAATTACTATATAGAATTACACCCTAAACCAGTAAAAGGTGACTGGAATGGTTCTGGTATGCACGCAAACTTCTCTAATACTACATTAAGAACTTGTGGTTCTGAAGAAACATATAACAAAATTTGTGAAGCGTTTAGACCAGTAACTGATGATCATATTGGTGTTTATGGTGCTTATAATGATGAGCGTTTAACTGGGTTACACGAAACGGCTCACGTTTCTGATTTCTCTTATGGAGTTTCTGATAGAGGTGCTTCAATTCGTATTCCTATTATTACAGTGGAAAAAGGTTGGAAAGGTTGGTTAGAAGATCGTCGTCCTGCTTCAAATGCAGATCCTTACAAAGTTGCATCAAGAATTATTAGAACTGTAAAATCAGCTAAATTATAATAATTTAGTTAGAAAGTCACATAACAAAAAAACACCGCAATTGCGGTGTTTTTTTGTTATAATATCTATTGTAGCAAATCCTTATTTAAATAACAATCCGTAAATAAAGGCTATATAAAGTGTAATTAAAATAAGCCCTTCTTTCCAACTTAATTTCATTTTAACTGGCGCGAAATTAAGAGGGAGTATTAATAAGGATATTCCTAACATCCAAAAAATATCATTAGATAATAAATCTTGATCTACAATTTTAATAGGTGTAATCATTGAAGTAATACCTAGTACCGCTAATATATTAAATACATTTGAACCTATTAAATTACCCAATGAAATTGCTTTTTCCTTTTTAAGTACTGCAATAATAGATGCCGCTAATTCTGGAATACTTGTTCCTATTGACACCACTGTTAAAGCAATGATACTTTCATCAATATTGAATTTTTCAGCCATTCCAATAGCTCCGTTTATTAATAATTCAGACCCTCCCCAAAGAGCAACTCCACCAATTGCTAAATACAATACATCTTTATATAAAGGTAGCTCTTCATCATCTTCAGGCATCTCATCAACAACAGCTCGTTTTTGAAACCTTAATAAATAAATTAAAAATATTAATAAAAATGAAAATAGCACAATACCTTCATAACGCTGAAGTTCTCCATCAAAAACGATAAAACCATATAGCATAGCGGAAGAAATCATCATTACTGGCCAATCGGTTTTATAAAAACTCTTTTCAACACTAATAGTTGATATTAAAATGGTGACTGCTAAAACCAATCCTAAATTTGCAATATTAGATCCTATTACATTTCCAAAAGCAATATCTGCATGTCCTTCCAAAGCCGATTTTACACTTACAATTAATTCTGGTGCTGAAGTTGCAAAAGAAACTACAGTCATTCCAATTACAATTTTAGGAATATTTAATCTTAGCGAGAATCCTACAGCCGACTTAAGCAACCAATTACCTCCAAGTATTAATAATGTTAATCCAATTACAACAAATAATAAATTCATTCAGTTTTATTTTTTTGCAAATATAAAATAATTAAAATCTTGTAGGCCTACTATTAAGAAAGAAGTAAAACTTAAAATTTAGTTAAATAACTACTTTTATAGTTGAGTAACTAGTATTATAGTTTATATTTGAAAAGCGTTAAGGATAAAAGCGGCATCCTTTTTATTATTTCTAATAAAAAGATATAGCGGAAAGCCTGACGTGAGTGAAACGAAACGGAACGCCCAAAAAACAAAATAATGGAAAAACTAACCAATAAGGAAGAAGAACTAATGCAGGTTTTATGGAAATTGAAAAAAGCTTTTGTAAAAGAAGTTGTGGCAGAACTACCTGAACCCAAACCACATTATAATACTGTTTCTACCGTAATTAGAAAAATGGAAGAAAAAGGTTTTATTAAACATGAAACTTTTGGTAATACTCATAGATATTACCCTGCTATTTCAAAAGAAACTTATAGGAAAGGTTATTTTTCAAATGCCATAAATAACTACTTTGGAAATTCTTATAAAAACGTAGTTTCATTTTTTGCAAGTGAAGAAAAAATTAGCACCGATGAATTGCGTGAAATTATAAAACTAATTGAAGAAAAAAATAATTCATAATTATGGAGTATTTATTAAAAGCCAGCGGTATTGTAATTATACTTTTACTATTTTACCTTATTTTTTTAAAAGATGAAACATTCTTTAAATCGATAAGAACTTATTTTATTTTTGGATTAGCCTCTACCCTATTAATACCTTTAATAGAAATACCTATATTTATTGAAACTGCCATTTCAACAATTAATTACAGTAATTTTGAAATAGTGAATAATGAAACATTGTCTAAAGAAACTATCAATTGGACTACTATTTTTATCACAATATATTTATTTGGAGTTGCTTTTTATAGCTTGAAATTTCTAGGACAATTAGCTTCCCTAGCCATTTTAATAATTAAACACCCTATAAATAAAAGAGATGGGTATTTATTTATTGAAACTTCAAAAAACGTTTCACCTTTTTCATTCTTTAAAATAATAGTTTACAATAAATCACAATTTAGTATTGATGAACTTAGGCAAATAATAAATCATGAAAAGGCCCACGCCAATCAGTGGCATTCCATTGACACTCTATTAGCTCATCTTTTAGTCATATTATTATGGTTTAACCCTTTTGTATGGTTATTTAAGAAAGTCGTTCAACAAAATTTAGAATTTTTAGCAGATGCATCCGCTATTGAAAAAAGTGAATGCGAAAAACAATATCAATTAACACTTATAAAAACATATAGTGCAGTTTATTGTACTGAGACTACAAATAATTTTTACAATTCATTAATTAAAAAGCGAATAGTTATGTTACACAAAAACCGATCTAAAAACAAAAGACAATGGAAATATGCCCTAATACTTCCGCTATTAACAGCATTTGTTTTCACTTTTAATACCAAAACAATTGCCCAGGAAAAGCATACTTCCAAAAAAAATCATATGAAACTCGAAATAGTTTTAGATAAAAATTCTACAAATGATGATCTGGCTAATTTAAAACAACCATTTTCAAAAGAGTTTGATATTAAATTGAATTTTAAAGGAATTAAAAGAAATTCTGACAACGAGATTACTGCTATAAAAATAAATGCTAAAGGCGAAAATACTTCAGCTAGTTTTGAAAATTCAGGAACTGAGCCAATTTCCCCTATTAGAATAGCATTTGATTCTGACAGCAATTCAATTTCTATTGGTAATTTAACATCAAAATACAATAAATACATTTATAAAATAGATGGAGATAAAAAAGGACATAAAAATGTTTGGATCCATAAAGATGAAGACGGTAAACATAAAACAAAAGTGATTTCTGAAGAACATACAATTCATTTTAATTCAGATGATGATGAAGAACATGAAATAGAAATAACTACTGACTCTGAAGACGGAGACAAAACAAAAAATGTATTTATAATTAAAACTGACGGAAATAAAATTAAAAAACATAAAATTACCAAAAAGGGAAATTTAGTATTTCTTAGTGAAGATGATGGAGAGCCACTATACATATTAGATGGGAAAGAAATTGACAAAAATGAAATGGAAAAAATTGATTCTGAAACCATCGAAAGAATGGAGGTTTTGAAAGGATCAAAAGCGACTGAAAAATACGGTAAAAAAGCAAAAGGTGGCGTAATTCTAATTACAACTAAAAAAGAATAGAATAATAATCATACTTTGCAAATAAAGCATCTGGCTCTACTATTAGAATCGGATGCTTTTTTATTTTAAAAAAAGATGAAACCTACTATTTTGATCCTTCCAATGCATGAAACTTCCATTACTTTGATTCAACATGACTAATTCTCACATTACTTGATTACATATTTACAGTAGATATCATATTTTAATTACTATTATAAAGTTTATCGTAGTAACTTATTTACATCAACAAATCATTTTGATTATTTCATTAATAATTGAAAGTCAAATTAATAAATACTATTCAAAATAGTTGGAGGCAGGCTTCAAATAATCATATCTTGATTTAAGAATTAATTCCAACAATAATTTATTAACTTAAAACTTACACACTATGATTACTATCTTTGTGCTAGTGACAGAACTAGTATTAACCATTATTAACCTAATATTTTAACTTAAAAAAAATTACTATGCTAACATTTATTGGTATCTTATTATTTATTATCGGTATTATTACCATTTTATTAAATTCAATTTTAAAAACAAAACCTACCATATTAAATTGGTTTTCGACAAAACGAAGTATTCAAATTACTTTTGTAGGTTTATTTCTAAGCGTTATTTCAGGAATGTTCTTTTACGCTGAACCAGGAACAGCTTATGCAGTTCAATACCCTTGGGGAGGTCAAAAAGCTGTATTTAATCAAGGAATTCATACAAAAATGTGGGGAAGATTAATTCCTATACAATTTGAAATGCCTATTAAATATGTCATGGCAGATTCAGAAGGCAGTTTAGGAGATCAAAGTCAATACGCATATGTTAATGCTGCAAGGCAGTGGGAATTCAATGACGCCGTAAAAGGAAGAATTGCAACCTCAATTGTAATTAGCATAAATACAACAGACAACGATCAATTCTTATCGGTAGCCGATAGAAACAAAACTGAGAAGAATTTAATTCGATCTAGAATAATTCCTAACATTGATCAATCTATTAAAAATACTTGTAAATTAATGGCTGCTCAAGATTATATATCAGGACAGGCAGCTGATTTCGATAGATTCTTTCAGGATCAATTAGAAAACGGAATGTATGTTCTAGAAGAGTTACAAGATGATGAGCGTGCAGATATTATAGGAGACAGTACTGTGATAAGAACTATTCCAAATAAAGAATCTCGTCAAAAAAGGTTTACAATTAAAAGGGACAAATTAGGAGAACCTTATAGAGTAAAAGGAAATTCTTTAGGATCATATGGACTAACGGTAGTTCAAGCTGTTGTAAATGACATTGATTGGGAGGCCACTTTTGATAAACGCCTACAATTACAAAAAGAAGAGGTAGCTCAAACTCAATTAGAGAAACAACAAGCCGAAAGAGAGTTTTACCGAGCTCAAAAGGAAAAAGCAAAAGGTGAAGCGGATAAAGCACAAGAACGTGCCAGATTAGAGAAGGAACAAATTCAACAAACTATTTCTGCTGAAACTGAAGCTAAAGTTGCAGAATTCAACTTAATTAAAGAGAAAAAGCAATATGAAGTTGAAGTATTTAAAGCAAAAAGTAAAAAAGTTGCTGCAGATGCTATGTATTATGAAAACTCAAAATTAGTATCTGCCGGATTAACACCGCAAGAAAGAGCTGAATGGGATTTTAAAACTGCAGTTGGCGTTGCAGCTGAACTAAAAATGCTTCAATTACCTTCTACATATATTGAAAGCGGAGGAAAAGGAAACAATAGCAACCTCTTAGAAGCTCTAATTGGAGCCGATTTAGCAAAAAACATGATGACTAAAAAAGAGTAACTCTTAAAAAATATGAATCCCACTTTTGTGGGATTTATTTTTTATTTATTTTTACATTATGAATAAAAAATTATTTAAAATTTTAGCAAAAATCAATAAAATTATACTTCCAAGCTTTACTAAAAGCAAGTTAGACATGGCTAAAGCTAAGAAATGGCAATTGGCAATTATTGGTTGGCGATATTTTACTACAAAAAATAGTTTGTAAATAAGTAAAAAACATTATATTTGCACCCGCTAAACGGCCTCGTGGCGCAACTGAATAGCGCACTTGATTACGGCTCAAGAGGTTACAGGTTTGAATCCTGTCGAGGTCACAAGGAAAAGCTCAAGTTTTATAACTTGGGCTTTTTTATTATAGCTATTTTTCTTTCAAAATATCAATTAACAACCATTTAAAGTATTACTTTTTTTTATTATATTTGTTTTTACGGCTAGCTTGCAAACCATTATATTTCAATGTTTTAAAGCTTGTGATTTAGCTAAAAAAATAAGTTTCAAACAATCCCCTCTATCACATTGGTAATAGAGTTTGAATAAAAAAAGATGATGCTATGATAAAAAAAACTCAGTCCCAATTACATCAGTTATCCAAAGCTGAATTAATTAATCTCGTTGACAAACTTCAAAAAAATAATTCAAATATTAAAATTGACAATGAAACGTTATTTAATTCTAATAATCTTTTAAAAAACACAATAACATCTATGAATGATGGCTTCGTTTGTTTGGACGAAGTAGATAGAATCATTTATATAAATCAAAAAGGTCTTGATTTATTCGACAGAGATTACAACTCAATAATTGGAAAAAATATTTGGCAAGATTTAAATATCAAAAAAGGAAATCTTTTTTTTGACAATTACTACAGAGCCATTGAACAAAAGAAACCTATTACTTTTGAAAATTATTCTAAAACTTCAAAAAAATGGTTTAGAAACAGAGTTATCCCATCTAATTCAAATGTATCTATCTTTTTTGAAGACATAACAGAAATTCATGAATCTGAAAAAACCACATTAGAAGACAACCATGATTTTAGCAAAAATTCATCTGTTTCATTTTTATGGAAGAATGAAAAAAATTGGCCTGTTGAACATGTCTCTAAAAATGTTGAATCTATTTTCGGCTATAGTTTTGATGATTTTATTTCCAAAAAAATAACTTATGGTGAACTTATTCATCCTGATGATATTTTAAATGTTAGGCTTGAAATTGAAAATGCAATGGCAAGAAAGTCCTTCCAAAGTTTTACACACCAACCTTATAGAATTATAACAAAAACAAATCAAGTTAAGTGGATTATAGAAAAAAACCAACTTAGATACGATTCAAATAAAAATGTAACCCATTTTCAAGGTTTTATAGAAGACATTACTGAAAGGAAAAATTTAGAAGACACACTACAGCAAATTAAACTAAATACTAGCAACGTAGTTGGAAAAGATTATTTAAACAAAATAACAATTGAACTTCAAAAAGCCTTAAATGCTGATTACGCATTTATTGGTTTTTTAAATGAAAAAGATTCGGTAAAGACTATTGCGCTTTGTAAACATGGAGAAATTATTGATAATATTACCTATGAGCTCCCAGGAACTCCTTGCGAACATGTTTTAGGAAAAAAAAGCTGCTCATTCCCTAAAAATATAATTGAATTATTTCCAGAGGACAAACTACTTCTTGACTTAAATATTGAAGGCTATGTTGGTATACCATTATTCAATAATAAAACTAAACAAATAGGAATTGTTGTCGCTTTATATTTAAACCCTATTAAAAATGAAAACCTTGCAAAATCTATAATTCAAATATACACTTCAAGAATATCAGCTGAAATTCAAAATTCTAAATCAAAAGAATTATTAAAGTTTCAAAAGGATGAAAACAGAATTTTATTTGAAGAAGCCGCTTCCCCAACCTTAATTTTAGACTTTTCAAGTCTTAAAAACAAAATAAACCCACAAAATGAAATTGGCATTAAAATTTCTGAGCAATTTTTAATTACCAATGAAAGTATTTTAGACTATTTAAGGGAAATTAAAGTTTTAGACATTAATAAAAAAAGTTTAGAGTTTTTTAATTTATCAAATAAAATTGAATTCTTAAATGATTTTAGTTATTCTCTTTCTCCAGAATCAATTCCGTTTGTAAAGGATTGCCTACTTTCAATTCTTAATGGAAAAACATCTTTTGAAGGTGAAATTATTATTGAAAACAAACTTGGTGAAAAATTATTTTTGATTATTAAACTATCTATTCCTGAAATTTATAGAAATAACTATAAAAAAGTAATTTTATCATTTACAAATATCACAGAACGCAAATTAGTTGAAGAAATTATTTTTAATAATAAACAACGATTAGAAGAACATTTAAACAATACTCCTCTAGCTTCTATTGTTTGGGATTTAAATTTTAATTGTTTAGAATGGAATAAATCTGCCGAAAAAATATTTGGTTACACATCAAAGGAAGCAATTGGAAAAAATGCATTTGATTTAATTATTCCCAAAAAACTTTCTAACAAAGTTGATATTCTTTGGAATTCTCTTCTTAAAGAAAATGGTGGTTATAAAATCTCAATAGAAAACAACACAAAATCGGGAAAAACAATTCATTGTGACTGGTATAATGCAATTATAAAAGATATTAATGGTAATATTATAAGTATAGCATCATTAGCCAATAACATTACTCAACAAAAAAAATCAAAAAAACTTCTAAAACAATCTGAAAAAAAATACAAAGATATTTTTACCAAATCGAATGATCCTGTTTTCATTTTAAACAAGAATAATTCAATAGTAGACTGTAATAAATCAGCACTACAAATGTTTGGATACCCCTCAAAAAAAGAATTATTACAATTGAAACCTTCCGATATTTCACCTAAAGAACAACCTAACGGAGAGTCTTCAACTATATTAGAAAACATATACATTCAAAAGGCAATTCAAAATGGTACTCATAACTATATCTGGTATCATAAAAAATTAAACGGAACAATATTCCCTGTTGAAATTTCACTAACAAGAATTATTAATAAAAACAACGAAATATCTATCCACTCAGTTTGTAGAGATATTACAGAACGAGAAAAGAAGGCTAAAATCCAAGAAGTATTATTCAACATTTCTAATGCAGCATTAACAATTGATGATTTTCAGGAATTCAACCGATTCATAAAACAGGAATTAGGTACCATAATAGATACAACTAACTTTTTCATTGCTTTATACAATAAAGAACAAGAAACCATTAGCACTCCTTTTATGGTAGATGAGCTTGATGATATTCGTGATTTCTCTGCAAAAAAAACATTGACAGAATACGTAATAAAATCTAAGAAATCTTTATTAGGAAAGGAGAAAGACATTTTAGAATTAATTAAAAAAGGCATTGTTAAATGGGTTGGTCCACCATGCAAAGTATGGCTAGGGGTTCCTTTGACTATCAATAATGTAATAATTGGTGTTCTAACAATTCAAAGTTATAATAATGAAAATGCCTATTCTCCTGATGATGTAACCTTATTAGAATTTGTTTCGCAAAACATTAGTATTGCTATTCAACGAAAAAAATATGAAACCAAGTTAAAAAAAGCATTAAAAAAGGCCGAAGAGTCAGATTTACTAAAATCGGCTTTTTTGGCTAATATGAGTCATGAAATTAGAACTCCAATGAATGGAATTATTGGCTTCTCCGAATTATTAGCAGAAAAAAACATAAGCGAAAAAGACAGGCATAACTATGCTAAAATTGTAATTAATAGCAGTAATCAGTTACTCTCAATTGTAAATGACATTTTAGATATATCTCAAATTGAAGCAGGAATGATTTCATTAAAAGAATCTAATGTTTCACTTAATGAGTTAATGGATAATTTATATCTATTCTATAATCAAAAAGCTACAAAACAAAATATCCAATTAAACCTTGAAAAGGAATTACTTCCTCCAAATGATATAATTTCTACAGATGAAATAAAATTAAATCAAATTTTAAACAACCTTTTATCTAACGCCTTCAAATTTATAGAAAAAGGAACTGTATCATTTGGATATACATTAGAAAAGTCAACAATTCAATTCTATGTGAAAGATACTGGTATTGGTATTAAAGAAGAAGAACAAAAAAAGGTTTTTGATAGATTTGTACAGGCAGAAAACAGATTAACAAAAAAACATAGAGGTAATGGACTTGGACTTTCCATATGCTATAAACTAGTTGAGCTCTTAGGAGGTGAAATTTGGTTAGAATCTGAATTTAAAAAGGGTACAACATTTTATTTTACTGTTCCATATACATCTGATGACACACAAAAGATATCTATCAAACAAATTGAACTCAAGGAAGAATTAAATTCATCAAACTCATTAACTATTCTTGTTGCCGAAGATGAAGAATACAATAGAATGTATTTAAATGAACTGTTTTCAAAAACAAACCATAAAATAATTGAAGCTAAAAATGGACAGCAAGCAATAGATATCTGCTTTAAAAATACTGAAATTGACCTTATTTTAATGGATGTAAAAATGCCGGTTTTAGATGGCCTGGAAGCAACTAAAAAAATAAAAAAGAACTACCCTAACCTACCAATAATAGCTGTATCAGCCTACGCCATGGAATCGGATATTTCAATGGCACTGAATGCGGGATGTAACGATGCAATTTCAAAACCCATAAATAGAAAAAAACTTATGGCTTTAATTAATAAATATGCGTTAAACAATTGCAATGCTAATTTAACCAGTTAATAATTCTTATAATAAACTACATAAAAATAACTAAGTAATTATTTTTATGTAGTTTAAATATATTATTCATAAAAAACACCTCCACATATAACATTTACTGAATTATATATACATTTTTAATATTATCTATGTATTTTAGTCACTTTAGTTGCTTAAATTTCAATTTATTCGCAATATACTTTAAGTATCACTAAATATAATCCATTTTTAAAAACATCTCTAATTCACTGAACATGAGTAAAGTTTACAAAGTAAATGTGGGAAATTCATTCAAATATGAATTCAATAAAAATGATATTGATAAATTAGATATTCTCAGATTATCAAAATCCAAATTTCATATTCTCAACAATAATAAGTCATTTCATGCAACTATTGAAGAATCAAATTTCAATTCGAAAAGCTACGTTATTAATGTTAACTCAAATAATTATAAAATTCAAATTTCAAATGAATTAGATATACTTATTGAAGAAATGGGATTTTCTTTGGGTTCTTCAAAAAAAGAAAACATTATAAAAGCACCTATGCCAGGTTTAATTTTAAATATAAATGTAAGCGAAGGTCAAAAGGTACAGAAAGGGGATATATTGATTGTTCTAGAAGCTATGAAAATGGAAAACACTCTTACCTCTCCTAATGAGGGTATCATTAAAACGATTCATGCAGAAAACGGTAATACAGTTGAAAAAGGAGAAATTTTAATAGAATTAGAATAATAATTATCCATTAATATGAAAAAAATACTCATAGCTAATAGAGGTGAAATTGCCATAAGAGTAATGAAAACTGCTCATAAAATGGGAATAAATACTGTTGCAATATTTTCAGAAGCTGATAGAAATGCTCCACATGTAAGGTATGCCGATGAATCAATTTGTATTGGAGAAGCTCCTTCAAACAAATCATATCTTTTAGGAGATAAAATCATCAGAGAGGCAAAAAAATTAAATGTTGATGCCATACATCCAGGCTATGGTTTTTTAAGTGAAAACGCTGATTTTGCTGAAAACGTAGAAAAAAATGGGTTGATATTTATTGGCCCTAAATCTTCAGCTATTAAAACTATGGGTAGCAAGTTAGCTGCAAAAGAAGCAGTTAAGAGCTACAATATTCCAATGGTTCCAGGTGTTGACAGAGCCGTTACAGACCCAAAGGAAGCTGCTGAAATAGCACGCAATACGGGTTTCCCTATTTTAATTAAAGCATCAGCTGGTGGTGGAGGTAAAGGAATGCGTATTGTTGAAAAAGAGATCGATGTTGAATCCCAAATGGCAAGAGCAATAAGTGAAGCTGAATCGGCTTTTGGTGATGGTTCCGTTTTTATAGAGAAATACATTACTTCACCACGTCATATTGAAATTCAAATTCTTGCCGATAGCCACGAAAACATCATTCATTTATTTGAAAGAGAGTGCAGCATACAACGAAGACATCAAAAAGTAGTTGAAGAGGCTCCTTCTACAATATTAACACCAGAGTTAAGAAATGAAATGGGACAAGCAGCAATAAAAGTAGCGAAAGCTTGCAATTATTTAGGTGCTGGAACAGTAGAATTTTTGATTGACTCAAATTTAAATTTCTATTTTTTAGAAATGAACACTCGTTTACAAGTTGAACATCCAGTAACTGAATTAATTTCTAATATTGACTTAGTTGAACAACAAATTAAAATTGCAAGAGGTGAAAAAATAAACTTTAAACAAGAGGATTTAAAAATAAAAGGTCATGCTTTGGAATTAAGAGTTTATGCTGAAGACCCTATGAACGATTTTTTACCAAGCGTTGGAAACTTAAGCACCTATCAAATTCCTAATGGTGATGGAATAAGAGTTGATGATGGATTTGAAGAAGGAATGGATATTCCTATTTATTATGACCCAATGCTATCCAAACTTATCACTTATGGCAATACCCGTGATGAAGCAATTCAATTAATGATTGAAGCAATTGATAACTATAAAATAGAAGGTGTTAAAACCACATTACCTTTTGGAAAATTTGTTTGTGAACATGAAGCATTTAAAACAGGAAAGTTTGATACTCATTTTGTAAAAAATTATTATTCTTCAGATAAACTAAAAATAAAACATGAAGAAGAAGCTAAAATTGCAGCTCTAATTGGACTGCAAGTTTATTTAGAAGATCAAAAAATACTAAAAACTTCAAACAACAACTAACCACTTAACACCTTCAACATTATGGAATCAAAAATTGATATTTTAAATAAAAAAGTAGCGTTGTCACGAAAAGGTGGTGGAGATCAAAGAATTAAAAAACAACATGCAAGAAAAAAACTAACAGCACGAGAAAGAATACATTATCTTTTAGATGAAGGATCTTTTGAAGAAATGGGAGAATTAGTGACTCATCGATCATCAGATTTTAATAT
>Ga0193964_1000847_pt1 | contig 14331 bp, 13 predicted proteins | sample FB_7_MG_FD_140323 | JGI IMG/M metagenome (GOLD analysis project Ga0193964, IMG submission 140323) | Microbial mat bacterial communities from the Broadkill River, Lewes, Delaware, United States - FB_7_MG | ecosystem: Environmental > Aquatic > Freshwater > River > Microbial mats | place: USA... | reverse complement strand
CGATGTTCAGCATTGTTTAACAACCCACCTATCCAATAGCGACCTAATGCACCGAGTGCGCCGCCAATGGCGATAGCGATAATATGCTGCATAGCTACTCTCTCCTAGGATCGGTCCTTTCTGTAGCGCTGCTGGGCGCTTTGCTCGTCTAGTTGCTGTAGATGGCGCAGCTTTTCACCAATCTTCAACTCTAGCCCTCTCGATTCAGGATAGTACCACTGTTGTTCAGCAATTTCTGGTGGCAGATAGTTTTCACCGGCGGCATAAGCATCTGGCTCGTTATGGGCATAACGATACTCATCCCCATATCCCATCTCTTTCATTAAACTGGTAGGGGCATTACGAAGATGCACCGGTACTTCATAGCTAGGCTGAGATTTTACATCAGCCAAGCATTGATTAAACGCTTGGTACAACGCATTACTTTTTGGGGCCGACGCACAGTAAACCGCGGCCTGGGCGATCGCTCTCTCCCCTTCTGCTGGGCCTACCCGTTCAAAAGCATCCCATGCTGAAAGTGCTACTTGCATCGCGCGCGGATCAGCATTACCTATATCTTCTGAGGCGATAGCCACCAACCTACGGGCGACATACAAAGGGTCACAGCCGCCATCGAGCATTCGACAATACCAGTACAACGCGCCATCGGGAGATGATCCGCGCACCGATTTGTGAAAGGCGGAGATCATATCGTAGAAAAGATCCCCTTGTTTATCGTAGCGACGACCACTGGAACGAAGCACCTCTTCCAGCACTTGTTGATCGATCAGTTCGCTACCGTCATCCTGCTTTTCGGCAAGATCGGCAGCGATCTCTAATAAATTCAGAGAGCGACGCGCATCGCCATCTGCCGCTTGCGCGAGTTTATTGATCATCTCCGGTGAGATAACCAAGTTTCGCTGACCTAACCCATGCTCTTTGTCATTCAAGCCACGCTTGATGACCGCTAATATATCTTGCTCCTCTAACGCACGAAGCAGATAGACTCGCGCTCTCGATAAGAGTGCGTTGTTCAGTTCAAATGACGGGTTTTCGGTCGTCGCGCCAACAAAGATGATCGTGCCATCCTCTATATAGGGCAGAAAGGCATCTTGTTGCGATTTGTTAAAGCGATGTACCTCATCAATAAACAGGATCGTTTTACGACCGGTTTGCGCGCCGTGCTGCTTGGCCTGTTCAACAGCGATGCGGATATCTTTGACACCCGATAGCACCGCCGACAGTGTGATGAAGTGCGCATCAACATGATGCGCAATCAGTTTGGCTAATGTTGTTTTACCAACACCCGGTGGTCCCCAAAAAATCATCGAGTGCGCCGAACCCTGCTCTAATGCAGTACGCAACGGCTTACCTTTGGCTAAGAGGTGCGATTGACCACAATAACCATCGAGTGTTTGCGGTCGCATTTTAGCCGCCAGTGGCTCATACGCGGGTGCTTGGGAAAACAGATCCACACTATTCCTCTATATCAACGATGACATCGGTATCTTTAGGGATTCGAAAGAAAAAGCTCTGCGCCTCGATTTTAGGATCGAGGTCCTGTTCTGAAAACACCACCGAGGTACGCTGACCTAAGGCATCTTCTAACATCAGTTCAGAGATAACATCGCCTGAAAAGGCTAAACGAATCCGGCTGAAGTTATGCTGTTCTGACAACGGTGTAAGATCGAACAGCTGTTCAGACCCCGTATCTTCAACCAATCTAATTTTATAGGTTTTTTGAAGCTGCTCAATTTGGCCATTGAGGATCAGTGCGGGCGCACTGCCCTGCTGCGTATCAGCCAAACGTTTTGTTACTTGCTCCAGATCTGGATCATATATCCAGATAAACTGCCCATCCGAGACGATCTCTTGTGGAAAAGGCTGCTGGGTTTCCCAGCGAAACAGATTGGGTTTCGCTAACAATAAGCTGCCTGCTGTCTTTTGTGCTTGGCGACCATTATCGGACAGTGTCACTTGCTCAAATTGTGCCGAAAAACCCTCGTAGCCTTGCAATAGTTCGCTTAATTTCTCTGAGCCTGGCATCGCCGCTGCAACAGTTGAAAGCGCAAGCGAGGCTCCCAGCACAGAGGATAAGAATATTTTTCGTGTCAATGATGATAGATACATATACAAACCTTATCGGTAATTACATTTCACCGTTAGGTGAAGGTGCCAGCACTTCCCGCTGACCATTACTACCCGCAGAGCTAACAACACCTGCCGCTTCCATCGCTTCAACCATACGTGCCGCACGGTTGTAACCAATTTTTAAACGACGCTGCACACTTGAAATTGATGCTTTGCGAGTCTCCAGTACAAATGCAACCGCCTCATCATAGAGAGGGTCTTGCTCATCATCGAACATTGAACCTGAACCGCCGCCGTCTGAAACGCTATCACCCTCAGTAATTTCGGTAATATACGCCGGTTGGCCCAACTTCTTCCATGCTTCCACTACGCGATGCACTTCGTCATCACTGACAAAGGCACCATGAACACGATTCGGCAAACTTGTGCCCGCAGGTAGGTAAAGCATATCGCCCCAGCCAAGCAGATGCTCTGCGCCGGATTGATCTAAGATCGTTCTTGAATCGATTCTTGATGACACCTGGAACGCAATTCGTGTTGGTATATTGGCTTTAATTAGGCCAGTAATAACATCAACTGAAGGTCGCTGGGTCGCCAAGATAAGGTGAATACCCGCCGCACGCGCTTTCTGTGCAATACGCGCGATCAGTTCCTCTACCTTTTTGCCAACGATCATCATCATGTCGGCAAACTCGTCGATAACCACGACAATATAAGGTAATGGTTCTAGCTCCGGTGCTGGCGTACCAAACGGCTCGCCGTTTTCTTCAGCGTTCCACAGCGGATCAAGCAACGGCTTACCTTGCTTTTGCGCTTCTTCAATCTTGTCATTAAAGCCTGCTAAGTTACGGACACCCATTTTGGCCATCAAACGATAACGGCGCTCCATCTCTCCAACACACCAACGCAGACCAGAAGCCGCGTCTTTCATATCTGTAATCACGGGCGTTAGTAGATGCGGGATACCTTCATATATTGAAAGCTCTAACATTTTGGGGTCGACTAGAATAAGGCGCACTTCATCGGGCGTAGCCTTAAACAGTAACGACAGGATCATGGCGTTAACGCCCACCGATTTACCTGAACCGGTAGTACCCGCCACCAAAAGGTGAGGCATTTTAGCAAGGTTAGCGACCACCGGATTACCGGCAATATCATTACCCAAGCCAATCGTTACTTTTGATGAAGCGGACAAGTAAGGCTTAGAGCTGAGCACTTCACTAAGATGTACCGTTAGTCGTGATTCGTTTGGTATTTCGATACCCACCACTGACTTGCCCGCAATCACCTCAACGACACGGACACTGCTCACCGCCATTGAGCGTGCTAAGTCTTTAGCAAGATTGGTGATTTTGCTGGCTTTCACACCCGGTGCAGGCTGAATCTCAAAGCGTGTAATAACAGGGCCAGGATTCACCTCTACTACTTCGGCAACTACGCCAAAGTCTTTTAATTTGCTCTCAAGCAAGCGGGACATCTGCTCCAGCTCATCTGGGGAGTAGCCCGTATTGGTATTGAGTTCGGGCGGATCTAACAGATCTAATGGTGGAATCTTGCGCTTAGCCACACGCCGAGGTGCTACCGCTTCGTCTAGCCCCAATTCATCGTCTTTCATCGGTTTATGCGTTTCAGACAGCGGCACAATTTTTACTTGTGGCTTGCTATCCTCAATAAGCTCAGCGGTTGGCGCTGCCTTTGCTTTACGCGCTGGAGAATCTAATTCGAAAGGCGGTGCATCGTCGCCTTGTTCAAGCGCTCCTGCATGAGCGACATGTTCCACTGCTGACTTTTCTAACGATGACTGTAACCCATCTGGAGCAACCGGCGGTGCCGTTTCAGACCTTTTTGCTGTGGGTCTGACAAGCGGAATCTCTGCATCATTAATATCTGCATCATCAACCTGTGCCATGAGTGGATCGGCGTTTGATCCGGCCTCTCCTCTGACAGAGTCGCTAGCTTGCGGTTTAGTAAATAGCTCTGACTTAGTAAAAGACGGCTCAATACGATCCCGAACCACTGGCGGCGCCTGCTCATCCGGCAGTGAGTCCGACATAATATCTTGGCGGAAGGACTCCTCCGCTTTTTGAAGCTGCTCTTCTGATAAGTGAAGCGGCGCTTCTTGTTTCCCTTCCGGTAGAACGGTTTGGCTCGTATCGATGAGTTTTTCACCAATGCTTTCTAAGGTTTTACCCCACCCCATCTCGAGCAGTAGGGTCAAGCTAAAGAGAAACAGTGTAAACAATACGATTGAACTACCGACAACACTCAGCCAGGTAACCGACCAATCAGAGATCGCTTCACCGAGCACTCCGCCCGCTGTAAAAGGATAGCCAAGCGACTCATTCGATAGATGCGTGGCCGATAGCGCGCTACAAGCGGCTAGCATTAGCAGTCCACCCGTTGTGCGCAGCATAAAGAATGGGATGCTATCCAACACAGAACGATCTTTACGCAGCATGGAATGAACAGCTGGGTAGACAAGTAAAAAAGGTATCAGGTAGGCACTTAAGCCCACACCCGATAGAAACAGATCTGCCACCCAAGCCCCTGCAGGTCCTGCGAAGTTTCTGACTTCTGGCTGGTAACCTAGATGAGACCAACCGGAGTCTTTTGGATCAAAACCAAGCAACGCGATCAATAAAAAAATACTGATCGCGATGATAATAATAAGGCTTGATTCGCGGCAAATTCTTGCTAGCAATTCAGTAAAACTTAAACGTTGTCCGTTATCGGTCGCGCTCAAGGGTAAAGCTCCATAAAAATTCAATAAAAACCAGCACTAACAATAACATATTTTATTAGATGTCTAACGGTTGATGAGTTCATGTTTATGATTCATAGTTAGGATACTTGCGGTTGAGTGGGGTCAATGGTCCTAGTTTTAGCTAGGTTCTTTCCTGTATGGACTCATTTGGTGCTAACCTTCTAGTCGCATGGTTTACCGATCAATAGATGGATACTTTCATGTCTTTGACTAATTTAGATACAGATACAAGCCGAGCACTCACTTTTTCAATTGGTGAAAGCCTTTTTGGCATCGATGTAAGTCATATCTTGTCGTTCTCTGATAGCTACGATGAAATTAAGTATTCAACAAATGAAGTCGATGGATTTATTGGCTATTTAGATTTTCGTAATACGCTGGTTCAGGTGTTCGAATGCGCCACCTCGCTTTCTCATACAAAAGAGCGCGATTCAATTATTAAACTGGTTGGTGACATCAAAACGTACCAGCAAGCCCATATAGATTGGGTAACGGCATTAGAGCACTCTATTACTTCTAATGAACCGTTCACCAAACCCCGTGATCCTCGCCTTTGCGCATTTGGTAAATGGTTTTACGCGTTCCAAACTGACGATGAAGGTTTAAGGGCACTACTCGATAAAATCGAAAACCCACATAAACATATTCACTCACTTGCTGACAAACTACTCGATATGACAGCAGCAGGTAATCGAGACACTGCAATTGAAGAGCTTAGGATAGAGAAACAGACCACTCTTAAAAAGCTCCTACGTGTACTCGACTATATCAATGATTACCTAAACAACAGTATCCATCCGATTGTTCTACACCTTACCAAAGATGGCAGAACCCCATGGTTTTCAATGGTGCTGGATAATATAGGTGATATTATTGATTATTCGACTGTGGCAATGGACAGCATGAAGTCGACCAATCAAAGTGAACCGATCAAAGGTTATGTCCGCAACCCTGCAGGTGAGAGCTTCATGATGCTTTCACTTGAGAAGTTTTACGGGCAAGCCGAAGCTAAATTGAGTATGGCGGGTTGATTTTTCGATCACCACCCCCATCCTCTTATAAACAATTACACTAACGGATCTTTTTTTTATTACCATGAGCGAAGTCCAACATCACAACCTAATCATTCTTGGTAGCGGCCCTGCAGGTTACACCGCCGCTGTTTATGCTGCCCGCGCAAATCTTAAACCCGTCATTATTACGGGTATGCAACAGGGTGGCCAACTAACAACGACAACAGATGTTGATAACTGGCCTGGCGATGTTGATGGCGTTCAGGGTCCTGAACTAATGCAGCGTATGCAGCAACACGCCGAGCGTTTCGACACTGAGATCCTTTTTGATCATATTAATGAAACCGATCTACAGACCCGCCCTTTCCGTTTGAAAGGCGATATGGGCGAATACACTTGTGATGCATTAATTATCTGTACCGGTGCATCTGCTCAATACCTTGGCTTACCATCTGAAGAAGCTTTTGCAGGACGCGGTGTTTCAGCCTGCGCGACTTGTGATGGTTTCTTCTACAGAGGCCAAAAGGTTGCCGTTGTTGGCGGTGGTAACACAGCAGTAGAGGAAGCGTTGTACCTTTCTAATATTGCGGCTGAAGTGACCCTAATTCACCGTCGCGACAGCTTACGTTCTGAAAAGATCCTACAAGATAAGATCTTAGAGCGCGCTGAAAATGGCAACATCAACATCATCTGGAACCATACGCTTGATGAAGTACTAGGCGATGATTCCGGTGTAACCGGTCTACGTATTAAGAGTACAGATGGCGATCAAACTCAAGAGATTGATGTTGCTGGTGTATTTATTGCGATTGGCCACAAGCCAAACACTGACATCTTCGAAGGACAGTTAGAGATGAAAGATGGCTACCTCAAGATCCAATCAGGGCTTGAAGGTAATGCTACCCAGACCAGCGTTGAAGGTGTATTTGCCGCAGGCGATGTAAGCGATCATATCTACCGCCAAGCGATTACATCCGCAGGCTTTGGCTGCATGGCAGCACTTGATGCCGAACGCTATCTTGACGATCTAGTTAAGTAATAGTAAAAACGGGGTTATGCTCAGGCTTAGCTCCGTTTTTCTTGTTCGCTTATGATTCCCTGGTTACAGCATTCATCTGACCCTTTCCCTCCTATCGATCAAGCGATAGACGATCCTAATGGCTTATTGGCTGCCGGTGGTAGCTTAAGTAAGCAGCGATTAGTCGATGCATACCGTCGCGGAATCTTTCCCTGGTACAGTCCTGGCGAACCCATTCTATGGTGGAGCCCTGATCCACGCTGCGTCCTTATTCCTGATCAAATCCACATCTCAAGAAGTATGCGTAAGCGTTTGAAAAAAAAGGACTATACAGTCGTTTTTGACCGAGACTTCCCTGCTGTCATTGATGCCTGTTCAGCACCAAGAAGAGACGCTGATGGCACGTGGATTAGCAATCAAATGAAAGAGGCTTACTGCGCCCTTCATCGTGAGGGAATTGCTCACTCGGTTGAAGTTTATATTGATGACGAACTGGTGGGCGGCTTGTATGGATTATCCATGGGCAAACTGTTTTTTGGTGAATCAATGTTTAGCCGTGCAAAGGACACGTCTAAGATTGCTTTTATCGTTATGGTCGAACAGTTGCAAAAGTGGGGCTATGCTTTAATTGATTGCCAAGTGAGTAATGATCATCTGTTTTCATTAGGTGCAACTGAAATCAGCCGTGATGAATTTCAATGCTACCTTGATCGTTACATCGATAGCACAGGACCATCGACTTGGGTATTTGATCAGCCAGCCGCTTTGGAGAGTGATCAGTGACAAATCTCAGGACTTTACATTTCTACGCAACGCCTGAGCATGATTGCAGCTATCTTGACGACAAAATAGCCAAGACGCTGTTTGTGGACCCTCAGGTCGAGTTGGATAAATCAACTTACAGTCAGCTATCTGATTTAGGGTTTAGGCGCAGCGGCAAACATGTTTATAGACCGCACTGCGATGGCTGCAATGCCTGCATCTCGGTACGTATACCGCTTGCTATATTCAAACTTAGTAAGAGCCAGAAACGCACCCTGGCGAAAAACAAAGACCTCACCGCGACCATCAAACCACCCTCTTTCACTGAAGAATACTATACACTTTACTCCCGTTACATTAATGAAAGACACCAAGACGGTGATATGTACCCTCCCAGTCTTGAGCAGTTTGAATCCTTTTTGGTCGAAGCGGAAAAGCATACCCAATTTGTTGAATTTAGGGACCCTGACGGCCTATTAGTTGCCGTTAGCGTGATTGATATGCTGGATCAAGGCATGTCTGCCATCTATACCTTTTACGACCCAAGCTTAAACAAACGAAGCTTAGGGACCTTTTGCATCATCTGGCAGCTACAATACTGTCAAGATAATCACCTCAATTATCTTTATCTCGGCTATTGGGTTAAAGCCTGCCGAAAAATGAACTATAAAATCTCATTTCGGCCCTTCGAACTCCTTATTGAAGGTGAATGGACCTTAGTTCAACTGAGCTAAAACCCCATCTCTATAAAAAAAACGATTATATCGATCCGTTTATTCGATTTCCCTTTGATATAAAAGCGAATTTCAGGCACAATACCGCGCAATTATCAGGTCCAGACATCTGGAGCCTCTCTCAACAAGGTAAAGAATTGATGGCTAAAGAAGATAGCATTGAAATGGAAGGCACCGTGGTTGACACGCTCCCGAACACTATGTTCCGTGTTGAGCTTGAAAACGGTCACGTTGTAACGGCACATATCTCAGGTAAGATGCGTAAGAACTACATCCGAATCCTGACTGGCGATAAAGTTAAAGTAGAATTAACACCTTACGACCTAAGCAAGGGCCGTATCGTCTATCGCGCACGTTAATCATTGCTTTCTTCCCTGTTTATCAGGAAAGAATCTATAAAAAAGGCAGCCATTAGGCTGCCTTTTTTTGTTTCAGTTACATGCTTGCAGATTACACACAGCTTGTTGCATCCACGGTAATCTCACCATCAGCATCAACACCGATCATGACTTCACCACCCTCTTCAGCTAATTCGCCGAACAGAATCATTTCAGCCAACGGTTTTTTCAGTTTTTCTTGAATAAGGCGCTTCATCGGACGTGCGCCCATCTGTTCGTCATAACCTTTTTCAGCAAACCACGTTCGAGCGGCATCATCGAGATGAAGCACAACGCGCTTGTCTTCCAACTGCACTTGAAGTTCAGCAAAGAATTTATCAACCACACCTTTGATAATGCTTGTTGCCAAAGGCTTGAATTGAATAATGCCATCAAGACGGTTACGAAACTCAGGAGTAAACATCTTCTTAATCGCGGCCATACCATCTGAAGCATGGTTTTGCTTGGTAAAGCCAATCGATGCACGGCTCATATCTTGCGCGCCGGCATTGGTGGTCATCACCATAATGACATTACGGAAATCGGCTTTACGACCATTATTATCGGTCAAGGTACCGTTATCCATTACCTGCAGCAACAGATTAAACACCTCTGGATGAGCTTTTTCGATTTCATCCAATAGAAGAACACAATGGGGCGACTTCGTGATCGCTTCGGTCAGCAAACCACCCTGGTCATAACCAACATAACCTGGAGGCGCACCGATCAAACGAGAGACCGTGTGACGTTCCATATACTCTGACATATCGAACCGTACTAGCTCGATACCCATGACACGCGCTAACTGCTGTGTAACTTCTGTTTTACCGACACCCGTTGGCCCTGCAAACAGGAAGCAACCTACCGGCTTGTCAGGCTCTTTCAGGCCAGCACGTGATAATTTGATCGCTGAAGAAAGCGTATCGATTGCCTCATCCTGTCCGAGCACAACCATTTTCAAATTCGTATCAAGCTTGGCCAGCTGATTTTTATCAGAAGCCGAGACACTTTTCGGTGGAATTCTAGCGATTTTAGCAACAATGGCTTCGACATCTTCAACGACGATCTCAGCTTTGCGCAGCTCCTTAGGTAATAACCGCTGGTATGCGCCCGCTTCATCGATCACATCAATCGCTTTATCGGGCATATGCTTGTCATTTATATAACGACCCGCCAACTCCGCTGCTGCTCTTAATGCCTCATCGGTATACTTGAGTTCATGATGCTCTTCAAAACGCTGTTTAAGGCCTTTTAGGATCGCATAAGTATCTTCAACACTTGGCTCAAGCACATCCACCTTTTGAAAACGACGCGCCAAGGCACGATCCTTTTCGAAGATGCCTCTAAACTCTTGGAAGGTTGTTGAACCGATACAACGTATCTGCCCAGAGCTTAGTAGCGGCTTGAGAAGATTAGATGCATCCATTGAACCGCCAGAAGCAGCACCTGCACCGATAATCGTGTGGATCTCATCAATGAATAGAATCGCATGCGGCATCTCTTTGATCTCGTTAAGCAAGCCTTTGAGCCGTTTCTCGAAATCACCGCGATATTTTGTACCTGCGAGCAACGCACCCAAATCCAAGGAGTAAACGATGGATTCCTCGATGACATCCGGCACTTTGCCTTCAACAATGAGCTTCGCCAAACCTTCTGCTATCGCGGTTTTACCAACACCCGCTTCACCCACTAATAGCGGATTATTCTTACGACGCCTAGAGAGAATCTGCACAACGCGCTCAACTTCGGAGTCGCGCCCAACCAACGGGTCAATCTGACCTTTTTCGGCCTCGGCATTCAAATTAACTGAATATTTCGCTAAGGGGCTATCTTCCTTCGCTTCATCACCACCGTTTTCTAATGGTGCATCAGAGTGATCATGCTCATGCTCTGACATTTTTGAAATGCCATGAGAGATGTAATTGACGGTATCGATTCGCTCAATACCATGCTGCTGCAGAATGTAAACGGCTTGGCTTTCCTGCTCGCTAAAAATAGCCACCAGCACATTAGCGCCCGTCACTTCATTTTTACCGGAAGACTGAACATGGAATACAGCACGTTGCAGCACCCGCTGGAAGCCTAACGTAGGCTGCGTGTCCAGATCAGGTAGGGTTTCTGATAATAAGGGAGTGGTCTCTTCGATAAAATCTGAAAGATTTTTACGAATGCCATCAAAATTTGCACCACAAGCAGCAAGCACCTGATGCGCTTCATAATTTTCCAGTAATGCTAAAAGAAGATGCTCGACAGTGATAAATTCATGTCGCTTCTCTTTTGCAGACTGGAAAGCTGCACTGAGTGTGTCTTCGAGTTCTCGGTTCAACATAACGCTTCCTCTTCAGACTTTCTCGACTTCACATAGTAGTGGATGACTATTGTCTCTCGCATATTGATTAACTATAGCTGCTTTTGTGTCTGCTATATCTCTCGTAAATATTCCGCAGACACCTTTTCCTTCAGTATGGACCGATAACATCACTTGTGTAGCCTTTTCTTGGTCCATATTAAAAAACATCATCAAGACAGCTACGACAAAATCCATCGGCGTATAGTCATCATTCATCAAAACAACCCTATACATCGACGGCTTCTTCAGCTCAGGCTTTGCTTCTTCCGTTGCTAAGCCGTGATCATCACCATGATCGAATTCTGGGTCATGTTCTTCATTAGACATTCGTGGCATGTTTCGTTCAAATTTCATACACATCTATATATCTTCTAATTTTCCACTACAATTAACTACTGAACAGTGATTGTACACCTGTCACACATTCTCTGGGTGGTGCTATAATCTAGTTAGCAGGATTAGGTCATAACCTCGTTGTACCTGCAACCATTAGGGAACAACCTTTAGCAACTATTCTAGCAGCTAAAGGTAGTACGTTCAGGATAACAATCCAAATTAAGTGTTGGATACGGGAGTTAGTTATGCAGACAGGGAAAGTAAAGTGGTTCAATAATTCGAAGGGGTACGGATTTATTTTATCCGACGAACATAATGAGGATCTCTTTGCCCATTATTCTGCTATTGAAATTGAAGGCTATAAAAGCCTCAAAGCAGGCCAAAAAGTCGAATTTGATACTCAGCCAGGCCCTAAAGGAACTCACGCAGTACAAATCAAACCTCTTGAAACACAATAATAAATAAAAGATGGTCGCCATCTTTGGCGCGATAAAAAACCAGCCTTGCGCTGGTTTTTTGTCGTCTATACGTAATTTTTAACGTGGATTACATCCGCTGAATAATCTCATCACCAAATTCAGAGCTGCTTAGGCAGGTCGCCCCCTCCATCAATCGTTCGAAATCATAGGTGACGCGCTTAGCTGCTATCGCGCCGTTGACTCCTTTAATAATGATTTCTGCAGCCTCAACCCAGCCCATATGCCTCAGCATCATCTCTGCAGAGAGGATCATGGAGCCGGGGTTCGCTTTGTTTAAACCCGCATACTTAGGTGCTGAGCCATGAGTTGCCTCAAATACGGCGATATCATCAGATATATTAGCCCCTGGAGCTATACCAATACCGCCAACCTCGGCAGCCAGTGCATCAGAGATATAATCACCATTAAGATTCAGTGTCGCGATAACATCGTATTCCGAGGGTCGTAACAATATCTGTTGTAACATCGCATCAGCGATCACATCTTTAATAATGATCTTTCGCTGGTTACGTGGGTTTACAATATAGATCTCTCCACCATCAGCGCTCTCTTGCGCCCCAAATTCATTTCTCGCTAGCGCATAGCCCCACTCTTTGAAAGCACCTTCCGTGTACTTCATGATATTGCCTTTGTGCACTAAGGTAAGGGATGAACGATCGTTAGCAATACAATACTCGAGCGCCTTTCTGACCAATCGTTGCGTACCTTGTTTTGATACGGGCTTAATCCCTACGCCACACTGTTGATCAAACCGTATTTGATCGACCCCCATCTCATCTTTTAAGAACTGAATAACCTTATCTGCTTCTTGTGATCCCGCTTGCCACTCTATACCGGCATAGATATCTTCTGAGTTCTCCCTATAAACCACCATATCAATATCTTGCGGATTAACGAGCGGGCTTGGCACGCCATTGAACCAGCGGACGGGACGCTGGCAAACATAGAGATCCAACTCCTGCCGAATAGCAACATTCAGTGATCGTATGCCGCCTCCGACAGGGGTCGTTAACGGCCCTTTAATGCTCACCACAAATGCTTTTAGCGCCTCGAGTGTTTCAACTGGCAACCATTGATCATCTCCGTAGATGCTAAGCGCCTTCTCACCTGCAAATACCTCCATCCATGCAATCGCCCTATTACCGTCATAAGCCTTATCAACCGCTGCATCGACAACGCGCTTCATCACTGGCGTGACATCAACACCTATACCATCACCCTCTATATAGGGGATAATCGGATAACTAGGGACAGTGAGCTGATGATTTTCACTCACCGTGATTTTGTCGCCATCTGGTATCGTTATATTTTGATATCCCATAAGAAACTCCTTAGGATCATAACCACAACAACCACTTTGCTAACGCCTCTGCATTTTTTAAACATGTCGAAGCGTTTAATAGAGAATTTTCAGTCTAAATACCAGTATAGAACAGTGTAATACTGCTCATTACTTAGGCTGTTTTATAGAAAAAAACGATGAGCGTTTAATGCCAAATATCCTGTTATTCAATAAGCCTTTTCAGGTACTCACTCAATTCACCACTGAGGATGATAAAAAGACGCTTGCGGATTTTATTGATCGCCCCAATTACTATGCGGCTGGCAGACTAGACTATGATTCCGAAGGGCTGCTCATCTTGACGGATAATGGCGCCTTACAGCATCAGTTTGCCAATCCGAAGTTCAAATTAGAAAAAACATATTGGGCGCAAGTTGAAGGCGAAATAACTGACGAGGCGCTTGCGCAACTCCGAACTGGAGTCACGTTAAAAGACGGCCAAACTAAACCAGCGTCTGCGCAGCAGATCAACCCGCCTTCGATCTGGGACAGAACGCCACCGATTAGAGAGCGTAAAAACATCCCTACTAGCTGGGTTGAACTTAAAATAACGGAAGGAAAGAATAGACAGGTGCGCCGCATGACCGCAGCAGTCGGCTTTCCAACCCTGAGATTAATACGATACGCCATTGGATCGCATACGCTTGAATCTCTTCTACCAGGCGAACTCAGAGAGGTTAGCATAGACGCGCCGGCATCATCGACGGAAAATACAAAAACCAACCGTACCCGCAAGCGTACAACGAGCTCTCGCCACCCCAAACAAACGAAATCATCCCATCCTAGGAAGCATCCAACGAAAAAGCATCAAACCAAAAAGGCCCCACGTTAAACGTGAGGCCTTCGGTATCTTAAGCAAATGCTTGTATCAGGTGAGGTATCACCCTTTTTTATTGGTTGCCACCAACCAAACCGCATGTATGATCCCTGGCAACCAGCCCAGCAAACAAAGAACGATATTGATGATAAGGTGCTTTGTAACGCCTACCTGTAAAAAAGCACCTAATGGTGGCAGCAAAATAGCCAGTATTAAATTTACAATATTCATTAATTTATCCCACTTTAATTTGATTGCCGAGTAACGCT
>Ga0193964_1000844_pt1 | contig 14394 bp, 11 predicted proteins | sample FB_7_MG_FD_140323 | JGI IMG/M metagenome (GOLD analysis project Ga0193964, IMG submission 140323) | Microbial mat bacterial communities from the Broadkill River, Lewes, Delaware, United States - FB_7_MG | ecosystem: Environmental > Aquatic > Freshwater > River > Microbial mats | place: USA... | reverse complement strand
CAGAACGATCGCGCATGCCCCCTGCTTGTGGATCATGTCTGTATGGTCTATGAGGCCCGTCCTATTATCTGCAGGACCCACGGTTACCCTCTGTATATGGAAAAGGAGGGCAGGGCCATGGTGGATTTTTGCCCTAAAAATTTTAAGGGCGTAAAAAAGCTGGATCGGTCTGACATGCTGGATCTTGACCGGATGAACACCCTTTTGACAGCTGTTAACAGCCATTTTATGAGCTGCTTTGAAGACGTGCTGCCTGACCGGATACCTGTGGATCAAGCCCTGGAATTATATCAAAGCCTTTAGCTTTTCGGCACCTCAACAAGCCTGCTGGCCGGCACCAGCCGGACTTTTCCCTTAAGTTTTGGCAGTTCGCGTTTCAGCGCGTCCAGGGTGGCCTGGTGGGGGTGGCCGATACCAATGGCGCTGCCATGGTCTTTGGCCTGCTTGATAAGCTTTTTGATCTGGCCTGAAATGTATTCAACATCCTGGAAGTTATCCAGGAACACATCCCTGTGGGAAAACTTCAGCTGAAACATGCGGGCGGACTGCTCGCCCTTGGATTCAGCAGATGTTCTGGAATCAACAAAAAACAGATTTTTTTGTTTCAGCACCGTGAAAATCTGGTTCATTTTGTCTGAATCCGCCGTAAGCCTGGACCCCATGTGGTTGTTGGCCCCAACGGTTCCGGGAACCGCATGGATATCCTTGCGAAGCTGGGTTAAAAGCTCATCCGGGGACATGGAAGACAACAACGCCCCCGGCCCGGGATTGACCTTGGGATACTGGGTCGGTTCCATGGGAAGATGCAGCATCAGTTCCGCCCCTTTTGCCGACAGACTGCGGGCAAGCTGCGTTCCGGCAGGAGAAAAGGGCAGAATGGAAAAGGTAATATTCTTGTCTATGTTGAACAGGCCCATGGCCAGTTCTTTGCTGTATCCGATATCATCAATGATAATCGCAATCCGGGGTACAAAATTGTTTTTTTTCGGCGGTACAACCTTTTTCGGGGGGGCCGCCGTTACATTCTCATATACTTCATAGACAATCGCCGAGCCCTCTTTGGCTACCGGTGTTCTTGTAATACTGCTTTTGCCGGGTGCATGGTCTTTTTCTTTAAGGCCTTTGGCTTTGGATATGGTTTTCGGCTCGGCGGTTGTCGGGTGCTTTGTCTCCGGAGGCTGGTGTTTTTGCCGGGGTGGCTCCGGTACCGGGTCTTGGGACTGTGCCCCGGGCGTCGTTTTTGGGTTCGCCTGGGTTGTTGGGGCCACAGACCGACCGGCTTGTACAAAAATATCAACCAGCATCGCCACGGTCAGGCAGACCGAGACAAGGATGGCAATGCCCAGCACCATTTTTTTTAACTCATGGAAAAAATCGGGGCCTTTTTCCCTTACAGGCTTCTTTGTTCCGGCCTTCTTGGTTGTTCCAGACTTTTTCTTTGTTTTCGTGCTCTTTTTCGGGGCGGCTTTGGTCGCTTTTTTGGGGGCTGAGGCCTTTGCCTTTTGCCCCGGATTTTTTTTCGTACCGCCCGTGGATTTAGTTTGTGCCATTTATTTTACTGAACACACCATAGCTGATGAGAATATCAAGGGCGCGTTTTACCTGCACATCTTTATTGAGTTTTTCGATTTCAATATCTTTTTGGGATTTTTTCTTGTTTTTAGTCTCTTCTTCTTCGGGTTTAAGACTGTTTTTTAAATCTTTTTCTTTGAGCATCAGATCAAAGACAGAATTCTTTTTTGGATCTTCCTCCATTGTTCCGGGCTCCACCCGGATGTCCGGCTGGATGCCCTTGGCCTGGATGGAATGCCCGCTGGGTGTATAGTACCGGGCAATGGTATATTTAAGCCCAAATCCGTCCTTGAGTGGCCGGACAGTTTGCACCGACCCTTTGCCAAAGGATGGTGTGCCTATAATCAGGGACCGGGAATTGTCTTTAAGGGCACCGGCCACAATTTCGGAAGCTGACGCAGAGCCCCCGTTGATCAGGGTGATAATGGGGTAGTTGCGGTCCGGGAAATTAGCATGGGCCTTGAATGCCTGGTTGTTTTTTTTAATACGTCCCTTGATGGACACGATAGTTCCCTTGTCGATAAACAGGTCGGAAATTCGAATGGCCTGGTCCAGCAGTCCTCCCGGATTATCCCGAAGGTCAATGATCAGTCCTTGAAGGCCTTCTCCCTGTTTTTCCAGGTCTGACAGCTGTTCTGTCACATCATCCAGGGTGTTCATTCTGAAATTGGTGATTCTTAAATATCCGAACCCCGGTGTGAGCATGACCGAGCGCGCACTGGTCATGGGGATCAGATCCCGTTTGAGTGTAAAGACCAGCGGGGCTGATGCCCCTTCCCGGATGATGGTGATTTTAACTTCTTTGTATCGTGGCCCCCTCATTTTGTTCACCGCTTCCCACATGGCCATGTCCTTGGTGGAGGCATCGTCAATTTTGATAATGATGTCACCGGCGGTGATACCGGCCTCGTAGGCCGGGGTGCCTTCAATGGGGGAGACGACTGTAAGAATGCCGTCCTTCATGGTAATGACAATGCCGATACCCGAAAACTCTCCTTTGGTATCATTTTGAAGATCCCCAAAGGCATCAGGAGGCATGAAGCTGGAATGGGGGTCAAGGTTGCCCACCATACCCTTTATGGCATTGTGTACCAGCTCTTCGGGCTTGACCTCGTCCACATAGTAATTTTCAAGCTCTTCCAGGACGTCGGCAAACAGTTTTAAGGATTGATAAGTCTTTTCTTCAGCCGCATGCACTGAACCTGCAGTCAGCATCAGGATCACAGCCGCACTCAGCCAGAATCGCATCAATCCGGCCCAATTCGTTTTTCTCATCTGTCATGCTCCTTTTTTCAGCCATTTGAGGGGATCGACGGGTTTGCCGTGGTGACGGACCTCAAAATGAAGGCACGGTCCCTTGATGGAGCCGGTATCTCCTGCCGTGCCGATGATTTCTCCAGTGTCAACCCGCTCGCCTTTTTTCTTGTGCAGTTCTTCTACATGGGCGTAAAGGGTATAATAATTGTTTCCGTGGTTGATGATCATCAGGTTGCCGTAACCCTTTAGCCATTGGGCAAACATGACCTCTCCGCTGAAAACGTTTTTTACGGGCGTACCCCGTTCCGCCTTTATATCAATTCCGCTTTGAAATGTGAAGGCGTTGTAATCGCCTTTGCGTTTGGTACCGAAACTTGAAATAATTTTACCCTTTATCGGAGGCGGCAGTCGGCCTTTCTGCTTTGCAAAGGGGGTTTTGATATGTGTGACTGAGGTTCCGGCCTGGGGCGTGATGGCGGACATGGTCTGGTTCAGGGCCCGGGACGATACTTCAAGGGAGTTCTTTGCGGCCAGGGCCAGACTTTTGCGGCGTCTGATTTCCTTGAGGATATTTTCTTTTTTATCGGCTTCGTTTTTGCGAATTTTAATCTCATAAGCCAATTGTTCCTGCAGGTCTGATTTCAGCTTGTGCTGACTGTTCAGATCCTGTTTAAGACCCTCCAGCTCCTTCATGTTCCGGGTCTGTTCATCCAGCAGGGAAAAATCTGATTCCACGACTTTTTTAAGCGCATCCTGGGTGATGACAAAATCAAATAAAGACGACGGGGGGCCGGCCATTTCCAAACGCCCTATCATGTGCATGCGGAAAAGGGCATCCAGGCGTTTTCCGGCATAGTCCCGTGTGGCTGTCATTGATTTGTTCAGGTCCGCAATGCGCGCCTGTGTTTTGTCAATTTCCTGGGAAATGACAACGGTATCGCGTCTTAACTTTCGAGCTGTCAGCCGGGCCCGGTTCAGGGCCTTGTCAATTTCGTTAAGTCCGTCAATAATCTGCGTCTCCTGCTGGGAGAATTCTTTGACTTTCCGTTTCTCTTCCAGGATCTGCCTTGCAATGGCTGCCTGTCTGGTTTGATTTTCCCGGGACGTCTTTTGGGGCGCGCTCTTCTTTTTTATGACTTGGGCTGGTGTTTTTGTGGGCGGTTTAGGCGGCGCGGGTGTTTGCTTTGGACGCGAAGATACCGGTTTTAAAAGAATATAACGGCTGCGGTTTCTGATATATCCTTGCATGCCTTGGTATTCCACGGTCAACCAGCCGCCGACACCATCTTTCATTTCCAGAACATCAACCCGTTCGCCTTTATTTAGAACCACCACCACCGAGGAGAGGTTATCCGGCGTTGCGCGGACATTGAGCTTGGCAGCATTTATTTTGCCTTTATACAGGACCTGTGCGTAACATAGATCTACCAGGCCTAAAAGAACGGCAACAGCCGTAATACAGGCAAAAAAGAAAGACCTTATTTTAAAATCTGCTTTAGTGAAATGAAACATCCGAACCAACCTAAAAAGGTACTGGAAAATAAAATGATTGCCATGGCCGGCCAGGAAAGAAAATGAATATCCAGATAAACATAGGCGCCCAAGTTCTGGGAAATGCCGGAAGATAGTGTCAGATAGCCTGATAGGAGAATGATGATACCCAAAATTCCGCCTAAAAACCCCTGGAGGAGCCCTTCAACATAAAAAGGTGTTTTGATGAACCCGTCTGTGGCGCCCACCAGACGCATGATTTCTATTTCAGTCTGCCTTGCATAAAAAGCCAGGCGTACGGTGTTGGCCGTGATGAACAGGGCAATTATTAAAAACAGGCCGCTCATGGTATATCCCGTCATTTTGAAAAGATTGAGCAACTTGAAAAAGCGCCCCAACCATCCCTGTCCATACTCTACGGTATCTATAATATCTAAGGCCTCAATCCGGTCGGCTGCCGTTTGGATCTGATCAAAGTTTGAATAGGCGGTCATGGTGATTTCAAGGGCGTCGGGAAGGGGGTTCTCCTGGAGGGTCGACAGAAATTGGGTTCTGGAACCCATCTCTTTTTTCAGCCGTTCCAGGGCCTGGGCCTTGGGTATGAATACCATTTTTTCGATGCCGCCCAGGGACATAAGCCGGTCTTTTACATTGGGCAGCATGGCAGGCGTGAACGATTCGTTCAGGTAAACCATGGCCCGTCCACCTTGATTCCAGGCAGAAAGCACCCGGCTTGCGTTCTCAAAAAAAAGCATGAAAACCGATACCAGAAGGATGGAAAGGGCGATGGTCATGATGGTGATGATGTTTAAAAACCGGTTGGACCGGATATCTGTCAAGGTTTTACTTGAAAATCGCATCATATCGCAATCGCATTTTTTTTTAGTGATGCGTAAAAAATAAATGCCACAGTCTTTTGCGCCGAATTTTTTTCTAAGTCCCTTAGCATAGAATGGTTGATATTCCTTTCAGCGTCCCGTCTTCCAGGGAAATATTTCTCCCTTTACTGAAACGGTCCATCTGCTCTATGTTATGGGAGACCATGAGAATGGTGGCCCCATTTTGATGATACCCCAAAAGCAGATCAAGCACACGCTGGGCAGATTCCCTGTCCAGGCTGCCCGTGGGTTCATCTGCAAGGATAATGGATGGTTCTCCCACCACCGCTCTTGCCACGGCGACTCGTTGCTGCTCCCCGCCCGACAGGGTAGGCGGCAGGTGATTGGCCTTTTTTTCCATGCCCGTGACCCTGAGCACGTGCATCACCTTTTTTTTTATGAAGGACGGTTTTTCTCCGGCAACCTTGAGCACCAGGGCGACATTTTCAAACACCGTGCGGCTGGGGATCAGCTTAAAATCTTGGAACACCATGCCGAAACGACGCCGTAAAAAAGGCAGTTTTGTGGATGAAATGCGTGCCAGATTCATGCCGTCGATGAGAATTTGTCCTTCGGATACCCGTTCGGCCAGGTATAAAACTCTGAGTAATGTGGATTTTCCGGCCCCGGAAGGCCCGGAAATAAAAATGAACTCACCGGGCTCGATATCCAGGGTGATGTTATTTAGAGCCAGCTTGCCGCCATAACGCTTGGTCACATTAAACAGCCTGATAATATTAGCTTTGCCGCTGTTCGCCCTCATATAAGATTTGCCTTGTGGTCTTTTAGGGATAATTGACTGCCGTTAAATTTACTGATATAAACCGCCTGTGTCAAGGAGTGCTGCAAACAGTTTTTCTTACACAAAGCCTTCACTGAACCCGTAAATCGGCTTCTTCCAAATCAGTGAAGGCTTAAAATTTTGACGGCCTGGTTGTTTTGCTGCAAGTTTTAAGTTTGCGTTGTTTTCCAGGAAAAGAGAAGGGGAAAAACCATAGGAAGAGATGAATGATTCTTTTTGACTCCCATTGCCATATTGACGATAAATGCTACGATGATGATCTGGCCCAGGTTATGGACAGATCTCGCCGTGAAGGGGTGCTGGCCGTGATGGTGGTCGGCATTGACAGGGCCACCTCCCAAAAGGCCATAGATATCGCATCCCGGTTTGATCATGTTTACACGTCTGTGGGGATTCATCCCCATGATGCGGTTCAGTGTTCCGCCCAGGTGCTCAATGAGCTTCGACAATTGGTTCTGAACCATGACTGCATCAAGGCCTGGGGGGAAACAGGACTGGACTTCAACCGCATGTTCTCACCCCAGGAAGACCAGGAAGCCTGCTTTTCGGCCCAGCTTGCCCTGGCCGGGGAGCTGGACCTGCCGCTGATCTTCCATGAACGGGATTCCAAGGGGCGATTTTATGAGATATTGAAATCAGAGGGGCCCAAGTCCAGAAAAGGAGTGGTTCACTGTTTTTCCGGCACAAAAGAGGAGATGTTTAAATACCTTGATCTTGGGTATTATATCGGCATCACAGGAATCCTTACCATTCTTCAGCGGGGTGAGTACCTGCGCAGCATTGCCACTTTGATTCCCCGGGATCGGTTGCTGATAGAAACTGACGCCCCGTATTTGACGCCCAAACCCCAGAAAAACAAACACCGGCGCAATGAACCTGCCTTTGTCCGGTCCGTGATGGAATGCCTTGCCCGGGTACGCGGAGAAGACCCGGATCTGCTGGCCGCTGCCGTGTTTAAAAATACCCTGAATTTTTACAATATACCGGCACACCCGGCTTGGCCGGATAAATAATGTTTGAACGGGAATCCGTATTTGGGCGAGAAGTTGCCCAGATATAAATTTTCCTGCAACGCCCCAGGTGGGTGACTTTTCGTTCAAACACGTTATTCTTTTTCCATTAGCTTTGTGACTGCCCTCTCCAGCCCGTCCAGGGATAATTCATACATGGGAAAAATTTGTGAAATGGCCATGATGGTGTGGGTATAGTGCCACATCATTTGTGGTACCGGGTTAAGCCAGACAGCATTCTGAAACGTTTGTGTCAGGGATTGGAGCTGCTCAATGCTGGGGCGTCCGCCGCGATCCGTAATATGGATGGACCCGGTATGTGCCATGAGTTCATAGGGCGCCATGCTGGCATCTCCAACTATGATGAGTCTTGTTTCCGGGTCCAGCCGGGCAAAATCCATGATTTTTTTGGGCTTTTTATACCGGGACGGGTCTTCCCACACATAATCATAGATGGTGTTGTGAAAAAAGTAGGTTTTCACTTCTTTGAACTGGGCCCGGGCATAGTTGAACAAGGTCTGGACGATTTGGATATGGGGGTCCATGGACCACCCGCCGTTATCTATGGCAAGGATGATTTTGAGCCTGTCCTTTATGGCCCGGTCAAAGATCAATTCTATTTCCCCGCCGTTGCGAAGGCTTGCCCGGATGGTTTCGTCCACATTGATTACATCTTTGGGGCCTGCCGGAATCATATTACGAAGACGTTTCAACGCCTCGCCCATTTTTGCCTGGGTCAGGGGCCCCCGGGTGGAATAATCCTTGTATCTGCGTTCATTGGCTACTTTAATTGCAGATTTGTTTCGGGACACACCTCCCACACGCATGCCGCCGGGGTGGTACCCGGAATGGCCCACAGGTGAGATGCCGCCGGTGCCGATCCATTTGCTTCCGCCGTCATGGCGCCCGTCCTGGTCCTTGAGCCGTTTTTTGAAATAGTCTATGAGTTCATCGGGGGTCAGTTTTTTTAAGGCGTTTTCATCCACGTTCAGGGCGTCGGCCATTGTTTTGGGATTTTTCAGCCATTCATCCAGCATGGCCCGCGCCATCTGGTCAATTTCAAAACCCTCGTCCTCGGGCAGGGGCACCCCGTCAAAATGATGGGCAAACACCTGGTCATAAAGATCAAAGTATCGTTCGCTTTTTACCAGCACGGCCCGGGCACAGGTGTAAAAGTCGTCCAGGCTGGTGATCAGTCCCTGGTAAAGGGCCTTTTGCAGGGTCAGAAAAGATGTGGGGGAAACCGGCACGCCCGCATCCTTTAATGTATAAAAGAATTTGAGAAACATGTATAGGTCCTTAGAACCGTTTGGTCCGGCCGGTCATGTGTTTGGCCCGTTCGTAGTCCGGGCTTTTTTTAAACATGACACCCAAAAACGGCAGGCCGCCTTTGAGAAGGTTTTGGGCCCTGAAGTCGGGATCTGCCTGGAGGGCCCTTATCCAGTTGATCAGTTCCCGGGTGGCGGGTTTTTTCTCTATTCCGTCAATGTTCCTGGCCCCATAGAATGCGTTGATGGCATTTTCCGCCAGTTTTGAATCAATGGCCGGGAAGTGGACCTGGATAATTTTGCGCATCATTTTGGGGTCAGGAAACGCAATGTGGTGGAAATTACACCGTCCGAGGAAGGGATCAGACAAGTCTTTTTTGGCATTGGATGTTATGATGATCACAGGTCTGTGGACGGCGGATACGGTTCTGTCGGTTTCAATGATATCAAACTGCATCTGGTCCAGGACATCGAGCATATCATCCTGGAAGTCCGTATCAGCCTTGTCAATTTCATCAATAAGAAGAACGGTGCGTTTTTCTGCGCAAAATGCCTGGCCGATTTTTCCCATCTTTATATATTCGTCAATATTGCTGACATCCCTGGTCGAGTCACCGAACCGGGAATCATTGAGGCGGGTTAGGGTGTCGTACTGGTAGAGGGCCTCCACAAGTTTCATGCTGGATTTGACGTTGAGGATAATCAGCTGCATGTCCAGGGTGTCGGCAATGGCATGGGCCAGCATGGTTTTGCCCGTACCGGGCTCCCCTTTTAACAGCAGGGGCATTTCAAGGGTCATGGATATGTTGACAATGGAGGCAAGTTCGGGGTCAAGTACATATTTTGGGGCCCCTTGGAACCGTGCGTCTTGATGTTTTGTCATTGGGTCTCCGTTATGTCGAATTTGTTGAAAGGGAGTAAGTTTAATCGTTTGGGTAGCAGGCTCAGTTTTTATAGTCAATGGTTAATATTATCTAATCAAGATTTTGTTCTTTTGGGGGAAAGCAAAAAGCCGGCGTATGATATATCTACAATAAACGGGGATGATTTATTGCAAAAATGTAATGTTGTAATGCGCGCGCATGAATCCTTAATGATTGACTTCGTACAGGTTAAATGCTAATGACCTGATTTGATGAATCTTATTAGTAACGCCATGAACAAAACGAGGAGCTTGAATCATGATTGGTGGTCTAGGAATGCCGGAGTTGATAATAATTCTGGTGATTATCCTTATTATATTCGGTGCGGGTAAGTTGCCTGAAATCGGAGCCGGGTTAGGGAAGGGTATTAAAAATTTCAAAAAAGCAACAAAAGAGCCCAGTGATGAAGACAAAGAAAAGGAGCCTGAAAAAATAGATAAAGAATAGTGGTATTTATTCGCTGCCTCTTTCCGTATTTCCACAGCCAAGCACGCCATGTGCCTGGCTGGTTATTCATGCTTTTTCAAAAAGTTGACATATCATATACCTCTCTGCTTGATCTTAGGCTCATGTCTTGCAATAGTTACAAAAAAGTAATATGCCTTTCTTTGAAATAGACAATACTGTAATAAATTTTGTTGTTTCCGTTGGTTTGTAGGGCTCGGTCGTATGTATGCGTTATAACCTGTTGAAAATAAAAGCTTGGCACATCCATTGCAAGCTATTGCATTTAGTCGCAAGCGGTTATGAGAAGCATTTTAGGGTATTTGGTCAGGTGTATGAGATGTTTTTGCCGGAAAAAGGACATATATTAAAAAGTCAAAATAGAGAAATTAAATAGACATGGACAGTCCTGAAGCCAAAATATTAATTGAACAGAAACAAGAGCTGATAGATCAGTACCTCCAGGGGCAAGAGACGAATTTCCTGGAAAAGATGACTACCCGTCTTGATGAATACTTTTATCGCGTGTTTGAGAAGAGTATTGCCGCCAGGAAAATGGTTATCTCGGGCAGTCCTTTTGCCATCATTGCCCTGGGGGGATACGGAAGGAAAGAGCAGTGTATTCATTCCGATATTGATCTGCTCATCCTTTTTGATAAAGCCATTCCGCCGGATGTAGAAGCTTTTGTCCAGGAACTTTTGTATCCTTTATGGGACGCCCGGTTTGAAGTCGGGTATGCAGTCCGGAGCATTAACGAGTGTATTAAAATGTCCTTTGAGCGTTTTGATATCCTGACCACGGTGCTTGATGCCAGGTTTATCTGTGGCGCCTCCCTGATCTATTCCACATTCATGGAAAAATTCAGGCAGCAGCTATCGGCAAAGCACTTGAAGCCTACGCTTAATTATTTGTACGAAAATGGAGAGAAGCGCCTGGAGGATTTCGGAGACTCTTCCTATCTGGTTTCCCCTGATTTAAAATCAGGCTTTGGCGGTCTTCGGGATTACCACACCCTGCTGTGGTATGCCAAAATTAAGTCCAATATCAAGACCCGCCGGGATTTGGAGTATTACGGGTTTCTTTCCCATTTTGAATACGAACACCTGGAAGATGCGTTAACCTATATCTGGGATGTGCGCAACCGTTTGCATTATATCAGTCACCGCAAAAGCGATACCCTGCATTTCGAACATCAGGCGGAAGTCGCTGGTTTGATGGATTATGCGGATTCCTCGGGCTCAGCTCAGGTGGAGGCTTTCCTCGGTGAACTCCATGAAAAAATGGATTTTTTAAAGCAGATTTATCAAATCACATTTGAAGATATCGTATCCACCTGCCGGGTTAAAAAAGACACGGTTAGTCCACGGCCCACCAAAACCGAAGGTCTGGTCGTAAAAAAACGTCGGCTTTGTTTTGCCAATACCGTTACAATTATCCAGCACCCTGATTTATTGCTTCGCATTTTTCTTGAAAGTGGCCAGACCCGGATACCCCTGTCCATTGAGGCCAGGCGGGTCGCATCGGAATTCCGTCACCTTGTGGATGATGCGGTTCGCATGGATCCCGCATGTGTCAAGATTTTTAAACGGATTCTGGGGATGTCTGTGTGGAAATTCAACGTGCTTAATGTGATGCTTTCCACCGGCATCCTGGCGAAGTTTATTCCGGAATTTTCGCCGCTGGTGCATAAAATTCAGTACAATCAGTACCATCTGTTCCCCGTGGACAAACATTCTATTCGCTGCGTTCAGATCCTTAACGGCTTCAAGGACCCCGGCGACACGATAATGGGAACCCTTTATAACTCCGTGTTCAAGGAGATAAGGAATAAAAATGTTTTGCTCGTGGCGGGCCTTCTCCATGACATCGGTAAAGCGGATCCTGCCAAGGAGCACTCCCGCAGGGGGGCTCGAATAGCCGGCCCTGTTGTGGAACGTCTCGGATTCAGTCCTGTGGAAAAAGAAGATATTCTTTTCCTCATTGAAAACCACCTGTTTTTGGCAAAAACTGCCACCCGACGGGATATTTATGATGAGGAAACAGCCGTTTACACCGCGCATAAGATAGGAAAAATACGGTTATTGCGCATGCTTTTTCTGCTCACGGTGGCAGATTCCAAAGCCACCGGACCCAAGGCCTGGAATGACTGGACGGAAAATTTGATCAAAGACCTGTTTTTTAAGACCATGAGTATCATCAAAACAGGGGAACTTGCGTCCAAGAAAACCCAGCGTATTATTGACAAAAAGAAAAAAGACGTCCTGGATCTGTTGCGGGAAAGCTGGCGGGAGGAAGAGGTTACCCGGCAGTTGTCCGTCATGTCCCGGCGTTACCTGCTTTATGTGCCGCCCCAGAACATCGTGGATCATATCAACCTATTCAGAAACCTGGGCGACCGGGAATATATCTGGCAGATCATAAAGGACAATGAGTCAGATATGAGAACCGTCTCCATTTGCGGCAAGGACAAGCCCGGGTTTTATTCCAAGCTTGCCGGGGTCTTTTTCCAGAATAATATTGATATTGTCGGCTCCCAGGCTTATTTTATGGGTGACAGCCATTTTCTGGATATCTTTAATGTCCGTCCTCCCCAGGACCGTCTTTTTGAAAAAGAAAAATGGGAAAAGACCGGACAGGATTTAAGCATGGCCCTTGAAGATGACCACTACCTGGATAATGTTCTTGAGAAGATTCCTACCGAAATAACCATATCCAGCGGTAGTAGACCCGAAGACAACCAGGTTCGCATAGACAATGAAACATCCAGTTTTTTTACGATTATTGAAGTTTTAACCTATGATTTTCCAGGGCTCTTGTTTGCCATCACCAATACCTTATACCGTGCCGGTATCAACGTGAATGTCGCCATGGTCGCCACCAAGGTGGATCAGGTGATGGACGTTTTTTACGTCCGGGATATTGAAGGAGACCAGAAAATAGAATCAGAAGAAAAATTAGATCAGATAAAAAACGCTATTATTAACCGTCTTCCACAGATACAGTCAAAGGAGGTCATAAATGAAAAAAATTGAGGCAATTATTAAACCCTTTAAGCTGGATGATGTCAAAGAGGCTTTGAGCGAAATCGGCATCTACGGCATGACCGTTACAGAAGTTAATGGATACGGCCGCCAGAAAGGGCACAAAGAAATCTACCGTGGCGCAGAATATGTTGTAGATTTCGTTCCGAAAATAAAACTTGAGATTGTTGTGACCGACGACCGACTTGACGAAACCGTGGAAACTATCCGGTCTGCAACAAACAGCGGTAAAATCGGCGATGGTAAGATTTTTGTACTGCCGGTTGAAGGGGCTATCCGGGTTAGAACCGGTGAAAGCGGCGATGATGCAATTTAGCGTTTAAGGTGCTTTTACGCCCATTATTTCAAACCTAAAAAACAGGGGCAACCCATAATAACTTTATATAGATAGAAAGGTAAAAACATGACACCAAAAGACGTATTGGCAATGGCAAAAGAGAATAACGTTAAAGTTGTTGATGTCCGCTACATGGACTTTATCGGCACCTGGCAGCACTTTAGTGTACCTCTATCAGAACTGACAGAAGCGTCCTTTGAAGACGGATTCGGGTTTGACGGTTCTTCCATGAGAGCATGGCAGAACATTGATAACTCCGATATGATCGTAATTCCTGAACCCGGTACGGCAAAAATTGATCCGTTTTTTAAAGTACCGACGTTGGTTGTTATTGGTAACATCCATGACCCCATCACCGGCGAAGGTTACTCCAGGGATCCCCGCGGTATTGCCAAAAGAACTGAATCCTATATCAAAAGTACCGGCTTCGGCGACACAATTTTTGTAGGTCCTGAGCCCGAGTTTTTTATCTTTTCCAATATCCGTTACTCCTCAGATCCCCATGCTTCCTTTTTTGAAATTGATTCCCCGGAAGCACACTGGAACACCGGTGACGGTTCCGAACCCAACCTTGGTTACAAAATCAAACCCAAGCAAGGCTATTTCCCCCTGCCCCCCGCAGACATCTATCAAGATATGAGAACTGAGATGATGCTGACCCTGGAGGATCTGGGTATTGAGATGGAATGCCAGCATCATGAGGTTGCCTCTGCCGGACAGGCTGAGATTGACCTTCGGTTTGACTCCCTGTTGAAAATGGGTGACAAGCTTGCCTGGTTCAAATATGTATTGAGAAATGTGGCTGCAAAATACGGACATTGCGTTACTTTTATGCCTAAACCCCTCTATGGTGACAATGGTACCGGCATGCACACCCACATGAGTTTCTGGAAAGACGGCGACCCCACATTTGCCGGCAACAAATATGCCGGTATGTCCGACAACGCCCTGTGGGCCATTGGCGGCATCATGAAACATTGCAAAGCCCTGTGCGCCATCACCAACCCCACCACCAACTCCTACAAACGTTTGGTGCCCGGTTTTGAAGCGCCCATCAAGCTGGCTTACTCCAGCCGGAACCGTTCTGCTGCTATCCGTCTGCCCATGTACTCCGGATCTCCCAAGGCAAAACGCCTTGAGTTCCGTACGCCTGATCCCAGCGCCAACGGTTATATGGCCTTCTCCGCCATTGCCATGGCTATGCTTGACGGTATCCAGAACAAAATGGATCCGGGCGATCCCATGGATAAAAATATCTATGACCTGCCGCCCGAAGAACTGGCTACCATTCCGTCCGCACCGGGCTGCCTTGAAGAAGCCCTTGAAGCCCTTAGAGTAGACCATGACTTTCTGCTCAAAGGTGATGTTTT
>Ga0193964_1000842_pt1 | contig 14400 bp, 15 predicted proteins | sample FB_7_MG_FD_140323 | JGI IMG/M metagenome (GOLD analysis project Ga0193964, IMG submission 140323) | Microbial mat bacterial communities from the Broadkill River, Lewes, Delaware, United States - FB_7_MG | ecosystem: Environmental > Aquatic > Freshwater > River > Microbial mats | place: USA... | reverse complement strand
TCAACAACTACTGGAATATAAGACATTATTTTCCTGCTTTTTCGTCTAATAATTTAGTGATAACTTTTTGCTCAATCATTGACATTTTAATTGCTGGTAAATATCCTGCTTCTTCGTATTGTTTAATTAATGCTTGACCATCTTGACCTTGCATCATTGCTTCATAGTATAATGTTTGTGTAACTTCTTGATCTTCAACAGAAACACCTTCAGCCTTTGCTAATGCATCAACAATAAATGTAGCTTTTACACTTTTTGTAGCTTCTGGTTTAGCTTCTTCTCTCATAGTTTCGATTTTAGCTTGGTCTTCTTTTAATGCATTTAAATCTTCTTCAGACATTGCTCTTACTTGGTTGTTTAAAAGTTGAGAAATCTCTTGCTCTAAAACAGATGTTGGTACTTCAAAGTTTAATGAACCAACTAAAGACTCTAAATATTTAGGTTTTAAATCTTCATTGTAGTATTTTGAAGATTTTTCTAAAGTGATTTGTTCTTTAATTTTTTCTTTTAATAATTCTACTGTTGGGTTCTCTTCATTTGATAATACTTTTGCAGCAAATTCATCATCAATTACTGGAGCAGTTTTTTCTTGAATTTCGTGTAATGTTACTTTAAATACAACTTCTGCACCAGCTAAATCTGCTGCTTGGTACTCTGCTGGGAATGTAACAGTAATATCTTTTTGCTCTTCATATTTCATACCGATAACTTGCTCTTCAAATCCTGGGATAAATGAACCAGAACCAATTTCTAAAGAGTGACCCTCAGCTTTTCCACCTTCAAAAGCAACACCATCTTTGAATCCTTCGAAATCGATAACAGCGAAGTCACCTTCTCTTACCATTCTTTTTCTTTTGATTTTTTCTAATGGTGCATTTTGTCCAGCCATTGTGTTGATTCTTTCGTCAACTTCTGAATCTTCAACTATAGTAGCTTCCATTTCTGGTAATAATGATTTATAATCACCTAAATCAACATTTGGTCTACAAGATAATTCGATTTCGATTTCGATATCACCATTTTCTTGTTTATCAAATTTAGTAATAGCTGGCTCACCAATTAAGTCTGCATTTGTAATCTCTAATTCTGCTAATGCATCAGCTAAAATAGCTCTGATTGCTTCACCTTCAGCATCTTGTGTAAGTTTATCAGCATATCTACTTTTTACTACAGCTACAGGAACTTTACCTTTTCTAAAACCTTGAACATCCATAGTTTTAGAAGCTTCTTTAGCTAATTTGTTTAAGTTAGTTTCAATTGCACTTGCTTCTACTGTTGCAGTAACAACTGCGTTTGCTTCGTTTGTTTTTGTTGCGTTAAATTTCATATACATGAACTCCGTGTTTAATAATTTTCTATAATTTTACCTAAAAAAAGCTTATAAAAATATAGTTTATTTGATTTGGTATTAAAGTCTCATTTAGATATAATCGCATTAATATTAAAAAAAGGTAAAGTAATGAATGATTATATACTTGTATCGGGAACAGCAAATCCAGAATTTGCTCAAAAAGTTGCCACATCTTTAGGTAGAGAATTAGCAGAAGTTGAAGTAAAAAGATTTAGTGATGGTGAAATAAACGTAAATATCGCTGAGTCAGTTAGAGGGAAAGATGTATTTGTTATCCAACCTACATGTGCTCCTGCAAACGATAACTTAATGGAATTATTAATTATTGTTGATGCATTAAAAAGAAGTAGTGCTGGTAGTATCAATGCTGTTGTTCCATATTTTGGATATGCAAGACAAGATAAAAAAGCAGCTCCTAGAGTTCCTATTACTGCTAAACTTGTTGCAGATATGATTCAAATTGCAGGTGTTCAAAGAGTTATTACTCTTGATTTACATGCTTCTCAAATCCAAGGATTTTTTAACATCCCTGTGGATCATCTTACTGGTTCAACTTTATTTGTTGAATATATTAAATCAAAAAATCTTAAAAATCCTATTATTGCATCTCCAGATGTTGGTGGTGTTGCACGAGCTAGAACATATGCAGAGTCTTTAGGATATGATTTAGTTATCGTTGATAAAAAAAGAGAAAAAGCAAATGTTAGTGAAGTTATGAATATCATTGGTGATGTTACAGGTAGAGATGTTATTATTTTAGATGATATGGTTGATACTGCTGGAACATTAACAAAAGCTGCTGATGTTTTAAAAGCAAAAGGTGCTACAAGTGTTATGGCATGTTGTACACATGGTGTATTAAGTGGTCCTGCTTTTGATAGAATTGAAAAAAGTGCTTTAGATGAATTAGTTATCACAGATACTATCCCTCTACAAACTCCACATGATAAAGTAACAGTATTAACAGCATCTGACATTACTGCAAAAACAATTAAAAGAATTTATACCAACGAATCAATTCAAAGTATATTTATATAATAAATTAGGAATTTAAATGAAGAAAATATTATTATCATCAATTTTAGCATCAAGTTTATTACTTGCAAATAGTTATGAAATTACACCAATGATTGGTTATGTTGACACAAAAGAGCATGTTGACATAGAAAACCATAAAATCATTGGAGTTGGTGTTTCTAGAATTTTAAGTGAAGAGTCAAAATTTAGTTCATTAGAGATCGGATTATTACAATCAGGCGATGCTGATTATGATAATAATGCTGGTTCTACTAAGATTACACAAGTATTTTATAACGCTACAAAAGATTATAAGATTAATGATTCATTTAAATTATACGCACTAGCAGGTCTTGGATACGAATATTTAAGTAGTGAAAAACTTGGTAATGAGTCTGATCTATTTGCTAATTATGGAGTAGGTGCTGCTTACTCTTTTTCAAAAGATTTATCATTAAAGCTTGATGCAAGACATGCATTAAAATTTGATGGTGACAAGAATGTTATCTATACTTTAGGTTTAGGTATTGTTTTTGGTAAAAATGCAAAAAATGAAGCGCCTGTAAAAAAAGTGGTAGATCTTGATTTAGATAAAGATTTTGTATTAAATGATAAAGACCAATGCCCAAAAACACCATTTGGTGCAAAAGTTGATTCTAAAGGGTGTGAATTAGATAGTGACAACGATGGAGTTGTTGATTCTAAAGATACTTGTCGTATCACAAAAGAGGGTGCAAAAGTAGATTCTACTGGATGTACTTTATTGGGATTATCTGATAATGATAAAGATGGTATTCTTGATTCAAAAGATCAATGTTTAAATACACCAACTGGTGCAACAGTTGATGCGAAGGGTTGTGAAGTATTAGATACACCTGCTGATTTAGGAATCATTTTTGAAACAAATAGTGCTACAATTAAAAGTAATGATATAGTAAAGTTTGAAAGATACGTAACATATTTAAATAGTGTACCAACAGCTACTATTATTTTAGAAGCACACACTGATTCTGTTGGAAATGAGCAGTATAATTTAGAATTATCTCAAAGACGAGCACAAAGTACAAAACAACAATTGATCTCAATGGGTATATCAGAAGATAGAATTGTTGCTACAGGGTATGGGGAAACTAAACCATTAGTTGCAAATGATTCTGAAGAAAATATGAATAAAAATAGAAGAGTAACAGCAAGAATAAAAAATTAATAAAAGAGATATATTATGAAAAAAATAGTTTTAGCAATCTTATTAGTTAGTAGTTTATTTTCAAATGAACTGATGATAGAAATGGATTCAAAAAGTAATGAATCATTAAATATATTATTTAAGTCAGGTAGTTATCAAGTTGATTCTACTCAACAAGAAAAACTTGATAAGTATGTTGACTTTTTGTTTGATAATCATCACTTAAGTGTTGATCTTTTAGGTCATACTGATTCTATAGGTTCAAAAGAGTCAAATATGAAAATCTCTATAAAAAGAGTAGAAACAGTTAAAGAATATTTTATAAATGAAGGTATTTTGGAAAGTAGAATCAACACAATATCTTGTGGTGAAACTACTCCTAAATTTAATAACAAAACGGCAGAAAATAGACAAATGAATAGAAGAGTTGAAGCTAAAACATTTGTTACATTTGAATAATAATCTTATAAATCACAAGTTTAATTAACCTCGCAAAAGTTAAACTTGTGATTTTTTTATCCAATAGCTAAAAATCCAATAACTACAACAATTCCAGCTAACATAAGATAAACACCGCGTCTTTTAAATCCATATTTACCTTTAACCATAAACATTGCAGATATAGCAAAAAAGCTTAACACTACAGAATAAAACATAGCTAAATAGAACCAAGCACTCTCATGTGAGGCCTTGTGTGCATCTAAAAATATCTCAATTGCTTGTGGATACTTTTTAAAAGAGACATTTGTTGTACCACTTTGAGTATTATAAAATATATTTAAAGATTTCCATGCATTAAAATGGATGATATTGTTATCCTCTTTAATAATTTTTAGATGTAATCTCCCTAGGTATTTATAACTTGATTCTGGAAATATAATAGGTAATTGACCTTGTTTAACTAGATCAATAAATACTTTATTGAAATCTTTATTTTGTATTTGTGTTTCCATAATGATTTGATTGTTCAGTTCTTGTTTAAACCAACCTAATCCTCTTACAGATAATACAATACCACTCAGTGCATAAATAAGTGTTAATCCAATAGTGAAATAGCCAAGATCCCTATGTAGGGATCTCATCCATTGGTCGATATTTTTTTTCTTTTTCGTCATTATTAAAATCTATATGATAATTTAATTTTATAGTTTCTACCCACTTCTTCAGATTCATATTTACTATTTCCAAAATATGTTCCAAATGCAGTATGTTTGATATATCTTTTATCAAATAAGTTATCGATACCAAAGTTTAACTTTGCACCTTTTATTGCTAATAATTTATATGATGTAGAGATATTATGTACTCCATAACCTTTTCTTTCTACTTTATTATCTGTTTCATATTTGTAACTATTTCCAGGTACTAACTCTGCATTATAGTTTACAGATAATTGTTGATTAACTTTATAGTCTGTATTTATTTTAAATGTATGAATTTTTGCTGTTCTAGGTTCTGTTTTTTCTCCAGAATCTAAATCTTTTTCTGTACCATCACTATATGTATGGCTTAAGTTTAATCCTAAAGCATCTTTTCTATAGTTAAATACAGTTTCGATTCCCCAAATATTCATATCTGATTGGTTCTTAAGTGAGCCATTTTTAGTAGGGTGCATATAGTTATCTAAGTTATAAGTATATGTAGTAAATCCAATTTTTGAATTATCAGCGTTTAATGCTGATGATAAATCATAATCTACACCTACTTCATAACTATTACCAGTTTGTGCTTTTGTATTTGCATCTTGTGTAATACTATCAGATAACATTAAAGTTTCCCCTAATGAAGGACCTTTAAAGATTCTACCATATCCAGCTCTGAAACTAAGTTTTTGATTTAATTGGTATGCAGCTTTAAATTTTGGTGATATTTGTTTAAATGAACCACTATAAAATCCACCCATTTTATGTACATCATATCTTGCTCCTATATTTAGAATTAATTTATCTAAATCAATTTCATCTTCAATATAAGCTCCATATGCATTTACTTTACCTTTTCCATCAACTGCTGATTTTTCTGTAGTTCCAGCTTTTGATCCAGTTGTATAAGTTGCTAAACCATCTGCATCTTTAGATTGTTCCTCTTGCATATGATCGATACCATATGTTAAAATGTGATTACTTACAATAGAAGTATTTTTTACATCAAAACCAACAGCTTTGTTTTCATACGTTCTATTTGGTTGTGTTTTATCACCTTCTTTAGGACCACGTCTTGTAAGACTATAATCTTCTGTTAATGCATCTCTATTTAACTTTTGAGAATTAGAATATAATGTTGTTTCTAATTTAACTAAATCACTATTAGGATTGTACTCATAGTTTAATGTGTAAGTATCTCTTTGGATCTCACTGTATGGATAAGATTCATCGTTGCTTCCAGGTTTTTCACCAGATAAAATTCTATTTCCACCATCTTGATATTTATTGTATGAGAATTTAAGAGTATTATAATCATCTGCTTTGTAAACAATTTTTCCTAAACCACTTTTTAATGTACTGTGTTTAGAAGTGTTTTTTGCTTTATTTGCAATATGTAAGTCTCCATCTTTTGAGATATTTCCTATCCCTACAAATTCTAACTTATCATTTATTTTAGTAAATACGGCAACACTTGCCATTTTTCTTTCATAAGCGCTTTGGTATCCAGTAGATATTTTTCCACCAAATGTTTCTCCCTCTTCTAAGAAATCACTAGCGTCTTTTGTTTCATAATTAAATGAACCATTTACAACTCCAGCACCACTTAAAGCAGAATGAGCTCCTAATTCAATAGAACCAATTTTTAACATCTCAGCATCAACAGTTTGATCTCCTGAGTGGTGAAATAGTTGTCCAGCTAATTTTGCACCATCCACAGTAATATTAGAAAATTTATCTTCTAACCCTCTTACATATACTTTTTGCGCATATCTAGCGTTTCCATCTACTACAACACTCGGCATAGATTTTAAGATATCTTTGATATCTGTTGCTTGTTGGTTTTCTAATGTAGATGATGTGATACTTTTTACTTGCTCTTGAAATGCAGTATCATTAACTTGTATTGATTCTAATTTTTCTAGTTCACTTGATGTTGCACTTATTGCCATGCATGTTGCTAATGAAAGAGAAAATAGTAATTTGTTATTCATTGTTGTCCTTTGTATTTTAATAATGAGAATTATAATCAAGTAAAATCACAATATAATCACAATTTGAAAAATTGCGAATTATTTTGTAATTTGTTGTTATTTTTTTGTGATGAGAAGAATATTATTTAATTGTAAGTTATTTAATATATCGAGTAGTTTCACTATTTTTTTATATTTTACATCTTGATCTATTTTTATAGTTAAAGCAGTTGTTTTTTTAATAGCTGATAACTTTTGTGCAAGTTCGTTAAAGTCTAATTCTTTTGCTTTAAAAGCGAGTTTTTTCTCAGAAATTTCGATAACTAATGCTTTAGTTTCTTCAACTTTTTGTACAGAAGATGAATTCGGCAAAGTTAAATTTAAAATAGTCTCATTTTTTTTGAATTCACTTGCAACTATAAAAAAGATTAATAATAAAAACACTACATCTATAATAGGAGTTAAATCCATAGTGAGTGTTTCATGTTTTTTAATGAGTGGTTTCACTTGTTATCCTATGTATAATAATCTCCATATATTTTGATTCAAGTTTTGTAAAAGACCCTGTTAAATAATTAAATCCTATATAATGAGGTAAAGCAACTATAAGTCCACCAATAGTTGTGATAAGGGCAAGTGATATACCTGATGCAAATGTATCTGCCCCTTGTGAAAATCCAGCTGTAGATATCGTTTCAAAAGATTGTAATACTCCGATAACAGTTCCTAAAAGCCCTAAAATAGGTGCAATAGAAGCTATGATTTTGATAGTATTCATCCCTGTATCTAAACGTAAAAGATATTTTGATGCTTGATGATAAATATCTTTTTCAACTTTTTTTGATGATAATGAGTGTTTATTTTGAATTTCGTCAAAAATACCAGATACTACTTTTTGTGCTTTTGCATTTTCTATTTTGATTTGGATAAATTTCCATAAAATTATACTTAATCCTAATATATTTATAGCAACAAGTATATACATAACATATCCTCCTAAGTGGATATATTCGATGAGTGAATGTTTCATTATTTTCCTTTTAGTGTAATTTAAAATTGATTGGTAGAGCTATATCAAGGTATTTTTTCTTTTGTAACTCTTTTGGGAAGTGTTTAAATTTTTTTGTTAGTAGTACAGCATTTAAAGCAGCTTTGTTTAGTCTACGTTTTAGTGCTTTTTTATAAATTTTGATGTTTGTAAATTTCCCATTTTGTAATACTCTAAATGAGATGGTAACTTGCCCTTGCTCTTTTAATTTTCTTGAAATTCTTGGGTATTTTTTATTTTTATCAATAGCCGAACGGAGTTGAGTAATATAGTTTTGTTTTACTTTTTTATATTGTGCTAAAGATTGTGTAGTCTCTTTTGGTGCTACTTTTTTTACTTTCTTTTTAGGTGCTTTTATAATCTTTTTTTGAACGATTGTTTTTTTGATTACTTTTTTTACAACTTTCTTTTTGATCACTTTTTTCTTAACAACTGTTTTTTTCTTTTTAACAAACTCTCTTTTTGCTTTCTTTTTTATTGGTTTTATAAATTTTTCTTTTTTTATAACTTTTGGTTTTTCTATTTGTTTAATAGTTTTTTTTACTGGAATAATTTGTGCAAACTGCATAGATATTTTTTGATATTGAGGTTTTGCTATTTTTGGAGGGGTTTCTTCTTTTGTAAAGAGATTTATTGCAAATAGATGTGTAGTAATAATTACAATTGTACATAGTGATAAAATAATAGTATTCATAGAGCCTCTAAATTAAAATAATAAATTAAACATTGTTTAAATTGATTATCAGTATCATAACAGAAATAAATCACAAAAGAATCACAAAAGGAAAATAGTTGTGTAAATTAATAAAGCTTTTATCAAAAGAGGTTGATATTTTGATTGTTGAGGATGAGATAATCTTAGCAATGGCAATAGAATTAAGTCTTCAAGAGATGGATTATAATGTAAGTGGAATAGAAACAACGGGTTATGATGCAATAGAACATGCTAAACAAAAACGACCAGATATAGTACTAATGGATATAAATTTGAAAAACTCAATGTCTGGAATAGAAGCAGCAACAAAAATATGGAAGAGTTTTAAAATACCAATAATTTTTTTGACATCATACCATGATGATAAAACAATGAAAGAAACACTAGAGTGTGAACCTTATGGTTACCTAATAAAACCATGTAAAGATGCAGATTTAAAGGTAGCCATTACTACTGCACTTCATAAACACAAATATTTTTTTGAAAATGAATCAAACTACAGAGAACCAGAAAATGATTTTGTAAAATTATCCTCATCATTAAAATTTGATAGAAGTACAGGTACATTACACAATACAAAGGAACAAATAATATTAACAAAAAATGAACGAAAACTTTTTGAAATAATGACTGAAAAACCAAATCAAGTGGTACCCTTTAATAGAATTAGTACCTATATATGGAGAGAACCTATTCATGATATGGGAAAAATTAGAACATTATTTTATCGTTTGAGACTAAAATTAGGAATAGATCCATTTGAAAATATATATGAAGAGGGTTATCGTATAAAAACAATATCATCAAATGACTAATTTGTTAAACGTAAAGAATTTTTCTTTAAATATAAAGATTTTTGTATCTTTTGTTGCTCTGGGATTATTACTACTAACTATTTTGTTTTTATTTATTATTCCAAGAATGGAAATAGAGCAACAACAAATAGCACAAAATAAACTGGAACAGATGATTCAGCAAACAAAAGAACAGGTTTTGATAGCTGGAAAGTCACTAAATATACAAAGTAAACTAGAAAAAAGTGAAACAAAATATAAATTAAAATTAGATATTTTAAAGAATAATCCTTTACCAAAAGAGTGTAAACAATCTTTGGTTCCAATGTCCAATACCATTACTTTAGATATCTGGAAAAAAGAATATTTAAAAGACAATAGTTTTAGTAAAAGATATTATAAAAATATTTTATATACAAAATCTACAAAAAAAAATATGATTTTACAAGTTATATGTTCATCTTCAATTTTTAATAAAAACCATGCCATTTTTGAAAAAGGGATTAAAAAAAATATACAAAAATCATTTTCGCTAGTTTCTGAAATACATAAAGGTACTAGTTATTTAATTTGGATTAACAAAAGTATTCAAAATGACACAAAACCTCTCTATGTAGAAGATGATACTTTACGAAAATCAAAATATATCATTAGTAATATGTCAAATGTTAAAAATATTATGACATCAACATTATCACCAAAGACAATACTTGAAAATTCAGATAAAAGACCTTTGGCTCATATACTAAACAAAAAAGAAGCTCTTACATGGGTAAATATTTTAAATGAGAGTGAAAATACATATTTTGTACTTATAACGACTGCATATAAAGAAAACTTTGATAAACATAATGATTCTGCATTTTGGAAAATCTTTTCAGCTTCTATAGTAGCGTTGATTTTTGCGATACTTATTGGTTTTTTTATTTTTAAACATCTTTTAAAAGAGTTGCACTCTTCAGTCGAAGAGAAAGAGATACTCCTAAAAGAGATACATCATCGAGTTAAAAATAATCTTGCATTAACAATTAGTTTGATTAAACTCCAACAATATAAAGTGGAAGACAGTAAAACAAAAAATATTTTAAAAGATATCCAAGAGCGTATTTATACAATGGAGTTACTCCATAGAAAACTCTACGAATCAAAAAACCTAAATCTTATTTTAGTTAAAGAGTATATAGAAAATTTAGTTTTAGATATCGCAAAAACATATACAAATATAAATAAGGTGGAAATTGATTTTGATATTGATGAGATATATTGTGATATAGAGACTGTTTTACCATGTGCTTTAATCATAAACGAAATCACAACAAATGCTTTTAAATATGCTTTTGTAAATCATGACAATCCGATGTTAAGTATTACAGTAAAAAAAGAAGATGAATCATATATCATGTGTATAAAAGACAATGGTTTAGGGATACCAAAAGAGATTGATATTTATAAAACAAATACACTGGGATTAAAACTTATAAACTCTATTTCAAAACGCCAATTACGTGGGGAACTTGAATATAAATACGATAATGGAGCGGTTTTTATAATCAGATTTTAGATGCCAACTGGTATGTAAAGAAAATATGGATATAATCGCAATAATATATAAAAACTTATTAGTTAATTAGGAAATATAAATTGCAAAGTAAAATAAGAAACTTCAGTATCATCGCACATATAGATCATGGTAAAAGTACATTAGCAGATAGAATCATACAAGAGTGTGGTAGTGTAAGTGACAGAGAGATGTCAGCACAAGTTATGGATACTATGGATATCGAACAAGAGCGTGGTATCACTATAAAAGCCCAATCAGTAAGACTTGATTATGTAAAAGATGGTGAACACTATATTTTAAATCTTATTGACACTCCGGGTCACGTTGATTTTTCTTATGAAGTAAGTAGATCTTTGGCTTCTTCTGAAGGTGCTTTACTTATTGTAGATAGTACGCAAGGTGTTGAAGCTCAAACTATTGCAAATGTTTATATTGCTTTAGATAATGACTTAACGCTTATGCCAGTTGTAAATAAAATAGATTTACCATCAGCAGACCCAGATAGAGTTCTAGAAGAAACAGAAGAAGCTATCGGGCTTGATTGTACAGAGCATAATTTAATTTCTGCAAAAACAGGTCTAGGGGTAAAAGACTTAATAGATAGTATCGTAGATAGAATGCCTGCTCCTACTGGTGATGAGTCTGCACCTACTAAAGCACTTATTTATGATTCTTGGTTTGATAACTATTTAGGAGCTCTTGCACTTGTACGAGTATATGATGGAAGTATCAAAAAAGGTCAAACTTTACGTATGATGAATACAGGTTTTGAGCATAGAGTACTTGATCTTATGTATCCTCACCCTATCAAACAAGAAAAAACAAATGAGTTAGAAACTGGTGAAATCGGTATCGTTGTACTTGGTCTTAAAACTACAGAAGCGATCGCTGTTGGTGATACTATGACGGATGCTAAAAATCCTACAGCTAAAGTTATTGATGGATTTGAACCTGCTAAACCATTTGTATTTGCTGGTCTTTATCCAATAGATACAGATAAGTTTGAAGATTTAAGAGATGCATTAGAGCGACTACAGTTAAATGATAGTTCTATTAGTTTTGAACCTGAATCTTCTGCTGCACTTGGTAGTGGATTTAGAACAGGTTTTCTTGGTATGCTTCATATGGAAGTTATCAAAGAGAGGTTAGAGCGAGAGTTTAATCTTGACCTAATAGCAACTGCTCCAACTGTTGTATATAAAGTACATACAGTAAATGGTGAAGAGATAATGATTCAAAACCCTTATGAGTTACCACCAGTAAATAAAATAGAAACTATCTCAGAACCATATGTAAAAGCTACGGTTTTAGTACCAGATGAATTTTTAGGAAATGTTATCACACTTTTAAATAATAAACGTGGTATCCAAAAAAAGATGGACTATATCAATCAAAGAGTTTTACTTGAATATGATATCCCTATGAATGAAATTGTTATGGATTTTTATGATAAATTAAAATCTACAACAAAAGGATACGCGTCTTTTGATTATGAAGTAACTGGATTTAGACCTGGAAATCTTAAAAAACTAGATGTATTAGTTGCTGGTGAAGCTGTTGATGCATTAAGTATTATTGTACCAGAAGAAAAAGCACAAGCTAGAGGAAGAGTTTTTGTAAAACAATTAAAAGAGCTTATTCCGAGACAACTTTTTGAAGTAGCTATTCAAGCAAGTATCGGTAAAGATATTATCGCTCGAGAAACTGTAAAATCTACAGGTAAAAACGTAACTGCAAAATGTTACGGTGGTGATATCACAAGAAAAAGAAAACTTTTAGAGAAACAAAAAGCTGGTAAAAAAAGAATGAAATCTATTGGTAAAGTAAATGTACCACAAGAAGCATTTATGGCGGTACTTAAACTAGACTAATCACAAATTATATATTTGTGACTCTATATGTGATGATGTTTTGATACACTCTTTATATTCAAATATAAAGGGTTTTTATGAAAAAGTTATTAGGTATTTTAGTATGTAGTGTTTTCCTATTTGGCGCAGTTGATGTAAACCATGCTTCTATTTCAGAGTTAGTCTCTCTACATGGTATAGGGAAAACAAAAGCAAAAAGAATAGTTGACTATAGAAAAGAAAATGGTTGTTTTAAAAATATAAATCAACTATCAGATGTAAAAGGGATTAGTCACAAAACAATCTCAAAAAATAAAGAAAATATCAAAATCATCTCTTGTAAATAATAGTTTTAGTCTAAAAAAAGAAAACAATAAAAGGTTTATTGTAAACTTTTTATTGCTTCTTTCATTGTTGAGGTGATTTTATACAGTTCGTCATTAGTGATATTATAAGACACGATACTATAAATCAGTTTTCCAAATGGTCGTATCCATACACCGTTTTTTACACAAAAGTCTTGAATTATTTGGGCTTTGGTTTCATCTTTTAATTCAACTACTCCAATAGCTCCAATAGTACGTACATCAGCAACTATTTTTAAATCTTTTAAAGATGATAACTCTTTTGAAAAGATAGATTCTATGTTGTTTACTTTCTCTTTCCAGTTAGAATTTATAAGCAAATCTAAACTTGCATTTGCAACACTACAAGCCAAAGCATTTCCCATAAAAGTAGGCCCATGCATAATAACACCTATATCACTATTTGAGATAGTTTCACTTATATTTTTTGAAGTTGCCATTGCTGCTAGGCTCATCATACCACCAGTAAGGCCTTTTCCCATGCACATAATATCTGGAATGATATTCGCATGGTCACAGCCCCACATAAGTCCAGTATGACCAAAACCTGTTGCTATCTCATCTACGATAAAAGGTATATCATATTTGGTACAAAGATCACGTGCAGTTTTTAAGTACTCTGGGCTATGAATTTTCATCCCACCTGCACCTTGAACTATTGGTTCTACAATCACACCAGCTATTTCATCTTTGTATTTTTCTATAGTATTGCCTATATTTTTTACTGATGTAAATATATTTTGAGGAAGATAATCTCCATATAAAGAGTGCATACTATTTTGTGGATCACACACTCCCATACAGCCTAAGGTATCTCCATGATAGGCATTTTCTAAAGCTATAAATTTAGATACATTTTTCCCTTTTGCTTTATTATATAAAATAGCAGTTTTTAGTGCAACCTCTACAGATACACTTCCACTATCTGCCAAAAATACACTAGGAAGATTTGTTAAGTCTGCAATCTTTTTACATAACGTAGTTGCAGGTTCATGAGTCAGACCTCCAAACATAACATGTGGCATGATATTTGCTTGTGTTTCAAGTGCTTTTATTAAAGTTGGGTGGTTGTATCCATGAATAGCACTCCACCATGAACTCATCGCATCTATGAGTTTTGTATCATCTTCTAGTGTGATAGTTTGTTTATCTGTACTCTTTACAGCTAATATGGTACTTTTTGATGGCAGCGAATTATAAGGGTGCCAAGTGTGTTGATTATCTATATCTAAAATTTTCATTTGATATTATACAAAAATTTAGTTATAATGCGGTTCTATTTCACACGGGGTCGACATGGTATCGATTGGAGCAGTGCGGATTAGTTGCATGTGGGCTTGAATCACCCTTATAAGATTCACAATTTTTTAAACGCAAATAATACAAATTATTCTCCTG
>Ga0193964_1000836_pt1 | contig 14428 bp, 5 predicted proteins | sample FB_7_MG_FD_140323 | JGI IMG/M metagenome (GOLD analysis project Ga0193964, IMG submission 140323) | Microbial mat bacterial communities from the Broadkill River, Lewes, Delaware, United States - FB_7_MG | ecosystem: Environmental > Aquatic > Freshwater > River > Microbial mats | place: USA... | reverse complement strand
TAAATTATATATTCCATCTTTTAACTTAACCTCATTTTCATATGGTATCCAATTAGAACCATTATCTATAGAATACATAAATTCATCTTTAACATCTCCACTAATTGAAAATACTTTTTCTTCTTTAAAAAATCCCTGTAATATTCCTTCTATTTTAGGTATAGTAGGATCTATTTTATCTAAAAGTAAATTAAACGATGTGTTTTTTACAATTAACCCATTTATTGTTTCTGCTGTAATAGTTATTGTAACTAATCCTTCATTAATCATAGTTCCATTTTCATCTATATTTGCTTTAATTATTTGATATTTACCATTTCCCAAATCTGTTAATTTTTCGTCTGAACTAAATGCAGAATTAATTACACTTAAATCTGCAAATAATTTTAGTCCTGATTTATTCATTTCAACTATAATAGATAATTCTTCTCCACTTTTATAATTATTGTCTCCTCCATCATCATCAATATTTATAAATATCGGCATATCTTTATTTATAGTAAATGTAATTAAATTTGTATATTCTGAAATATTCCCTGCCAAATCTTTTTGTCTAGCCAATAATTTATATTGACCATTTCCTGATATCATCACTTCTTCTAAATACTGCTTCCACGTTAATCCATTATCTAAACTATATTCAAGATATGCATCTTCTTCTCCTACAATTCTGAATCTCTGATTTTTAGTAAATAAACCCGTTGAAATTCCTGTTATTATTGGTTCCTTTGGCAATGTAAAATCCAAAATACTTACAAATGTATCATCCTCTTTTAAATTACCCGCCTTATCCTTAGCTATAATCTTAATTTTGTGTTTACCCTCAGCCATTGTTATTTGACTAATCGTTTGATTTAGTAATCTATATTTCCCATTTCCCTCATCATTAAGCATTACTATTTTCGTTAAATCATTATTTGTACCGTAAAATAAATTTAAATCGGCCTTAACCTCTAACCCTACTTCGTCAAAATCTATAATTAAATCCAATAAATCATTATTTTTATAATAATTATTGCCACTCCTATCTTGAATGCTTACAATATTAGGCACTATTTTATCTATTGATACGCTAATTACATTAGTTAGTCCAGATTCATTCCCGCATTTATCAATAGCTTTTGCTAATATCTTATATACTCCATCTACTATTTTAACTTCATTTTCATAAATTTCCCAACTAGAGCCATTATCTAATGAATACATAAACTTATTTTCAGCATCTCCTTTAATTGAAAATGCTTGTTCTTTATTATATAATCCCGATATTATTCCTGAAATGCTAGGTATATTAGGAGGCGTTTTATCTATAAACAATTTAAGTGTTTTGTCCGTAACACTAAAACCATTTGAATCTTTAGCTTTAATATTTATAATAACTAATCCTTCATTAATCATAGTTCCATTTTCGTCTATATTAGATTTAACTAATTGATATTTACCATTTCCCAAGTCTATTAATTTTTCATCTGAACTAAATGCTGGATTAATTACACTTAAATCTGCTGAAAGTTCTAACCCTTGCCTATTCATTTCAACTACAATTGATAATTTTTCTCCACTTCTATACGTATTATCTCCATCATCATCAACGTTTTTAAATACTGGCATATCTTTATTCAAAATAATGGTAATTAAATCTGTGTATTTTGAAATATTCCCCGACGAATCTTTCTGTCTAGCCAACACCTTATATTTACCATTCTTTGATATCACAACTTCATTTTCATAATGGTACCATGTTGCGCCAGAATCTAAACTATATTCAATATAATTATTTTCCTCTCCTCTAATCGTGAATTTTTGATCTATTCTATATATTCCATCGATTATACCGCTTATTATCGGTTTTGCAATTGATACTTTATCTTTATTTACTTTTTTTTCATTTTTTTTATTAAGTTCTACTCCATCTTTTAAAACTTTCTTTTCAATTTTAGATTCAACAACTACTCCATTCTTATTTATTTCAGCCAATTTAATTGTACCTTCTCCAGTTATCTTGCTTTCACTATTTAATATCACTTTATTAATCTGTGTTTGCTTATCTACTTCTATATGGACTTGCGAATCAACAATAAGAGTTTCACAAGTTCCATCTATTTCAACACTTCCATTGGCACTTAAGATATTAATTATTATATTTTCAAAACTTCCTTCTAATTTTGCAACACTATTAATAATTGTTTGTCCTATCTTACTATTTTTTGAAAAAACTCTAACTTCTCCATCTAATTTCAATACTATAAGTTCTTCAATTTGAGAATTTATTATTTTTATAGAATCTGTTCCCCCACCATTAGCTATTGTTCTACCAAAAACTTTTGTATTTTCTAATGTTAAATCTCCATTACCTACGCTTTCTGCAACAAGTAAATCTCCTTTAATTTCACAATTTTCTAATATCACATTTGCTTCTTGAATAGTTACATTTCCTTCAAATATTTGATTTTCAACAAATTCATTTTCCTTAAATCTATTTCCTAAAATATTATTTATAAATACAGCTATTTCTGCCCTTGTCATAACTTTATTACTCTTTATTGTTCCATCTGGATACCCCTTAAAATATCCCCTTTCTACCGCTAACCCAACATATTTTCTAGCCCATATAGGAATTTCCTTTTCATCTTTAAACTGCTTTAAAGTATTATCATAATTTTTTAAGTCCCAATGATATATTTGAGCCATAATTGCTGCCACTTCATTTCTAGTAATTGGTTTATTTATCTCCATTTGATTTTCATTCATCCATGATAAATATCCCGCTAATTTAGCAATTTTAAAATCATTTGAATACCAATAATCCTCATTAATATTATCAAACTGTCTATCTCCTATAATTTTAAATCCAAATATCCGATTTATTAAAGCTACACATTCACTTTTTAACATATGGTTATCTGGTCGTATCTCACCATTTGGATAACCCCTAATGTACTCTTCTTCAATCCACTCATTTAAGGTATTCTCTGCCCAATGTCCTATAATATCATCATTTGTTTTACCAAAAGAAACACTATTAATAACGCTCATTAAAATAAAAGTAACTATAATTTTATTTAGTAATTTCATATTTCCTCCCTAATACAATAAAATTCAGACCATTTTTATTTAATATACATTATCAGCTTCTATATTACATGTGCCAAAAGTAATAGCATAAAAAAAAGAGTATAATTATATACCCTTTTATCAATACATCCATATTTATTTTAATCAATCTATTCTATTTATAATATTTAGTCTATTAGCTATAACTACTGCTTTTATCCGACTATCAACTTCAAGTTTTAAAAAAATACTACTTAAGTGATTTTTTACTGTACCTTCTGCAATATTTAAATTATTAGCAATTTCTCCATTAGAATATCCTTCAGCTACTAAAACAATAATTTCTATTTCTCTTTCTGTCAAATCATGTTTTACTAATTTAGGTTTAAGTTGTGAATAAAAATCTACACCTGCAAGTACTCTTTGTTTCAATAATAAATTGGGCATAAGATTATTTATCAAATCAATGTGGTTCTCTCTTAAATCAAAATCTTTAGGTATTTCAAAATAAATTACTCCAACCAAAATATTATGATACTTTATAGGCATACACAATATAGAATAATTAATATCATCTATAATATCTTCAAACATATTTAAAGTCTCATATTTGTTAATTTTAATAATTGTATGTGTTCTAAAAACATAATTAATTATTTTATTCTTTAAACTCGTTTTTTTGTTATCGCAATCGACTAATATATTTTTATAAAAGCTTTTTTGAATTAATTTTCCCATATTTTCAACAAATATTTCACCATAATTCCAATTCTCTAATTGTACCAAAATTTTTAAAAAAGCATCTGCATATTCTTTATCATCAACTAATGAAAACTTATTAAGCGAAATAAAAACACTCTCGTATTTTCTTTTTACTTCACTTTTTAACTCTAGTGTTCCTACATCCAAGTTATATATATTAGCCTCATCATTCTTTGTATATACTTCTTTTGAAATCAATTTCGCAATATAATCTGCTCCCCATTTTCTATATCTTTTACTTGCTTCAATCAAATGAATTCTAGCTGTTTTTTCAAATATTTTTAAACAATCTGCTATAATATAATGAATTATTGCAGCCATATAATCAGATTCCTCTAGTTCTACTTTCTTTGATAATTTCAATAATTTTTCTATTGCTTTTTTTGAATCTTCTACTTGAATTTTATAATAACACTCTAATAACTCTTTTTTTATTTTATACTCTTTAGAATTTCCTAAATTAATGCTGTTTTGAAGCATATTTATATGTCTTTCTATTACCCTTACATTTTCTTTTTTTTCATTATCCTCTAATTGACAATGCATTCTTAATCTTGTTAATCCACAAAAAAACACTACTTCTAAATATACAATATAACCAAGTATAAAATCTAAATTCTTTTCAATTTCCAAGGTTAACTCATAAGCTTCCTCTATTAATCCTTCATGATATAACACTTGCATTTCAAATAATTTTGCAACATATATTTTAGATGGATTTTTGCCTATTCTATCAATATATTCTTTATATACACTTTCAGCATCTCCAAACATCAGTTGCCTAAAATAGTATTCCTTTAAGTATCTAAAATAATCTGTTACATCGTCAATCAACCACGATTTTTCTTTTTCTATATTTTCTATCCATTGAATCAACTGACTTAATGACTTACCTAATAACATTTTGCAATTTATTAGTGCAATAGTTGAATATGCCGAATAAATTTTTTCTCCTTCAAATTCTGCCAACCTTATTGCATGCTTTAAATATTTTTCTGAATTGGTATATCCATTAAACCAGTGTTCAACAAATGCTCCATTTAATGAATACACCATAGCATTTATATCATATTTAAGTTCATTTTCTTTAGATAATTTTAATGCAATCTTCTGTAACTTTTTAGCTTTTTCAGGATTTTTCAACAAACTATTAAAAATATGACTCATCATAATATAACCAATAGGTGCATAAATAGAGTTTCCATTTCTAATTGAAATTTGTGCTATCCTTAAAAATATTTGAATATATAAATCTTCTGTCGCAATAATTGTTGCTGGAAGCATTGTTGTAAGTACATCTAAAATAAATAATATATCATCATTTTTTATTTTATGATTTTTTTGAATTTTATTGAGATTAGAATCTGAAAATAATTTTTGCGTTTCCAAAATATCTTCCCTAATACCATTTGTATTAATATTATAATTAAGCATATTAAGAATTTTTACTCCATTTTCAACAACTTTATTACATAATCCTTTGTAGTTATAAAAATCCATTAATTTTCTATATATTAGAATTTGACTATCCTTTTCTTTATATTCTTCTATCAACCTATTCATTTCTAAAAAAGCTTTATCTGTTTCTCCACAAAGATAAATTGTTTCAGTTAACTCCAATTTAAATTTTAAAGTAATATCTTCTGGACTCATTCTTTTTTCAAGAAACATCAATATTTTTAAAGCTTTCTCATAATCTGACACCTGCTTAACTTCTTCAATACATTTTTCAATTTTACAAAGTTTTTTACTTAAATCAATATCTTCATTATTGATTTCGCCTGCTTCTAATACATGATAAACCCATCTTTGATTTTGATATTTATCGCCACTTTCTATATACAAAACTTGCGAAATTTCTTTATGCATATCCCTTTTAATATTTGAATCCAAATTATTAAATATTATTTCTTTAATTATATTGTGTGCTATTTTTACTTTTTTATCATACCGCCCCAAAAATATAACGATATAATTTAATAATTCAAGTTTTTTAAGTATTTCATCTAAATTAACTTTCATCTTCTTAGTTAATTTATTTAATAGTTCATAAGAAGATTCTTCATTTAATAAAGCTATATAATTTAACACACTTTTTTCACTAAAATTTAATTTCATTAAATTTAGAGTTAGTATATTTTGAATATCATTTTTTATTTTATTATTTAATGTATTTTCTTCTGAAAATGACCACTTATTTAAATCTGTATTGTATTTTAATAAATTTTCGCTTTCTAATCTTTGAAGTACTTCCTTTATATAAAAAGGACTTCCAGAAGATATTTCATACACCAATTGACTCATCAATATTTTATTTACTAATGATGTTCCATAAGTATCTTCAATAAACATTTGTACCTCTTTAAAATCAAATGGTTCTATTTGATATGTGCTAAAACCATAACACTTATTATTCTTATAGATTTTTTCCATCTTACCAACTAAATCATGTCGGTTTGGTCTTTGTAAAATCAATAAACTTAATGTCATACAATCCAATTTTTTGAAAATATCTAGTATAAAGCCTAATGTTAAATCATCTGTCCACTGCAAATCATCAATAACTAAAACAAGTGGATAAAACTGTTCTGAGGCAAGTTTTATAAATGTAAATATAACTTTTCTAAGTCTATATTTTAATTTCACATAATCACAATTTGTTTTTTTAGATTCAATTTTTAAATATTCCTCTGCCATTGGAGTAACCAAATTTAGTAAACCTTGATCTCTGCCTAATTCTTTTTTCATTTTTTTCATGAAATATGGAAATTGATGCTGGTTTAAGGTAAGTATGTGATGTATTAAAATTTCAACAATATTATTAATTACTCCCAATGGATGTATTCTATTAAGCGAAAATTTACTTCTAACAATATTATATGATTTTAGCTTTTGACTTTTAACCAATGAATGTATTAACTCACTCTTTCCAACTCCTGCTTCTCCTGTAACAATAATTGCAGTTGAATATTCATTCTCCATTTTCTTAATCTCATTTATAATATTTAATTCGATTTCACTTCTAACATACATCAAATTCAAACCCCTCTATATTTCATCACTTATTATTCTCTTAATTTGTTAATATAATATTATTTTAATAAATTTTTTTATTATTATATAATTTATTTTACTACTCAATTCTTCTTAATACAATTATTTGATAATTTTACATTTGCTATTGCTAAATAAAAATATCTAAAGATTTTTTCTCTTTAGATATTTCTTCTTACAAAATTACTATATTAAATTAATCACTAAAAAATAATTTGATTAAGATTTATAACATCAAAATTTTCTTTATGACCTTCTTTTTCTATAACTTCTATATAGGCTTTAATAGTATCTAAAGACGTAAATACATTTATATTTCTTTCTATAGCCATTCTTCTAATTTTAAAGCCATCCTTTTTAGAATTATATCCACTTGTCGGTGTATTGATAATAAAATCTACCTTTTCTTCACCTATTAGAATATCTATTGTATTTTTATTACCTAAAAGTTTTTGAACTTCAAAAGCTTTTAATCCATTTTCTTTAAGATATTTACATGTGCCTGTTGTTGCGAAAACATTAAATCCTAATTTTTCTAGTTTTTTAGCAATCTCTAAAAATTCTACTTTATCTTGATCTTTTATTGTTGCCAAGTAATTTCTTTTAGGAAAATTGAAATAATGCCCACTTGCAACAAACCCCTTATAAAAAGCTTCTTTATAGGTTTTCCCTATCCCTAAAACTTCTCCTGTAGATTTCATTTCAGGACCTAATGACATTTCAGCATTTTCAAGTTTTTGAGTTGAAAATACTGGCATTTTAACACTTTTAATTTCAGATTCTTTATATAAATCAATACCATACCCTAATTCACTTAGTTTTTCTCCAAGAGATACTCTTGTTGCTAATTCAACAATAGGTAATCCTGTCACTTTACTTATATAAGGTAACGTTCTACTAGCTCTAGGATTAACTTCTATAACATAGATTTTACTCTTATGTTTTATAAATTGAATATTAAAAATTCCAAGTACACCTATACCTCTTGCAATGCATTTTGCTATTTTTAGCACCTGTTTTTTATCTTCATCTGTTAACGCAATTGCAGGATATGCCGTCATACTGTCTCCTGAATGAACGCCTGAACGTTCTATATGTTCCATAATTCCTGGAATTAATATATTCTCACCATCAAATACAGCATCAATTTCAATTTCTTTTCCTATTAGATATTTATCTAATAAAATTGGATTTTTTTTATCCCTTTTAAATCCTAACTCTAAATAGCGTTTTAGCTGCACTTCATTATAAGTAATCTCCATTCCTCTGCCACCTAAGACATAGCTTGGACGAACTACTAGTGGATAACCTAGTCTATTTCCTTCCTTAATACCTTCTTCTAAATTGTAAACGCATTTCCCTTCTGGCTGTAAAACTCCTATAGATTCCAGTAATTCATTAAATTTATCTCTATCTTCAGATTTTCTAATTCCCTCTTCATTTGTACCAAATACCTTTATTCCCTTTTCTTTAAGAAATTTAGACAACTTGATTGAAGTTTGTCCCCCAAATTGAATAATAACACCATCAGCTTTTTCTTCTTGTATAATACTATAAACATCCTCTTCTGTGATTGGTTCAAAATATAATTTATCTGCTTCATTAAAGTCTGTACTTACTGTTTCCGGATTATTATTAATAATAATAGCTTCATACCCTAGTTTCTTTAAAGCTCTAATACAATGAACAGATGCATAATCAAATTCAATACCTTGACCTATCATAATTGGCCCAGAACCAACAACCACTATTTTCTTTCCATTTGTTTTTTTTGTATCTCCTTCTTCATTAAATGTAGAATAATAATAAGGTGTTTCCGCTTCAAATTCTCCTGCACATGTATCTACTGCTAAATAATTTCTTTCAATTTTATACGCTCTTCTTAAGTCAAAAATCTCTTCTATTTTACAATTTGCTAATTGACTAATTCCTCTATCCGAAAATCCCATCTCTTTAGCATAAATCATCATCTTTCGGTCAATTTTTTTTAATCCACTTCTTTCTATAGCTTCTTCCATTTTAACTATTTTATTAAATTTATTTAAAAAGAATAAGTCTATCTTAGTTAATTCATGTAATTTTTCCATACTATATTTTCTTCTAATCAATTCCCCTAGAGCAAAAATTCTTTCATCGTACGGCATTTTAACCATTTCCCTTAAATCTAAAATATCTTTAGCTTTAAGATTTCTATCTCTAAGAGTATGACGTTTAATTTCTAAAGATCTTATTCCCTTCATCAACGATTCTTCTAAAGTTCTTCCAATCGACATAATTTCTCCAGTAGCCATCATTTTAGTTCCTAATACATTAGAAACACCTTCAAATTTTTCAAACGGCCACTTTGGAATTTTAGCCACAACATAGTCTAACGATGGTTCAAAACAAGCAAAAGTTTTTTTAGTCACATCATTAACAATCTCCTCTAAACGATATCCCAAGGCTAATTTAGCAGATACCTTAGCAATCGGATATCCGGTTGCTTTTGAAGCTAGCGCTGATGACCTAGATACTCTAGGATTAATTTCAATTACCGCATATTCAAAACTATTTGGATTTAATGCAAATTGTACATTACAACCTCCAATAATGCCAATTTGATCAATAATTTTTAATGCTGAAGTTCTAAGTAATTGATATTCTTTATCTGATAGTGTTTGACTCGGTGCAATAACAATACTATCTCCTGTATGAATCCCTACAGGGTCAATATTTTCCATATTACATACACAAATTTTACTGCCAGCCATGTCTCTCATAACTTCATATTCTACTTCTTTCCAACCATAAATTGATTTTTCCACTAATACCTGTGTTACAGGACTAAGTTTTAATCCTAATGCCAGTTTTTCTTTTAACATTTCTTCATTATCTACTATTCCTCCACCAGTGCCACCTAGCGTATATGCAGGTCTTAATACAACCGGATATCCAAGATTTTTAGCAACCTTAATTCCTTTCTCAAGAGTTTCTACAATTTCACTTTTAATAACCGGTTCATTTATTTTTGCCATAAATTTTCTAAATAACTCTCTATCTTCGCCATTTTTAATACTCTCTATTGATGTTCCTAATACTTTAACATTATTTTCCTCCAAAATTCCAGCTTCATCTAATGCTACTGTCAAATTTAATCCCGTCTGTCCTCCAAGGCCTGCAATAATACCATCTGGTTTTTCTTTTTCAATAATTTTTTTTGCAGTTTCTACTGTCATTGGTTCTATATAAACATTATCAGCCGTATCACTATCTGTCATAATTGTTGCAGGATTGCTATTTAATAGAATTGATTCAATTCCCTCTTCTCTTAATGCATTACAAGCTTGTGTTCCCGAATAATCAAATTCTGCTCCTTGACCAATTATAATTGGTCCTGAACCAATTACCATAACTTTTTTTATTTTATTAACCTTATTCATAGTATTATCTCCAATCTTTCTATTTAGCTAGTTTTAAAAACTCATCAAATATTGTCTTTGCTTCCTCTGGTCCTGGACTTGCCTCTGGATGAAATTGTACACTCATAATTTTCTTTTCTACTTGGCGCATCCCCTCAAGCGTTTGATCGTTCATACTTATATGTGTTTTTTCAAACCCATCTGGCATAATATTTACATAATAGCCATGATTTTGACTTGTAATATATACTTTATCTTGAATAAAATCTTTAACAGGATGATTTAATCCTCTATGTCCAAACTTAAGTTTTTTAGTATCTCCACCACATGCTAGTGCAAGTAACTGATGTCCTAAACAAATTCCTGCAATAGGAATATTACCTATCAATTTTTTAATCGTATTAATGCTTTTTGTAAGATCTTTTGGGTCTCCAGGTCCATTAGATAAAAATACTAAATCTGGAGTTTCATTTAATACTGTTTTGCTATCAACATCATATGGTAACATCGTCAAAGATACTCCTCTTTTAATTAACTCACGTTTAATACTTTCCTTTACGCCATAATCAATCATAACTACTTTTTTATTTCCTTCTTTATTAAAAACTTGTTTATCCTTTATACTTACTGCTTTAACTGCATCTTTATTATCATAATTTGATAATTTTGCCAATGCTTCTTCTGCTGATACATCACATCTTACAATAACGCCTTTCATAACTCCCTTTATTCTTAATAATTTAACAAGATTTCTTGTATCGACTCCAACTAATCCCGTTAAATTATTACTATATAGATAGTCTGATAAAGATACTTCATTTCTAAAATTATTAGGTTTATCACAAATTTCTTTAGCAATTATTCCCTTTACTTTAGGATTTTTTGATTCAAAATCATCTAAACTGATCCCGTAATTTCCAATTAGAGGATACGTAAATACTAAATGTTGTCCATAATACGATGGATCAGTCATAACTTCTTTATATCCTGTCATTCCCGTGTTAAATACTACTTCTCCAACAGTTTCTAGAGGTTTTCCAATAATTTTTCCCTTAAATACTCTCCCGTTTTCTAAAACTAATTTTCCTTCCATTATCTATCCCTCCATATATTTCTGCCATTTTCTAGTATTGTTTCTAAAGATACAAAAAAAGATGATATTTAGAGTCATTTCTCCAATAAATATCATCTTTACCTTTATTCCGTATTATTAAGTTTCCCTTTTTGGGTGCACAAATAAGCGCACATGTCGTCATGTACTTCATAATTTCCTCCTTCTTAGCCTCTCTGAACTAAATTTAAAGTTTGAAAAAATATTGTATTTCTATACATTTTAATGTATAGAAATTAATGTGTCAAGTTTAATTTTACTTTTATAAAAATTAGTATTTATAATTTTATTAAATAAAAATTGACTATCCCCTATAAATTTTTTTACTATATAGCTTCTTTTGTTAATTTATCTTCCTCTACTTTATTCTCTTTTCCCAAATTTTTCATTGCTTTATTCCACCACTGCGCTAAAAATAGAATTATAATTGCAATTCCCGAAAAGAAAAATAATTTAGAAATTGGAATAAATTTAACCAATATACCTACAATTGCACCTCCTAATGGAATTGCCGATAATGCTAAAACATTGACAACCGAAATTACTCTTGGAAATTTTTCTTTATCTACCTGTCTCATCAAAGATACTGACATAGGAACATTCATAAAAGAAATACTTGATCCCATAATTATTGAAACAATAGCTAACGCTACATATCCAATCATTGAACCCTTAAAAACATCTATCATTCCAAAAAGAACATAACCAATTCCAATAATTACCCCACCGCCAACAAACATAATACGGTATCCTACTTTTTTAGACAAAAATGGAACTGTAAGACTTCCTAACATCATCGCCACCATAAATGATATACTCATAACACTTATCCCTTTTGGTCCTAATTCCATAACATCTAATACAAAAGGAGTTTCAAGGGCATTAAATGGAGAAAAGAAAAACATAAGTCCACCTGCAAAAAATGTTAATGAACGAATTAATGGATTGTTCCAAACATATTGTAACCCTTCTTTTAAATCCTCCCCATAAACTTTCAAGGTTAATTTTTGTTTTTTCAAAATTTCTTTTTTCATCTTAATACTTAACACAATTATTCCAGAAACAAAAAAAGTAATTGCATCTATTAAAATTGCTCCACCAACTCCAATTACTCCAATTAATACAGCAGCCACAGAATAACCTATTAATTCTGCAAACGTTCTAATTGAGTTGTTAAGAGATGAAGCTGCTTCTAATTTTGAATCTTCTATTAACATCATAAAAAGTGTTGAACCTGCTGGTGCCCTAAATGCTTCACATGTAGAATTTAATATAGTAAGAACATATAAATGCCAAACTTCCAGATTATTAGTCAAAAATAAAATTGCGGTAAAAGACACTATTAATCCCCTCATAAAATCCATCAAATAAACCACTCTTTTTTTAGGCATATAAGAAACCATTACGCCTGAAATCATATTAAATACTAACGAAGGAATTCCATTTACTGCAAATAAAATTGCCATAAGTGCTGCACTTCCAGTTAAAACATAAACCATATAAGCATATGCAATAGCATCTACAGCGTCACCAAACCTAGAAATCATCCCCGAAAAAAACAATTTTCTAAAATTCTTTTCCTTAATAATCTCAATAAAACCAATTTTTTTATCCATTTTGATTATCTTCACCTCTTTCTAATATTTTATAAAAATCTTCTAGTCCCATTTTAATTTCTTTATAATTTAATTTATAGTAAGCTTTATTTCCTTCTGTATATGCAATCATAATTGCGCCTACTTGCACTAATTGAGCTAAATGATGACTTATAGTCGCTCTATTAAGTTCTATTTCCATAGCAACTTCACTTGCATACATCGCTTTTTTAGATAAAAGTTTTACAATTTTCATCTTTGTTGGCTCTCCTAAACATCGCATTAATTCTTCTGCCATATTAATTCGCATTAATTCTAAAACCCCTACTCCAAAAGAAATATATATTTTCTCCGGACAATTCTTTTCCATTGTAAATGTTATATGATTAGGATAAGTTACATTAACATAAAAAAATGCGCGATATGACTCTTCTTTTAATAATTTATCTCCATTCGTCTTTATAAATCTTTTAATAAATAATTTTGGATTTTGTTTATAAAGATCTTCTAATGATTTTTTTTCTTCTTCAACCTTTTTCATAATTCTATCTTTATGTGGCAAAAAAATTCTTTCATAAAATTGTTCAAAATAAAGTTCTAATCTTAATCTTAGTACTTTAAAATTTTCTACAAATTCCTTATACGCTTGATATGAAAATCCTTTTTCTGTCAAATAATCATCTTCTTCTAATTCTTTCTTAATTAATTCTTCCCCATCAGTATGCTTTCTTTCTATAATAGACATCAAATATACATCTAAAAATTCTTCATCTGATAGTATTTTTAAATATTCAATAATTTCTTTAATTGTTTTTATCTTTAATATCAATACACAATAATGAAGAATTTGTTGTGTGAAAAGCAGCTTAGAAAAAAATAAAATATCATTTTTCAATAAAGGAGTAATTTCTTTGTTGGTAACCTCATAAATTTCAACTAATTCTAAATCCAATATATCTTTTTTCTCTTCTTCAAAAGCTATTCTATCCATCAACCCACATATTTCTAAAACTTCTGAACCACAAAAGCAAATTTTTGACTCCATTCCATCCTTCCTTTCATACAATATTGTTAGTTTCATTTCTAACAATATTGTATCATTAATATTTCCCTTCTTCAATAAAAAAAATATCTAAAGATTTTTAAACTTTAGATATTTTTAAAATATATAATAATTTTTTTATTTTGCAAAATTTTTAATCACTAATTTTCTTAATCATAATCAAACATGGATTCCATTCATCCCATAACGTCGGGAAAACTTCCATTTTTCTAAATCCAATTTTTTTATAAAAGGCAATTGTTTTATCATATTCTTTGTAATGACCCTCATCTACTGTTTTTACTTGAATAAATTCATATTTTTCTTTTGCGTATTTTTCAAATATATTGTATAATTTTTTTCCAATTCCCATTTTATGATAACTTTTTTTTATTCCCATGCAATGTATTTC
>Ga0193964_1000832_pt1 | contig 14472 bp, 12 predicted proteins | sample FB_7_MG_FD_140323 | JGI IMG/M metagenome (GOLD analysis project Ga0193964, IMG submission 140323) | Microbial mat bacterial communities from the Broadkill River, Lewes, Delaware, United States - FB_7_MG | ecosystem: Environmental > Aquatic > Freshwater > River > Microbial mats | place: USA... | reverse complement strand
TGAGTTGTTAAAATATTTTGATTTAGAAGTAAAAATGGTTAGACGTAAAGAATATTATATGATTTATATAAAAGAAAGCGAATTAGTTGTAGATTTTCTAAATATTATTGGTGCACATAAAGCATTATTAGAGCTTGAAAATATTAGGGCTTTAAAGGGAATAAGAAATGATGTGAATAGAATAGTTAATTGTGAAACAGCAAATTTAAATAAAATAGTGGAAACTTCGGTAAGACAAGTTAGAGAGATTGAATTGATAGAGAGAGAACTTGGATTAGAAGAATTACCTAAAGGATTAAGGGAAGTAGCAATTGCTAGACTTGAAAATCCAGAGATTGGAATGAAAGATTTAGGTCAAATATTAAGTAAACCTATAGGTAAATCTGGAGTAAATCATAGATTTAGAAAAATAACTGCAATTGCAAATGAATTATCTAAAAAGAGTTGTTAAAATAGATGACATGAATATTGATTATATGCTATGCTATATATATGGTTGGGAGAGGAAAATATGGTATTAGTTAAAGTTAATGAATTGAAGACAGGTATGGTTTTAGCTAAAGATATTTATCATTTAAATTCAAGTATTTTGTTAGCAGAAGGAACAGAACTTCAAAACACTTTTATTACAAAATTAAAAGACAGTGGAATAAGTGAAGTCTATATACAAGATTTAAGAATAAATGTTGAAGTAGATGATTTAGTTAGTGAAGAAGTGAAACAAAGAACTGCAACAATTATGTCTAGGGCAATTAAATCTATTCCTGAGGGACTTAAGGATGATTTCCCAGAAATAGAAAAAATGGTGTCTGAAATACTTGATGAGTTATTGTTAAATGACGATATAATTATTCAATTATCTAATATTAGGGCTATTGGAGATTATACTCTAAATCATTCTATAAATGTATGCGTATATTCTATAATAACAGCACTTACTATGAATTATGAAAAAAGAGAATTATTGGAATTAGGAGTAGGCGCATTATTGCATGACATCGGAAAAATTATGATTCCAAATAGTTTATTAAATAAACCTGATAGATTAAATGATGAAGAATATGAGATAGTTAAAGATCATACAATTAGAGGATATGAAATATTAAAACAAATTGATGGAATTTCAGAGAGAGCAAGGAGAATTGCACTTTTACATCATGAGAGAATGGATGGGAAAGGATATCCTACTGGAGTCTTTGGAAATGATATTGATGAATTTGTTAAAATAGTTTCAGTTGTTGATGTTTTTGATGCACTTACATCAGATAGAATTTACAGAGAAAAAATTGAATCTCATTTGGCACTTGAATATTTAATATCTATGAGTAAGATTCAGTTTGATTATGAAACAGTTAGACATTTTGTTCAAAATGTTGCTATTTATCCGATTGGAACGGGAGTCAGTTTGTCTAGTGGAGAAATTGGAATTGTAAGAAGGGTAAATAAGGAATTTCCAACAAGACCATATATTAGAGTAATAAAGGATAAACATGGGAATTCAATGCAAACGCCAAAAGATTATGATTTAATGAAGGAATTATCTATATTTATTATGAAGAGAATAGATATAGTGTAGATATATTGTGACTTAGAGAGGCGAATAATGCTTCTCTTATTTTTTTAGAAGGGGTGTTTTTATGGATTTTGCACATTTGCATGTTCATACTGAATATAGTTTATTAGATGGAGCTGCTAGAATAGATGATTTAATTGATAGAGCACTTGAACTTGATATGTCTTCAGTAGCAATTACAGATCACGGTGTTATGTATGGAGTTGTTCAATTTTACAAACAAGCCAAGAAAAAAGGATTACATCCTGTGATTGGTTGTGAAGTTTATATGGCTAAGAGAAGTAGATTTCAGAAAGATCCAATAAAAGACAAGGGGAATTATCATTTAATATTACTTGCAGAAAATAATAAAGGCTATGAGAATCTTATGAAAATTGTTTCAAAATCATTTATAGAAGGATTTTATTATAAGCCTAGAATTGATTATGAATTACTTAAAGAATATAGTGAGGGAATTATTTGCACATCTGCATGTATAGGAGGAGAAATACCATATTATTTATTACAAGGGCAAAATGAAAAAGCAATTGAAACGGCGAAAAAACTTCAATCTATTTTTGGAAAAGATAATTTTTACATTGAGATTCAGTATTTTGACAATGAAGAACAAATTCGTGCAAATAAATTATTAGTTGCATTAGCAAGAGATTTAGATATTCCATTAACATGCAGTAATGATGTTCATTATATTAGAAAAGAAGATGCCAAAACTCATGATGTGCTTCTTTGCATTCAAACAGGAACAACTGTAGATGAAAAAAACAGGATGCGCTTTCCTGCCGATACTTTTTATCTTAAATCAAAAGAAGAGATGGAAGAAGCATTTAAAGAATACCCAGATGCAATTAAAAATACAGTTAAAATTGCTAAAAGATGTAATGTTGAATTAGATTTTGAACATATGCATTTACCTGAATTTGAATTGCCAACGGGTTTTACTAATGAGAGTTATTTAAGACATTTATGTGAAAAAGGATTAAAAAATCATTATAAAGAAATTGATGAAACATTAAGAAATAGATTAGAATATGAATTATCGGTAATAATTAATATGGGGTATATAGATTATTTTCTAATAGTTCAGGATTTTATTAATTATGCAAAAAGCAAGGATATAATGGTTGGTCCAGGAAGAGGTTCTGCTGCTGGAAGTTTGGTTTCATATTGTCTTGGAATTATTGATATAGATCCCATTGAACATAATCTTATTTTTGAGAGGTTTTTAAATCCAGAGAGAGTTTCAATGCCAGATATAGATATTGATTTTTGTTATGTGAGAAGAGAAGAAGTAATTGAGTATGTTATAAAAAAATATGGAAGTGAAAAGGTAGCTCAAATTGTTACTTTTGGAACTATGGCTGCAAGAGCGGCTATAAGAGATGTAGGAAGAGCATTAAATATTCCATATAGAGAAGTAGATATGGTTGCTAAACAAATTCCTATGGAAATAGGTATGACAATTGATAAAGCATTAAGGGTAAGTAACAGTTTAAAAAAAATATATGATGAAAATAGTCAATTAAGGAATTTAATTGACACATCAAGAAAAGTAGAAGGCATGCCAAGGCATACATCAACACATGCAGCAGGAGTTGTTATTGCTAAAAATGCATTAGATAACTACGTTCCTCTATGTCAAAATAACGATATGATTGCAACGCAATTTACAATGACAGAATTAGAAGAATTAGGTTTATTAAAAATGGATTTTTTAGGATTAAGAAATCTTACTGTAATTCAAGAAGCTTTTAAACTTATTGAGAGAAATCAAAAGGTTAAAATATCTTTTAAAGATCATAATTATAAAGATTCAAAAGTATATGATATGTTTGCAAAAGCAGAAACACTAGGTGTTTTTCAATTTGAGTCATCTGGGATAAGACAATTTCTAAAGGAATTAAAACCAGATGTTTTTGAAGATATCATTGCCGCAAATGCATTATATAGGCCAGGACCTATGAAGCAGATACCTACATTTGTGTCTAATAAACATGGACATCAAAAAATTAAATATTTACATGAAAAATTAGAACCCATACTTGGAGTTACCTATGGTTGTATGGTTTATCAAGAACAAGTAATGCAGATATTTAGAGATATCGGTGGCTTTTCGATGGGAAGATCTGACTTAGTTAGAAGAGCTATGAGTAAGAAAAAAATGAAGGTTATGGAAGAGGAAAGACAACATTTTATTTATGGAATGAAAAATGATGATGGAAAAGAAATTATTAAAGGTGCTTTAAAAAATGGGGTGTCGGAGAAGATTGGAAATGAAATATACGATTTAATGATTGATTTTGCAAATTATGCATTTAATAAATCTCATTCAGCAGCGTATGCTATGTTAGCTTATCAAACGGCATATCTTAAAACTTATTATCCTGTAGAATTTATGACTGCATTATTAAGTAGTGTTATGGGAAGTTCAAGTAATATATCTTTGTATATTAGAGAAGCAAAAAAACTTGGAATTGAAATTTTACCACCAGATATCAATGTTTCAAAGGAAAATTTTACTGTAGATAATGGAAATATAAGATTTGGTCTTGGAGCAATTAAAAATGTTGGGAAAGGTCCTATTAAAGAAATTACTGAAGAAGTAAGAAAAGATGGAATATTTAATTCTTTTCAAGAATTTTTAGAAAGAATGGATGTAGGTACGCTTAATAAGAGAGCTGTTGAATCTATGATTAAAGCAGGAACTTTTGATAGTTTAGGATTAAAACGATCACAATTAATGGCAATTTTTGAGAAAATGATGGATTCTATAGCAAATGATAGAAAGAGAAATGTGAAGGGTCAATTATCATTATTTGAAACTATGGGTGAGACTGTAAAAATGCAAGTTGAAATTCCAGCCTTAAATGAATTTCCTGAGAAAACTCTTTTAGAGATGGAAAAGGAAATGATTGGAGTATATATTTCAGGACATCCACTTGCAGAATATGAAAATGAATTAGAACTTTTTACAAATACAAATATTCAAGAATTAAATGAATTACTAGAATCACAAATTGAAGGTAATAATTCAAATTTGAAAGATGGTTCATATGTTAAAATTGGAGGATTAATAAATTCAAAGAAGACAATGCTAACTAAAAATAATAGAATGATGGCATTTTGTCAAATCGAAGATTTATATGGTCAAATTGAAGTTATAGTTTTTCCTAAAGTATATGATAGATATCAAATATTGATAGAAGAAGATTCAATTTTATTAGTTGAAGGAAGGTTAAATGTTTCAGAAGATGAGGTAAAAGTATTAGTTGAAAGATTATCACCTTTAAGAAAAAATATAGAAGAAAAATTATATATAAAAATATCAGATTTTAGTAATAAAATATTGGTTGGACAAATAACGAATATTTTGAAAAGATATCAAGGAGAAACACCAGTTATTCTTTTTGAAGAAAAAACTGGCAAATCAGTGTTGGCTGATTCAAGGTATTGGGTAAATATAGAACATCCGGAATTAATAAATACTTTGGTGACAATTTTACCGAGATCGTGTATAAAGAAACAATAATGTAAAATTATTATTAGTTTCATTAGGAGGAAAAATAATGAAAAAGACTAAAATAGTTAGTACAATAGGTCCAGCTTCAGCAAAAGAAGATGTTTTAAAAAAATTGATATTAAATGGGATGGATGTTACAAGATTAAATTTTTCACATGGAACTTTAGAAAGTCATCATGAAACAATTGAATTAATAAAAAAAGTTAGAGAGAAAGAAAAACATTCTTTAGCTATAATGTTAGACACTAAAGGTCCAGAAATCAGGATATGTAAAATGAAAGATGAAGGAGTCTTATTTAAAGAAGGACAACATGTTACAATAACGACAGAGGATGTTTTAGGGGACGAATATTATATTCCAATAACTTATACAAGCTTACCACAAGACGTTATGGTGGGAGATGTAATACTAATCGATGATGGACTCTTATCCTTAAGAATTCTTGAAATTCCAAATGATAGAGAATTAAAATGTTTAGTTTTAGAATCAGGACTTGTAAAAAGTAATAAAGGAGTTAATGTCCCAAATGTAAAGATTAGCCTGCCTGCGTTAACAAGAAAAGATAAGGTGGATTTAAAATTTGGTATTGAAGAAGGAATTGATATTATCGCGGCATCATTTATTAGAAAAGCTGAAGATGTATTAGAAATTAGACATTTTCTTGAAGAAAATGGCGGTGGTGATATTTTTTTAGTTGCTAAAATTGAAAATAGAGAAGGCTTAGATAATATTGACGAGATAATAAAGGTTGCCGATGGAATTATGGTTGCAAGAGGGGATTTAGGTGTTGAAATTCCCACAGAGAATGTTCCATTAGCTCAAAAATCAATTATAAGAAAATCTAATTATGCAGGCAAACCTGTAATTACTGCGACACAAATGTTAGATTCTATGATTAGAAATCCAAGACCAACTAGAGCTGAAGTTACAGATGTTGCAAATGCAATATTAGATGGAACAGATGCAATAATGCTTTCTGGAGAAACTGCAATTGGAAAATATCCTGTTGAAGCAGTTAAAACAATGAATGATATTGCAGAAAAAACAGAATCATCTTCAGATTTCTTAATGAGTATAAGATTAAAACAGCAAATGACTATGCAGGTTACGGTTACGAATTCAATTAGTAGAGCAACTAAAGAATTAGTTGAAAGTCTTAATGGAAAGGCTATAATATCAATTACGAATACGGGATATACGGCAAGATCAATATCAAAATTTAGACCATTAGTTCCAATAATTGCAGCTACATTAAAAGAAAAAAACATGAGAAAACTTAGCATTGTATGGGGTGTTTATTCATTTATGGTAGATGCAAAGAAGAAAACTGAAGATTTAATAGAACAAACTATTGCACAAGCAGTTGAATGCAATATGCTTCAAAATGGAGATGTGACTGTTGTAGCGGCAGGAGTTCCATTAGGGGTTGCAGGTTCTACAAATTATTTAAGAGTATATAGAGTAGGTAAAATATTACTTAAAGGTACGGGAATTGGAAAGAAAAAGGCATATGGTAGAGTTAAAATTGTAAAAAATCCAGAGGAAGCATTATTATCATTTAAGGATGGCGATGTATTGGTGACATGTGAAACAAATAGATCATATATTCCATTAATGGAAAAAGCATCTGCAATAATTACTTCAAAGGATGGGTATACGTCACATGCAGCTATAGTAGGAGTTAATCTTGAAAAACCAGTTATTGTTGGAGTAGAAAAATTATTTGATTCATTAAAAGACGAAGAAATGATAACAATTGATGCCAATGATGGATTAATCTATAAAGGGAAAATTTGATAAATTAATAGTTATTATCAATGAATTAATGATATAATAATTAGAGAAGAAGTTTGGGGGTCAACATCAAGGGGGATTAAATGAACAGCATCTGTGTAGTTGGTAGCATATATGAAGATATTTTGCCAATTCAGACGGATAAGATTTTTGCGGGTAAAGGATTTAATCAGGCAATAGCTGCTGCAAGATTGGGCTCAAAAGTATACTTTGTTGGCGTAGGGGATAAAGAAAATGGTAATAAACTGGATTCTTTATTGAAAAATGAAGGAGTAGATACAGTTATATACCAAAGTGAAAATGCTTTAGGGAGAAGGATTTTTACTTCAGAAAATTGTCATCGCTATAGTCATTTTAGAGAATTAGGTGCAAATTTAGATTTACCATTTGAAATAATTAATGATATTGACAAAAGCTTTGATTTATATTTAGCTACTGCAGATATGCAAAAAGACAGAGTTTTTAAGTTTTTTAAAAAGGCTAAAGATAAAAAAAGATTTACAGTGCTAAATGGAGATATTCATTGGAATGGTAATTGGAATGAAGTTTACAGAAATACTGATTTAATTATACTGAGTAGAGAAGAGCTTTCATTTCATTTTAAAGAATCTATAAAAACATATGACAAAATAAAAGAAAGTATAGATTTTTTTATTAAAAGTGGAGTTAAATATTGCGTGGTAACTGATGGTTCGAATGGCGTATATTTGTTTGGAAAAGGTAAAAATTATTTTGAAAAAATAGAGTCAAAGAAAATTGTTGATACATGGGGAATTTCTGATGTTTTTGTTGCTGCGCTTTGTCATCGATTAGCATTAATTCAATATATTGATTTTGATATTATTCAAAATCAAATATCTTATAGTATCAAGGCGGCTTTTAAGGCAGCAAGTCGCAAGGGAAGATTTGAAAAATTCCCATTTATGATTGAATTGTTTTATGAATAATGTAGCTATTTTAGGTGGCTGCATTATTTTTATTAAATTGTTTTGAATATCAAAATAATTTTGAGAAAACATTAGACTAATATAATTAATGAGGTGAGAAGTAAAATGATAAATGAATTCAATAATAGAGTAAGATATGCTGAAACTGATAATATGGGAATTGTATATCATGCAAATTACTATGTGTGGTTTGATATGGGTAGGGTTGAATATTTAAGAGAGGTAGGATATGATTATAGAACAATTGAAAATCATGGTATAATATTTCCTCTAATAGAGGGGCATTGTAAATATATTAGACCTGCTAGATTTGATGATTTAGTTACAATAAAAACAAGAATAACTTTGATAAAAACGGCTAAGGTTAAATTTGAATACGAAGTTTTTAATCATCTTGGAGATAGATTAGCAATAGGATACACAGTTCATGGAATGGTAAATAAAGATTTAAAACCACTAAACATAATAAAATATGATAAAGCTTTATATGATTTATTAAAATCAAATGTAGAGGAATCAATAAAATAAAGGGGTTATAAGATGGAAGTAGGAGAAATATATGAAGGAATTGTTGTTGATATTAATGACAAAGGCCAGGGAGTTTTAAAATATCAAAATATGGCAGTTTTTCTTGATGGAGGATTACCAGGAGATAAAGTTACATTTAAAATAAAAACTCTTAAGAAAAAATATGCAATTGCGAGTATTGAAGAAATAGTTAAAAAAGCTAAAGATAGAATTGATGCTCCATGCAAATATTTTGGTCAATGCGGAGGATGTCAAATTCAAAATTTAGAATATAGTTCTCAATTAAATCTAAAAAGGAAACAAGTTGAAAATACAATAAACAGAATTGGTGGTTTAAAAGATTTAAAGTGCGACGTTATTTACGGGATGGAAAATCCTTATTATTATAGAAATAAAGTTCAAATGCCAATTCAAAAAATTAATGGAGAAATAAAAATTGGATTTTTTAAAAGAGGAACACATGAAGTTATTGATATTGATGAATGTATAATTCAGCATAAAAACAACAACAATATAATAAAAGGAATAAAGAAATGGATAGAAGAAAACAATATTAAAATATATGATGAAAAAAGCCATAAGGGTAATATAAGACATTTAATAATTAAAATGGATTTTAAAACAGAAAAATGGCTACTTATAATTGTTGGTAGAAAAAGAGAGTTAGTGTTTAAAAATGAATTAATTTCAATTTTAGAAGCTAATTCAAATGGTTTTACGGGATTAATATACAATCAAAACATTGAAAAATCTAATGTTATTTTGGGAAAGAAATTTGAAAAAATTTATGGTAGTGAAAAACTTACAATGCATTTAGGAAGTTTAAAATTTAAAATTTCTGCGCCAGCCTTTTTTCAAGTTAATACAAAACAGACGGAAAAATTATATGAAAGAGCACTTAAAATGGCAGATTTAGATGGTAGTGAAATAGTTTATGATCTTTATTGCGGAACGGGATCTATATCTTTATTTCTTGCAAAAGCATCTAAAAAAGTAATAGGAATTGAAATAATTAAAGAAGCTATTGATGATGCAAGAGAAAATGCAAAAATAAATGATATAAATAATGTAGAATTCTATGCTGGCGATGTAAAAGAGGTATTTCCAAAAAGATATGCTAAAGGTGATATTGCAGATGTAGTTGTTATAGACCCACCTAGAAAAGGGTGTAATGAGAAAGTTATAGATACAATTTGTGAAATGGAACCTAAAAAAGTGGTATATATTTCTTGTAATCCTGCTACATTAGCAAGAGATATAAAATATTTCAATTTAAAGGGTTATAAAGTTGAATTAATTGAACTAGTTGATTTATTTGCACATAGCGTTCATATTGAGAGTGTTGTAAAGTTAGTTAAAAAATAACAAGATAATATTAAAAATAGGGAGAAATATATGACGATATATAATAAATTAGTTAGAGATAAAATTCCTGAAATAATCAAAAAAGATGATAAGAAATTTGATTCACATATTGCTAAAGAAAAAGAATACTTAAAATTACTAGAGGCCAAATTAATGGAAGAGGTTAATGAATTTTTAGAGGATAAAACACTAGAAGAGCTAGCAGATATAATAGAAGTAGTAGTTGCTTTTTCTAAAGAGTTAGGATACAGCGAAAACGATTTATTTGAAGTTAGAAAGAAAAAAGCTTTGGACAGGGGAGCTTTTAATGAAAGAATAGTGTTAGAGAAAGTTTATAATAAATAAAAAGAGGGTAAAATATGTGACGAATAAAGCCATATATTTTACCCTTTTATATCTAAGCTATGTCCTTTATATGGATGAGGAGAATTAAGTTTAGGAAGCATTTCATTTATTTCTTTAGTGATTTTAGAATTGGATAATTGTGATTGATTAATTAAACCAAGTTTATTCATTGAAATTATTGAATTAGAGATATTCATTATTCTATATCCTTTCTTTAAAATTTTACTTGTATATTATAACATAAAAAATAGGCATATTAATATATAAATGATATTATTAGTGTAAGAGCTAAATATTATTTAGGAGGGACTGGAAATGCAAATTTGTGTAGTATATGGTTCTGAAAGAAAAGAAAGCACATATAATTTAGTTAAAATATTTTTAAAAGAATTAAATGCAGATAGCATAGAAGAATATTTTTTGCCAAAAGATTTACCATACTTTTGCAAGGGATGTGCAGCTTGTATTATGAAAGGTGAATCTTATTGTCCACATAAAGAATATGTTTTACCTATAGCTAAAAGTTTAGAAAATGCAGATATTATAATTTTTGCGACTCCAGTATACGTTATGAGGGCAAGTGGGCAAATGAAAGTTTTGTTGGATCATTTTGCATACCAATTTATGGTTCATAGACCTAATGAAAAGATGTTTAAAAAAAAGGGATTGATAATATCTACGGCTGCTGGTGGAGGAATGAAATCAGCAATAAAAGACATAAAAGAAAGTTTTGATTTTTGGGGGATAGGAAAAACCTATAAATATGGCAAAGCTGTAAATGCGCTTGCATGGGATGAAGTTACGGATGAAAAAAGAATTAAAATTAATAAGGAAATAAAAAAAATATCAAAAGAAATATTAAAAAAAGAAGTTGTAAAGCCATCATTTAAAGTGCGTGCTTTATTTTTTATTATGGGTAAATTGCAAAAAAAATATAAATTTAATGAAATTGATGTAAAATATTGGGAAGAAAAAGATTGGTTTTCTGGAAAAAAACCATGGTAATTATATTTTAGGGATAGTACATATTGTAATATCCCTATTTTAATAATCTTATTTTGATAACATCTCAGAGGCAATATTAATAAATTTCTTAACTGCAGGAGGGCTTTTTTTATATGAATGAACTGCAAGCCCAAGGGTAATGTACTCAGGTGGAGATAAAGGCATTTTTTTCACATTACATTCCCAGCGTTTTGTTATTAATTCATTCATTATACTCATTCCTAAACCCTGTTCTATTAATGTCAATGTAGCAAAATTTTCAAGAGTAGAAAAAACAATATTAGGTGAAAGATTATGTTTATTTAACAAACTAATAACATCATCATCTTTTCCAAGTGCAGGCATTATAAATTGTTCATTTTGACATTCTTTTATTGGATAAGCATCTAAAATTGAAAGAGGATGTGATAGTGGCAATATTGCTAGCATAGAATCTTTTGCAAGAGGGAACCAATCATAGAGCATAGGTTCTTTATAACTTAAAAATGCTACATCAGCTTTATTATTATCTAGCCAAGTATTAACTTCTTGTCTTATACCCTCCATGATATGTAACTCGATATTTGGATATTTCTCTTTAAATTTTTTTATTACTGGGGGAAGCCAATGACTTGAAATACTTGAATATGCGGCAATTGTTACAGAACCTGTATTTAAACCTTTTATTTCAGAAGAAACTTGTTTTAAATAATCTTCTTGTTTTAATATTTGTCTTATGATAGGTAGTATTTTTATTCCATTAGTAGTTAATTCAACACCTTTACGATTTCGTATAAGTAAGGGGAAGCCTAATTCTGTTTCAAGTGTATTAATAAGTTGGCTTACTCCAGATGGGGTATAATTTAGTTGTTTTGATGCTTTAGTAAAGCTACCCAATTCTGCAGAAACTAAAAATGCTTTATATTTTGAATTTTCCATAAGAACTCCTTTATTAAGTAATACTTAATACAACATAGAATAATTGTAACTTTTGTTAATAGTAAGTTTATTATATAATTACGATTATTAAGTTACAAGGTATTATATTACTAATTTTTTTAGGAGGCATTATGAATAAATTTCAAAAAAGAGAGTTTATATCTACTGTATTTGTTATATCAGCTGCATTTTGTTGGGGACTTATTGGATATTTTTCAAGACCTATATCTGGAAAATATTTTTCTTCAGTTCAATTAAGTATGCTGCGTTCTTTAATTACACTTGTAGTGTTATGCTTAATTATTTTTCTATTTGATAAAGAAAAATTTAAAGTGAAAATAAGAGATTTTTGGATTTTTATTGCTTCAGGGGTATTCAGTATAGCTTTTTTTAATATATGTTACTTTATTAGTATTGAAAAAAACACATTATCACTAGCGGCTATTTTGCTTTATACAGCGCCATCTTTTGTGATGATTATGTCTTATTTTATTTTTAAAGAAAAAATAACAAAACAAAAATGGATTGCATTAATTTTATCTTTTCTAGGTTTATTTTTTGCGGTGGGTATTTTAGGCGGTGAAATTCAAACTTCTATATTAGGATTATTAGTTGGATTAGGCTCAGGATTTGGATATGCACTTTATAGTATTTTTAGTAGAATTGCACTAAAAAAATATCACTGCTTGACGGTAACAATTTATACATTTCTAATTGCTACAATTTGTCTAATACCCTTTAGTGAACCATATCAAATAATTGAAACTATTGCTCAGCAACCCAAAACAATATTTAATTTATTAGCATTAGGTATTGTCTCGACATTAATGCCATTTTTACTTTATACAAAAGGATTAGAAAACTTAGAGGTTGGAAAGGCATCATTACTTACCTTTGTAGAACCAGTTGTTGCAACTTTAGTAGGAGTTATTGCATTTAAAGAAAAAATGACTATATTTAATATAAGTGGAATTATATTGATAATTAGTTCTATTATGATTTTAAATATTAAGCCTAATGTAAAAGGTAGATTAAATGTAAATATTAATAATTAATTTTCCGTAGTTAAAAAATGTTTTAGGAAGGTGATTAGTATTAAATTTAAAAGATATATATTAGTATTGTTGTTTCTAAATATAGTTTTTATAGTTGCTTGTAATAATGAAAGTGTAGATTACTCATTAGATGAAAATTGGCTTAAATCACCACAAATAGGAGAGAAAAAAGTTGATGTGTTTTATTTATATCCAACAGCATGGCAAAAAGAGGATAAAAAGGAATCCAATATTTGCAAAATAGATAATGAAATGATGAGAAATAATGCTAAAATTGCATTTAGTAATCAAGCTTCGGTTTTTGAAACAATGGCTAATATTTATTCTCCATACTATAGACAAGTAGATGCAAAGTATTTTCTTAATTTGTCAAAGGAAGAACAGAATAAAATATTGGCTGGAATATCAAAAAGAGATGTATTTGAAGCTTTTGAGTATTATATTAATAATTATAATAATGGGAGACCATTTATTTTAGCTGGACATTCTCAAGGATCTAATCAATTATTATTTTTGCTATCTGATTATATGAAAGAAAACCCTGAAACTTATAAGAGAATGATTGCTGCATATATTATAGGTTATTCAGTAACTGAAGAATTTATGACTGAGAATAGTCATCTGAAATTTGCAGAAGGAGAAGATGATATAGGAGTTATAATTTCATATAATACTGAAATGGAAGGCGTTATAGATAATCCAGTTGTATTACCTAAAGCACTAGTTATAAATCCTATTAATTGGAGTAGAGAAGAAAAATATGCAAAAGCTAAAGAAAATTTAGGTTCTCTTTTAATGGATAAAAAAAATTTAACAGATATTTATAAAAATAAAGAAATAGTAAAGAATTATGCAGATGCTAAAATAGATAAAGATAGAGGCGTATTGATATGTAGCTCAGTAGATATAGACAAATATGCTAAGGGAGATGAAATTTTTAAAAAAGGTATTCTTCATAGATATGATTATCCACTTTACTATATGAATTTAAGAGAAAATGCAATTAATAGAACTCAGAAGTATTTAGAAACAAATTAGATTATTAAAAATACAGTTATATTTTTTTATTAAATATAAAGGATAATTTGAAGTAAAGAATTGTATTTGATAATATTAAAATAAAATAATATAAAAGAGGGTATTGTATGTTGTATTTTATGAATGATTATTCAGAAGGAGCACATCCTAAAATTTTAGATGCAATTAATAAAACGAATTTTGAGCAAAGTGTGGGCTATGGTTTAGACAATTATTGTAAGGAAGCAAGTGATTTGATAAAAAAACGTATAGGAAATGAAGATGTTCAAGTTCATTTTTTAATGGCAGGAACTCAAACTAATACGATTGCTATTTCAGCTTTTCTAAAATCATATGAGGCAGTTATTTCAACAGAGTTAGGTCATATTGCAGTACATGAAACAGGT
>Ga0193964_1000829_pt1 | contig 14479 bp, 10 predicted proteins | sample FB_7_MG_FD_140323 | JGI IMG/M metagenome (GOLD analysis project Ga0193964, IMG submission 140323) | Microbial mat bacterial communities from the Broadkill River, Lewes, Delaware, United States - FB_7_MG | ecosystem: Environmental > Aquatic > Freshwater > River > Microbial mats | place: USA... | reverse complement strand
TGCGGTCCTTAGAACCGGGCGATCAGATCGAACAGTCATATTTTTCGGAGAAATATCGTTCTGATTTGTTCAATATATGATATTGTTTAGATTCCGTTTACAACTAAACAATAAAGCAATTGTATTCTCCATTTTTGATAGTGCTTGTGCAAAGTTAACCCGAAGAATCCATTCACAGGATAAAAAACTAAACCTGAAATTGGCCCATGTTGCATAAACCCCATAATTGTCGCTGACAAAGATGTCCTTCCTGTCCTGAATTATAGTTCCTGAAAGGCAGCTTTTGAACAACTCTTGGGGATCATGAAATATGCAATGGGGACGGCGTTACCCACAACATCAACAGGAGGCTATTATTTTCAATTACAAAAACAAGTTATATCCGGCCATCTTCGTGGTGCTGGTTGCTGCAGGCATCGGCACATACCTGTTGTTGGATCAAATGGGGATCAGATTCAAAGCCCCCATGAAACAAATCCAAAAACGCGGCACGATCCGAATGATCACGGCCAATAATGCCACATCCTATTACACCTACCGGGATTCTCCCATGGGATTTGAGTATGAGCTTGCAAAGGCTTTTGCAGATCACCTGGGGGTGGTGCTTGAAGTTATAGTACCGGAATGGGACACAATGTTTGAACTGCTTGATTCAGGACAGGGAGATTTCATCGCAGCCGGCATCACCAGAACAGAACCAAGGGAAATAAACGCTTTATTTTCAGACCCCTACATGTCTGTGCAACAAAAATTTATTCACCACAAACTAAAATTCGGCATAAAAGACATTGAGCAGCTGGCAGGCAGAACCATTCATGTCAGGAGAGGCACCTCCTATCAGGAACGCCTGGAGGAACTCAAATCATCCGGGATTGATCTGAATATTCAGCTGCTTGACGATGTGGCCACCGGGGAAATCATTAGAATGATTTCTGAAAAAGAAATCAAATTCACCATCGCGGACTCAAACATTGCACTTTTAAACCGCAGATACTACCCGGACATTAAAATCGGGCTGCCTATACAGGAAGAAGAGTACCTGGGATGGGCTGTAAAAAAAACAAACAAAGTGCTGCGGAGCCGGATCAATGCGTTTCTTGAGATGGCCGAAGAGACCGGCATCCTGGGTAAAATATATGAAAAATATTACGGCAACGTGGAGATTTTTGACTATTTTGATTTAAAAAAATTTCATGAACGGATCAAAACGCGGCTGCCCAAATATAAAAAAATCATTAAAACAGAATCTGAAAAATACGGTTTTGACTGGCGGCTGATCGCAGCAATGACCTACCAGGAATCCCATTTCGATGCCAGGGCCAAAAGCCAAACCGGTGTCCGGGGGCTGATGCAGGTGACACGGGCCACGGCCAAACAGATGGGGATCGAAAACCGACTGGATCCCAAACAGAGCGTGAAAGCCGGCGTCAAATTTTTCAACCTTATGCACAAACGGTTTGATGATATTCCAGATCCACAACAAAAAAATCGTTTTGCCCTTGCCGCTTATAACGTTGGATACGGCCATGTCAAAGATGCCCAGGCAATTGCCCGGCAACAGGGCCTGGATGCCAACAAATGGGCATCTTTGAAAAAGACCCTGCCCCTTTTAAGCCAGCGCAAATATTATAAGGAAACCCGGCACGGATATGCCCGGGGACAGGAGCCGGTTCAGTATGTAGAACGGATCCTCACATATTACGATATCCTCAGGCAAAAAAAGAATAAACCGCCTGCCGGCGTTACAAGCGCCCTTTAGCCGAATATGCAAGGCTCTTGGCATGCAGCGGCTGGTTGTACATGGCACGAACCTAATAGCAACGCATGATCTACAACGAACGTTCCAGTCGTTGACAAAAAAACCGGATACATTCGTTCCGGATGCCACTTATCCATAATTGCTTGAGAGTCTGATAAAATAATTAAACTTGTTGCAGGGAAACCGCCCAGAACTGAAAAAGCCCTGGGCGATTCATTCCCGGGACATCAGAAGTGATAACTGATCCCGGCCTCCACATATGCGCCGTTTTGAACATAGTAGGCGTTGTTGGGGTCACCATCTGAATTCAGTTTGCCGGATGAGTTGGAGACATATTCAAGATCTTCATCAAAAATATTTTTGCCCAGGAGCCAGAACTTCCACTGATGCCAGGTGTAGGCAACCCGCGCGTCAAACGTTGTCTTGTCTGGATATTCTATCTGGTTCAGATAATCCACATACCGTTCGCCCATGTAGTTCATGTCAAGGCTGATTTTCAGATTATCCATGGGATAAAAATCAAGACCCACCAGGCCTGTGAATTTAGGCACCCAGTAGATCTGCTTTCCGGAAATGTCGGCTGTATAGTCCCGGGTATTGGTCGGGTGAATGTATGCCAGGGCGGTTCCCGAGGTCCACTCGATATCCTGGTAAGCGGCAGCCAGCCGGTACCCAAAATATCTGTTCAATTTGCCGTCCACCTCAAGTTCGATGCCCTTGGCCTCGGCATCGCCGATATTTCCCTGGCCGCAGGAGCTGTCGGATTCGTCCCGAACGGTGCCGAATTTATCTTTATAATCTGAAAAATAAATTGTGGCATTGATGTTGAACATATTGTTGAACATATGCTTGTACCCCAGTTCATATGTCAGCACCTCTTCGGGTTCAAGGTCTTCAACCGGGTTGTGGGTTCCGCCCTTTTCAACGGCCCAGGCATAGTATCGCGGCGTGGGAAACCAGTAATTTCTTCCCACGGAAGCATAGACCATGGCTTTTTCATTGAAATGATAGGACGGGGCAACGGCGTAACTAATCATATCGTGGGATTCATCCACAATATTGGGCACCTTGTCCTGGAATTCCACCTGGGTCCTGTCAAAGCGAGCCCCGAGGTTCAATCCCCAATTTTCATTGAACATCAATTCGTTGTCCCAGAAAATCCCATAGGTTTTTTCCTGGAGATCAAAATTATATTTATCTGTGTTCTTAGAGGGATTATAGGGATAGATTCGACTTACGGTGTTATCAATATCTTCAAAATTAATCCCGACTGAAGGGGTGTAACTAACGGAACCAAAATTTAAATGATATCCGCCCGACATGGTCAAAACATATGTATCCTGGTCTGAATTTTCATGGTAAACGCTTTCAGGGCTGTCATATATGGCATAGGTTCGCCTGAAATCTTTTTCATATGTTGCCCAGGATAACGAACCGTCAAAAAACAGGTTATTATCCTTATGGGAAAACTCCAGGGCCGCCGTTGTATTCTCTTCATCTTTTTCGTTGTGCCAGAGCAAATCGGAATCGGTTTCACTTTTGGGGAAATGGATACTTCGGCGATAGTTGTCCAGCTGCCATTTATATTTTTTCAGTCCTTCTACCGTCATGTTGTCATAGTCCACATGGTTGATCCGAAGACCGATGCGGGTCTGGTCGGACAGGTTGTACCCGATTCGTCCCAAAACAGACTTACGATTTTCCTCTTCTTCTTCATACCCGTCTGTGTGATAGTTTTCGGCATCCACCAAAAAATCAAACTTGTTCTTCATGCCGGACAAAGAGACGTTTTCGTCATGGGTGCCCCATGAACCGTAGGATGCGGAGACATCCCCATGGAACCCATCCTGGGTACTCTTTTTGGTGATCACATTGATGACGCCCCTGGCCGCACCCGGACCGTAGGCAATGCCGGCCGACCTCAGGACTTCAATACGTTCGATCTGGTTCACCGGAATAAAATCAAACTCGCTGTACCGAGAATCTCCCATTTTCAAGGGCACCCCGTCAATTAAAAGAACCGGGCCGCCGGCCATGGCACTTTTATTTCCACGAATAACAACGGATTGGCTTTTTGAACTGCTGTCGGTGACCCCGGGAATTTTGGACAGCGCTTCAACGATATTTTTAGCACCCATGTCCCGAAGCTCTTCACCGGTAATGATGGAAAGGCTTGCGGGTGTGTCAACGGCCCTGGTCTTCTGGGTTGAGGTGACGACAATGTCGTCTAATTTGTGAACATTTTCAACGTTTTGTCCGGCAAACACCATCACCGGATAAATACACAACATTGCAATAATAACTACTAAACCGGATTTCATCTTATCTCTCCTTGCCAAACTTTTGGATAAAATTCCGTGGGTATAGAAACGAAATGTTACCCGCCTTGCATAGCTACGGCTTTGGGTCCGGAAATTAGTAGGTATTTAATTTTATTACAAAATAGCAAAACCCCAGACCCTTCAGTTAAAAAATTGATCTGGGATTCCCTGGTTTTTTCCGCAGTCATGGTATATCTGCCTTGTCCTCGGGCGATATACATTACATTCCCAGGCAGATATTCTGACTATCGGATCATCCTAATAACTGCGCCTTCCCGACATTTAGTCAGTGGCAAAATTGCAGCGTTCGTCCCCGAATACAGCGGCGGGCCCGTCCCTGATTCTCACAGGGTTCCCTTTTAAGCGCTAGCGGCACCTGAAAACAGGCTGGACTATTCTCTATAATATTTAAAATGTCAATATTTTTTAAAAAGCGCCTGCTTAATAATCCCCTTGAGCCGTCCAAATACGTAAGGGCTGTTCAGGCACGAAGTAATGGATCCGAAATCACTTAACCTGAGAACGCGGGCGAACGGTTGGATAATCGGTGTCAACGATTAGGAAATGAAACTTTCGATCCTATATATTTTACACGTCATTGGAGAAAAACTGCTTACAAAGCAGCAGGTCCAAGACTTGCCAAATGTGATTGAATTCTATACATTTGACTCGTTTAAACAGATAAGCAATGCATTAAATTCTTTGGTCTAAGGATACAATTATGAAATGCCGATATTTGATTAACAAAATCCACTGTGGCTGGAACATACTTTTATCGTGTTTTATGTTTGCAGTAATTTTAAATTTTCTTAATCCAGTGCCTTTATTGGCTGGTGGGTCCTGGGATTTAGGAAAATATTCTTTGGTTCAAGGCCCCCCTAACGGCCCCCTTTTAGAAACGTTGAACAGTGGAACCAGCCTGAAGTCTTATTCTTTTGTCAGCGGAGTAGGCGGAATCGCCTTCATCGGAGTAGCCGTGCCGGATACCGGCATCGGCCTAAAAAAACTCAACTTGCGGTACGATCCTACACAACCGGACGGCCGCAGACTTCAAGTAAATATCGAAGAGAAAATCGTTCCCTTAACGATTTACGATTGGCAGTTAATCCCCATAGCCCGTTTTGCTGACTCAATCCACAATGCCTGTGTATCCCTGTTCGGACCCAAGACGACCAGCACCATGTACGATATAGTCTATCACCCTGCTTTCCAAGACACGTTAATGGGGGTGCGCCTTCTCCAGGCAGATATCCTTTTGTTCGATCTCACAGAAACATGGCAGCTTCCAAAATTTAACGGCAAGTTAGTGCTGGGGGCGGGAGAAACACGGCCATCCGGCATAGACCAAACAAGTGCCATCAAAATTCAGTCGGTTTTTAAATCAGCAGATTTCCAATCATGGGTAATGACCGATGACAAAACACAGGTCAGAATCTCGTGGAACGGAGAACAACCTGAATTGTCAGGCGAGCCGTATTATTATTTTTGGATTTCAGATATGCCCGCCTTTCAAAAGCATCGAGCTGCCTTAATAGCTAAATTAGAAAGTTTGCGCAACGCAGGTAAGGTGGATGAACATAACCGGTTAGTCAAAAAAATCAACGCCATGGAACCAGAGGTATTGGAGGTCAAAAAACTGACCGACGGCCTGAAACAAAAATCAGATGCCCTTCGCCGGTTGAACCCTGCAGTTTACGATGCAGCAACAAAAACAATGCGGTTTTCTGCCTTGTTCCGATTCGTTAAACAGCGGAATCCTGAAAACTGGAATAAATTTCTGGCACAAATACAAGAGGTTAAGATATTCCCTGCCGTAAAGACACCGACACAATGGGAAAAAACAAGATGAAAAGTATTTTCCTGAGCTATGCAAAACCCGATGGAGGATTTGCCAAACAAATTTACGACGATTTAAGGCGCTCGGGAATAGACATATGGGGATTTGAAGCAGATGGACAGGTCGGTATTGATTTTGTCAAACAGTTCACCTCACAATTGCAGAACAGAGGTGCGTTCTGTCTTCTCGATAGCCGACATGCCCGGGCCTCGAAGTGGGTTCAAAAGGAGTGTGATCTTGCGTTGGCCTGCCAACGCAAGAATCCTGCCTTCGACTTTCTGCCCTGCTTGATCCAGCCCATAGAGAGCGGAAGCGAATGGCACCAAAAAGAGTTGTTTATGGGGCAGAATCGACGCTCCTATCTTGACCTGACGCAATATGACACGGGAATCCGCAAACTCTGCCGACATATAGAAACGATCTATGTCCCATACTCCGATGTGCAGCGAGACCGTGATTTCTGGACGGAAATCCAAGCGCTTGGCCTTGATAGAAAGCACCTCCAAGAGATGGAGGAAATTTATAGTCGTTATCGCAATACCCGGAGCGATCATCCGGAATCGGCATGTCGATGGTTGAACGAACTGATTGAACAATTAGATGCCTTAGGGGCAGAGACTGTTTTATCCCCACGACTGGCTTTAGCAGTGTTACATTCCCAAGCGAACCGGCACAAGGATGCCTTCAACGTATTTAAACATCTGAGTAAAACGCAACCTAACGATCCCAGAATTTGGGCGGGATTGGCCGGTGCATGTTTTTTCATGGGCGATTACCACGAAGCAATGGCGGCCTACCGGTATAGTGAAAAACTGGTCCGCAAAAATGGTGACGCTGACGATCTCATGCATCTTGTGGAATTGATTCACAACATTGCCTGGGTTCAACTTGCACTTGGAGATCATATGGCTGCATGGAAGGAATTGGAGCGGCTTCCCGAGAACACCGATCAAGAGCCCCATATTGCAGCTCTCAAGGGCAGGCTGTGCCTGGAGCGTGACGCGGCAGTTGAAGCAAAGATTTATTTCGAAGCCGCCCAGGCCCTCTACCAGGCAAAAGCAGCAAAACCTCCCCTCCAATTTTTTTTGAACTTGGCCGACACATATCGTCGACTTGGCCGGGAGCAAGATGAGGAGCGTTGCATTTCGGATTGCTTGTCCGAACTTGAATCAGAACCCGAAGCGTTGCGTAAACTGGCTGAGCATTCGCTCCGAAATTCGATGTTCCATCGCGCTGTGGGTTGGCTGAGCAAAGCGATCGAAAAAGCACCGGACTCTATTGTCTTCCGGTCGGAACTGGCATCTTTGTTTTTCCATGCCAACGACATCGATACCGCAAAAATCAAAGCCGGACAGTGCCATGGATTACAGGCGAAAACGGCTCGTGATCACTATTACCTGGGATTGGCTTATTACATTTTGGAATCCCCGGAACTTGTAAAATTAGAGAGACAAAAGGCTGAAAAAGATAGTGTGGTGGCCGGATGGCCGGAATATGCAGAATTGTTCTCCAGGTAACAATGAAAAATCAACCGGATGATACCGGTTATTTTAAAATTGAAGGAAATAACGCTGGGGCCCATCGGATATGATTCAAACCAAGGTACTGGTCATAAGCGATCACAACGGCAAAGAGTGGGCATCTCCCCTGGTTGAAAGACTTGCCGAGCTTGACGCCCTGGCAGAGCACCTGGAGAAAGCGGACGCTGTTGCCGTAGTGTTGCACCGCGTTCCCACAAAACCCCAGCGTTTTACACTGACCTTTAAACAACAAGATGCCGGTCTTGCCGATATCCAGAAAGCCCTTTTAAAACAAATACCGGTAACGCCTATCCTGGGTGGATGTCGCCGGATAGACAATATCAGCCTTCAGCTTCCTGATTCCATAAAGGATCTTCGATTCAGGATCGCTGTGGCATTGCCTGACCCCTTGAGGGTGCCGGAAGTGGCAACCCAATTAATTGCAGCGGCAATTCGTACTCGTTCACAATCATTGAGTAAAACCGATCCACCTGGGCCCTCTATACAAAAAGACGCAACGTCCCCATACGCCATACGCTCTCGGTGGCAACAACAGCACCAAGCAGATAGCGTATTCATTTCATATCGCCATGAAGACACAACGCACTGGGCCGGGGAACTGGCAAAGGCAATCAGCGGCATGCTCGGCCCCCATCGCATATTTTTTGATGTGGGAAGCAGTTCCCCCGGTATGGATTTCCCCAGCCTCATAGACGCGGCCATGGTGAAATCATCCATTGTTGTTGTGGTGATAGGCAACACTTATTTCGCATCCGGTGGGGATGGGCAGAGGCGTATCGACAATAAATACGATTGGGTTCGTACGGAACTTCGAGCGGCTATCGCACTGGGCAAACCCCTGCGTGTCATCCTCGTCGGCAGTGCAGTTCCCCCTGCATCGAACAATCTACCAGACGACATCCGGGCATTGGCTGATGCAACAGTGGTCGGTACAATCCGCACAGGCAGCGAAATGAGCCGGATTTTATCGGGCGTCCTAGCGGGGACAAAAAAAGGAGCAATGTTGAAAGTGGGACTCGCTGAGCCAGGCGGGTTTATGAGCGGGTATAGAAGAGATCTTGGTGAGGCTTGGACCATCGCAGCAGTTCGCGAGGGGCTCAATACGCTCGGATGGCTATTAAAGAAAGAGAGTTTACAGGCCCCCCAACGACTGTTCCAGACCTGTTATCCCAACTACCGCTTCGAGGTCGTCGGTGGTGAGCGCATCGTGGTACTCGAAGAATACACAAGCAAGCACTGGGAACGCCGGGCGGTTTTCTCGATCAGTGGTGCTGGGATGGGGCACACAGGAGTGATGAAAATAGAGCCAAGACTCGTTGAAGCGGCGGTGAATCCGGGTGCCTACCTGGATCGAACAGGGCGGAAAACGCTTTCAGCGGGCAAAACTGAATGGCCGGCTGGACTTGACCCCCTGCATTACGACCTATTCGAAAGAAAGCTGGTGCCCATCACAATAGAGGCTTGGAACGACACGCGGCAGTACATAATTTCTGCAGGGTGCCTGAAGCAACCGGCAAAGAGACAGGACTTCTCCCTGAAAGAGGGGGCAACGGCACTCGCAGCATTTATGCCATGCGCAGACCGGATTGTCACAGTCAGAGGAATCAATGTAGAAATGATTGACCTTAGCAACGGTGAACGCATCCCATTTCCCCAACAAACGAAACGCCGTCATTGGACTGCCATGGAAATATCCAGAGCAGGCCGCCTGGCTCTGGGTTCCTCTGATGGCGTAATCAGCGTCTTTGATGAACACCGACAGCCGTGTTTCAACATCTCGCTGCCGGGCAAAATACTTCGTGAGTTAACTGCGGCAGTCAAGGGGGGCGGTCTCCCCAACCAGATTCTAACGCTGTCCTGGTCGTTTTCGGAAAAACATATCGTTGCCGCCACCGACAGTGATGTATGGATCATTGAACTGAAAACGAAATCATTCACTCGCTTCCGTTACCCGTTACCCCGTGAGTACCTCCAATCCCGGCATGCGGGTGCTCGTTTTATAGGAACAACAAACAACATCCTCATTCATGCCGGCATGGGGGATACCTGGATTATCGATGCCCAGACCAATGAAGTGAAAGGCCGGCTCGAGCCGACGTGGCTTCCCACTTATGAATGGAAAAAGAATGATGTGTCAGACTTAGACCTAATGCGACATTCTTTGGGAATTATCAAAACAGCAGTCCCAAGCCCCGATGGCAGTATCATTGCGCTGGCCGGATCAAATGGCCAAATAGCATTTGTCACACCAGCACCGATCATGCACGTAGCGTCTGTTTGTGCGTGGCATCAACCAACAACCAATGCCGGAAACGACGTACAGGCCATCGCGTTTCATCCCGGCGGTAAGCAGCTTGCAGTCGTTGCTTCTGACGCCTGCCTGATCATCGGAGATGTTGATCAAAAAAAGCCAGTCGTCTATGCGCCTGTTGATGCGCCCCTCGCTTTTACCATACCAGCTATCGCATGGGCACCTGATGGCAAACGCGTGGCGTTGATAAGACTCCTGCAGGAAAATCACCTTTCTGTGTGGACTTTGGAAAACAACGACACGGCAGCTTGCCGCAAAAGTGTTCCATAATTCGTCCCGCACCCCATTATAACTATAAATTTAAAGGAAAAGCATGGAAACATACATCAATGAAAGGGTCAAACCCCAGCGTGACTGGTATGAAGTCAAGGCCACCGACAACAAGAAACAATTCATGTCCTACCAGGCATGGATCATCGTCCTGGGAGCCTTGATCCCCGTAATCGTGGCCTGTGAAAGCGTCGTTCCCCTGCTCAAGGAGTACGGTGGCCCGATCACGGCGATCATTTCAGCCGGCATCTCAATCTATGCCGGTATCGACAAGCTCAAACAACCCCAGACCAACTGGTTCAATTACAGGATCTGTGAAGAATTGTTGAAAAAAGAAGAATGGCTCTATAAATGCAAGGCAGGCCCTTATGTTTCCCTGCCGTCGAACACCGCGGACACCTTGTTTGTTGAGCGAATCGAAAGCATTATATCTGCGGACATAACACGGACCCTGAGTGCAAAAAATGATGAAAGAACAGATATCCAACTCTCCCCGGAAGGAGAGCCCGCTGAAATCCCAGGAAATAAGCCCGGAAAAAACGGTGAATAAGCACAGGCGCGACTCTCTTTTTCACAGTGTTGACTGCCGGATAGAAAAAAGGATATAAAGAGAAACGCCCCCTCTTTTGACCTCTTTTTTTTTATAAAAAAGTCTGTGTAACCAACACAGATCTTTCAACTTTCGTTGTGGGCCGAAGCCTGGATGTCGATGGACCAAGAACAGCCCGTGGCCGTTATACATAAGGAAAAAAGATCATGCTGCCCCTGTGTTTTATTCTGATGCCCTTTGGACAAAAGCCGGATTCAACCGGCCGATTGATTGATTTTGACGCGGTTTACAAACAAATTATCGCACCAGCCGTGAAAGCCGCAGGACTCGCCCCCCTCCGGGCCGATGAAGAACAGGCCGGGGGGATTATCCACAAACCCATGTTCGAACGACTAATTCTTTGTAAGTTTGCCGTTGCGGATCTGACCACAGCCAATGCCAACGTATTTTACGAACTGGGGGTTCGCCATGCGGTAAAGCCTTACACAACGGTCCTTGTGTACTGCAAAGACAGCGGCCAACTTCCCTTTGATGTGGCCCCGTTACGGGCGCTTCCCTATGCCCTGGGACCGGACGGGAAACCCTGTGAGACAAAAGAGGACCGTAAGACCCTGGCCGATCAACTGATTCATGCCCAAAAGGCTTCGGACAAGGACAGCCCTGTGTACCAGCTGTTGGAGGATTATCCCGATATTGACCACACCAAAACCGACGCATTCCGGGAACGCGTTCAATATTCGACAAAAATCAAAAAGAAACTGGCCAAGGCAAGAAAGGACGGCCTTGACCCCATCAAAGCCATCGAAAAGGAACTGGGGGATCTTCAATCCGTGGACTCCGGCCCGGTAATTGATTTATTTTTGTCCTACAGGGCCGTCAAAGCCTGGCCCGATATGATCCGCCTTGCCGGGGCCATGCCGGCCCACCTGGCCGGGACCGTGATGGTCCGTGAACAACTGGCCTTTGCCCTGAACCGGAATGGGCAATCGGACGAAGCAGAAAAAATTCTTCTACACTTAATCGAAAACAGAGGCCCCAGCAGTGAAACCTACGGCCTTCTGGGCCGGGTTTACAAGGATCGCTGGGAAAAGAGCCGGAAAGCCGAAGAGGCATTCCAGGCCAAAGCCTACCTGAAAAAATCCGTTGATTCCTACCTCAAAGGCTTTGAATCCGATTTCAGGGATGCCTACCCCGGTGTCAATGCCGTCACCCTGATGGAATTGTCAGACCCTCCCGATGAACGCCGCCACGATCTCGTTCCTGTGGTGCGATATGCGGTCCAGCGAAAAATGGCCTCGAAAAATCCGGACTACTGGGACCATGCAACCCTGCTTGAACTGGCCGTCCTGGCCGGGGATGAAGCCAAAGCCATGGATGCCCTTGGGGATTGCCTGCTCACGGTTCGGGAAGTATGGGAACCCGAAACCACACTTCGAAATCTTGGCCTTATCCGGGAGGCCCGAAACACGAGTCAAAATGATAAGCCCTGGTTGGATATCATTGAAAAGGAACTTAAAAAAATGCAAAACCCCCTCTAAACGGCAGCCTTCGTCCTCGAATACAGCGGTAGAGACTATCGACCGCGCTTACCTGCCCGGGCACGGCTTGTCAACACCGAGGAAATTTGCAAATCTAATGTGTTGACTTTATGGCCCATGCCATTTAAAGGAAGGGTGTTAAAATCAAGGCTAAGCTGCTAAGGAATGGGTCTTAAATAACTTGCCCATTTTGTTCTATCCGGGAGCGCGGGCGTCCCGCCCGCAGTAAAAATGCAGGCGAGACGCCCGCGCTCCCAGGTAAATTTATTTCGGACTCATTCCTAAGCCGACGGACACAGGACAAAAAAATGGACATACCCAAGGCCCTTTTAGACCGGTTGAAAAAAACGAAGAGATAGCCCGAAAGTTCAATGATATTGAAGTCAGCATCCTCTCTATCCTTGATTTCCATAATTTCTTTGACAGGCTCCTGACTGAAATATCGGATCAATTTTTCATCCCCCATATCTGGGTGGCCATAATTTCAGAAGGACGGCTGGCCCGGCAGTTGGAAGCCAACCAAAATTCCCGGAAACTTGCCTCGTCCATGGTCAGTGTCTCCCGGCAGGTATTTTCATCCATGGTGAAAACCCCAAAGCCCCTGCTGGCCAACACCGGTCTTTCAGCTTATAAGAAAATTATTCCACAAACCCTGGACCAGGATATCGGTTCCATCGCCATTGCCCCCATCTCCCTGGACGGCGAAATTGTGGGCAGTATCACCCAGGCAGATCCGGACCCCAAACGTTTTGAACCCGGTATCGACACGTCCCTTTTGGAACAGTTGGCCCTCAAGGTATCCCTGTGTCTGTCCAATGTCACCGCCCATGAACAACTTAAATTTTTAGCCTTTCACGACCCCCTGACCGGTTTGCTGAACCGGGGAGTGATGAAACGGGTTCTGGAACGGGAATTTTCAAGGGCAAAACGCTACGACACAGATCTATCGCTCATCTTTCTGGATCTGGACGATTTTAAAGCGATCAACGATACGGCAGGCCACGATATTGGCGACCAGCTCCTGTGTGCGGTGGCCGAGGCACTGACCTCCCACAAGCGGCAGTCTGATATCGTGGCGCGGTTCGCCGGAGATGAATTCATCGTCATCCTGCCATCAACCGACATCTCCCAGGCAGAGCACTATATCCAGAGGGTCAAGCATTACCTGGATACAACCCCGCTGAACGACGGGGAAAAAAATCATTTCATCCGGCTCAGCCACGGTATTTCAAATATCCTGGATGCCGGTATCAAAGAGACCCATGACATGGTTAAAATTGCGGACAAGCGCATGTATCAGGTTAAAGGCATGAAAAAAAAGCGGCTCCCTCCCGACCACAGGCACTAAGTATATATTACTTATCGTTGCGGGGGAATTTTTTAAGGATCAGGCTGGTATTAATGCCGCCAAAGGCAAAATTCTGGACAGCAGCACACTGGATATTTGTCTCCATCAGCCGGGGGGTATGATGGATCATAGCGCAGCGGTCATCCACCTGATCCAGGTTGAGCGTGGGGACAATAAAGCCCTTTTCCATCATATAAAGGGTGAGAATGGTTTCAATGACCCCGCAGGCCGCTATGGTATGTCCCATGTAGCTTTTCAATCCGCTGACCCATGGTTTGTCTCCATAGACTTTGTTAATGGCCCGGGCCTCGATCACGTCCCCGATACGGGTGGCCGTGGCGTGGGCACTGATAAAATCAATCTGGTCCGCAGGGATCTGCGCACTTTCAAGGCCCATCTTAAGCACCTGGGCAACCCCGGCAAGATCAGGCATAATAAGGTTGCCGCCGTTATTATTGGTGGAGAACCCGATCACCTCCCCAAGTATTACCGCGCCCCGTTTCCTGGCGGATTCAAGTTCTTCCAGCATAACCGCGCCAGCACCCTCACCCACCACCAGCCCGTCACGTTCTGCATCAAAGGGCCGGGGCGTCTTATGTGGAGTATCGTTATAATGGGTGGAGCAGGCCAAAAGATTATCAAACACCGCCACGGTGGTGGTATCGTACTCTTCGGAACCGCCGCATATCATGGCGTCCTGAACCCCGAATTTAATCATCTCATAACCGAACCCGATGGACTGACTGCTGGTGGTGCAAGCGGATGGGGAACTGATGACCCGCCCTGTTATGCCAAACATCCGGGTAATGTTAACGGCAGTGGTATGGACCATTGATTTGAGATAATCTGCAGCCGAAAGGGAGAACATGTCAGTGGATTGTGCATTAAAGCAGGCCTGGTAGACTTTTTTAAGCACAGCGGTGGAGCCGTGGGAGGATCCAAAGGCAACCCCGATTCTCCCCGAAGAGAGAAATGACCCGTCAAGCCCGGACTGTTGAATGACG
>Ga0193964_1000828_pt1 | contig 14488 bp, 13 predicted proteins | sample FB_7_MG_FD_140323 | JGI IMG/M metagenome (GOLD analysis project Ga0193964, IMG submission 140323) | Microbial mat bacterial communities from the Broadkill River, Lewes, Delaware, United States - FB_7_MG | ecosystem: Environmental > Aquatic > Freshwater > River > Microbial mats | place: USA... | reverse complement strand
TTATGTTCGTTGGTGGTTCTGCTGGTTCTACTGGTGGTGGTATTAAGGTTGTACGTATATTATTGCTTATAAAGAATAGCTATCACGAACTTAAACGATTAATACACCCGAATGCTGTTATTAATGTGAAGTACAACAGACGTAGAGTGCCTTCTAAGATTGTAACTAATGTTATGGCTTTCTTAGTACTATACGTAGGTGTATTTGTTTGTTCTGTAATAATAATGTCAATATGTATGCCAGATATTGATTCGGCAATTAGTAGTGTAGCTACAACGCTTGGTAATATTGGACCGGGCTTTGGTAATATTGGACCTACAGAGAACTTTTCCAGTTTACCTGATTGGTCGAAGTGGTTTTTATCTTTCCTAATGCTATTAGGTAGATTAGAACTGTTTACGGTGTTGATCTTATTCTCTAAAGCATTCTGGAAGAAATAATTATTCTTCCAGTTCTGCTATACCTTGACGAATAATCTCATATTCATCCTCTGAACACTCAACGATTGTTGATGCAGTATTATTTCCATAACCTCCATCAACAACTACATCTACCAAGTTCTTATATTTTTGATATATTAATTCTGGGTCAGTAAGATACTCTATTACGTTATCATCTTCTTTTAGAGATGTAGTTACTATAGGGAAATCTAGTTCCTCTGCAATTGCAGTTGGTATATAATGAGAGGGTACTCTAATACCTATATTCTTTCTTTTAGAACTAAATAATTTCGGAAGTTCACTACTACCAGGAAGAATAAATGTAAAAGGACCAGGAAGATTTCTCTTCATTAATTTGAAAAGAAAATTCGAAACATTTGCGTATTTAGCTATATTACTCAAACTGCTACATATAATCGAAAATTGAGCTTTATCTGCTCTTATTCCTTTTAACCTAGCAATCTTAGACATAGCTTTTTGACTGTTTAAACTACACCCTATAGCATAAACTGAGTCTGTAGGAAAAATAATAACACCATCCTTATTTAAGATTTCAACAATCTTTAATAACTCTCTTTTATTAGGATTATCTTGGTATAATTTTATTAACATATTTTAATTCTATTTTAGACTAGTACTATTGAAGTCCAAAGATAGCTATTTTTTAGATTCCAAATATGCTAAAAGGAAAATTACTTAACTGAGGATGAGTGAATTAATTCTAAAATCATTTCTAAACCTTTAGCGTCAGATTCATTAAAAGATCCAAGTTCCTTGCTGTCTACATCTAAACAAGCAATCACTTTTCCATCTTTATCTTTTATAGGAACTACTATTTCTGACTTTGATGCAGAGTTACATGCAATGTGACCAGGAAATGCTTCAACGTCGTCAACTACTAACGTTTTCTCTGTATTAACAGAAGCCCAACAAACTCCCTGATTCTTTCTTAATTTTTGGCAGGCTACTGGGCCTTGATAGGAGCGAACAATCAGTTCTCCATCTATTAAAACATATACGCCTGTCCAAAAGAAATATTGCATTTTGTGATGAAGAACTGCTTCAATTGTTGCAAGACGAGCCCATATATCATCAGTTGTTGCAATATAGCCTTCTATCTGATCATATAGTCGTCTGTATTTTTTAAGCTTAACATCCTCACCCATTATTTCTAAATGCTATTTTCTAGATAAATCTTTACTTTTCTATACACATCAATAACCTCATCTGTCTTAGACATAGTGTCATAGATGTGCTTAATATAACCTTTTTCATTGATTATCCTATACGATTTTTTGAAATGTATATCAAAAACCCATGCCATTTGAAGTAATTTAAAATCAGCTAAAGTCTGCAAATATTTATAATCAGCTGGTTTCTCCTTCATTAGAGATTCGTATATTTTTTTAGAAATAATAGGCTTATCAGGTAACTCTAACTCAACAACCTTATCTTTATTATACTTTATGTTTGCATAATAGTCAACAACAACCTTATAAATATCAAGCTTGTCAGCATCACGTAACATCTTTATATACAAATCAGTCGTTTTATCATCAATAGAAGGAACAGATAACTTATTATGATATTTTATTGCAAGGAGGATATCCTCTTGTTCTTTCTCTGAAAACTCTTTAAAAAAATCTTGTTCCTGAATAATCTGTACACTCATAAGTGCATGATCTTCTGATTTAGTATCAGAAAAAGTGTTATATATTTTTAATTGCTCAAATCTACCAACATCATGCAAAAGTGCAATACATGATACTAGCGCAGTATCCAGATCATTCAACCCTATACTTACTGCTAATTCTCTAATATTTGAAACAACCCTATAACTGTGATCCTTCTTAAGTAGGATCATATCATTGTAGTCTTCGTCGCCATCAATATATGAAGCTACAAAAGATTCAAACCAGTTATCAATTAAATCATATCTATTCATACTTTACCTCTAATAATAAGCGTACAAAAGTACTTTATTTCTGCATAATTCCGCTTTTTTTACCCCTAAATGCACATTATTTTTAAACTTTAACAAGAAAGTTTAATCAAGGATATAAAAAAAAGAACAAGCATTACACTTATTCTTTTTTTTTACGTCAGTTTATGACTTATTTATTTAATATTCTCAATAATATCAACAAGGTGTTTCCAGAATAGATCAACTGTTGCAATATTAATTTTTTCATCTGGAGAATGTACATCTCTAAGTGTTGGTCCGAAAGAAATCATATCCATAGAAGGATATTTTTCTAGAAATAATCCACATTCTAACCCTGCATGTATTGAACGTACTATTGGATCTTTTCCAAATAGTTTTTTATACGAATCAACTGCCACTTCCAATATTTTAGAATTTGGATTTGGAGCCCATCCTGGATAACCATCTGAATGAATAACACTAAATCCAGCAAGAGAAAATACACTCTCAACCATTTGTGCAAGGTTAAATTTTTCACTATCAACATCACTTCTTTGAGATGTAATAACTACTATTTTATCATCACCCTCAAACTTAACTGATGCTAAATTAGTTGATGTCTCAACCATTCCAGGCATTTTATAACTCATAGAAAAAACGCCATGAGGACATCCATAAACAGCATTGAATAATCTATCAGAATCTTCTTTTATCAGAATCTCTGCAGGTAAATCTACACTCTCTAGTTCAAATTTAATTTTTGGTTCTGTAACTTCCCACACTCTCTCCATTTCAGAAGCATAGATATTGAACTCTACTCTTAATTGCTCTTTATACTTAGAATCAATTATAACTATTGCATGAGCTTCTCTGGGAATAGCATTTCTTAAGTTACCGCCATCAAAATGAGCAAGACGTATTCCATATTTATTATTCACCTCCCATAAGAAGCGATTTAATATTTTGTTAGAATTACCTCTACCTTTATTTATCTCGTCACCAGAATGACCTCCTTGCAAACCTTTCACATCTATTCTTGCTGCAAACATATTAGCTGGAGTAGCTTCTTTTTTATATGTCATTGTGGCAAGAGAATCTATACCTCCTGCACAACCCAAAAAGATTTCCCCCTCATCCTCTGAATCCAGATTTAAAAGAATATTACCAGAAACAAATCCAGGTTGAAGTGCGAATGCTCCAGAAAGACCAGTTTCTTCGTCCACTGTAAATAAACATTCAATAGGACCATGAGCAATATCTGTAGCTGTTAGAATAGCCATTTCAGCAGCCATACCGATACCATCATCGGCACCTAAAGTAGTTCCTTCTGCTTTTACCCATTCACCATCAATAATAGGCTTAATTGAATCCTTGTCAAAATTATGAACTGTATCATTATTCTTCTCACAAACCATATCCATATGTGACTGAAGAACAACTGTTGGTAGATTTTCTTTACCTTTGGTAGCAGGTTTTTTTATTAGTACATTACCTATCTCATCTCTTTTCGTTTCTAAACCATGCTTTTTACCAAAATCAAGTAGAAACTCAATTATTTTATCTTCTTTTTTAGAAGGTCTTGGTACTTCACAAATATCTTCAAAAGCCGTCCAAACCGCTTTTGGTTCTAATTCTGTTAAAATCCCCATTTTAAAATGTATATTTTATTTTCTGAATATTTAATTAATTATTACAAATATAAAATATTTTCATATCCTTAAAGATTTATCCATAAGAAATTTAATGTATATTTGTTATATGCGTACCGAATATAGAACTACAATAGCGACTCTTTTATTTGCAATTCTCTGTTTTGCAGGGTGTAATAATCAAAAAAACAACAAAAAAGAGCAAACAAAAGTACAAGCAACAAAATATACTAAAATTAGAAGCAATAAAACCATTCACGACTTTGGCGCTATGAAGGAAGGCGAGATTTTAGCTTACACTTTCTATATTGAGAATACAGGCAATATAAATCTAATCATAAACAATATTGAAACAAGCTGTGGTTGCACAATTGTAAAGTGGAAAAAGAGACCAATAAAACCAGGAAAGAAAAGGAAAATAGAAGTAGAATTCAACTCTTCCGGGAGATATGGAAAACAATACAAAGTAATTAGTATATTTGCAAATGTGCCGAACAAAGTATATGAGTTAATTATAACGGCAGAAGTTAATTAAAATAATAATATAAAATTTAAAAAAATGACTAACAGTTTAATTATTGCACTACAAGCACAGACAGGGAGTGGATACCAAACAATAATAATGTTTGCTCTTATCTTAGTAGTATTCTGGTTCTTTATGATTCGTCCACAAATGAAAAAACAAAAAGAACTAACAAAATTCAGATCTGAACTTAAAAAAGGTGATAAAATTGTAACAACAGGTGGTATTTACGGAAAAATTGCTGATATTAAGGATAATGTAGTTATTCTTGAAATTGAAGACGGAGCTAGAATGAGAGTTGACAAAGCAGCTGTGATCAAAGACATGTCTGACGCAGCAAAACAATAATCACATAATTTAAGTATAATAGGTCTAATAAACTTATTATACTTAAATCTTCAAAACCAAAGCATTGGAAAAGATAAAAAACATAATTAATTCTATTGCAAACACTAAGAGCAATAATGAAACTAATAAAAAAATAATTAGATACCTCTCATTTGTAATTATTGCAACTATCTTTTGGTTCCTTAACGCTTTAAGTAAAGATTACACCACTGTTGTTAGCTATCCTGTAAACTACGTTGACTTTCCGAAAGACAAAGCACTTATTAAAGATTTACCACAAAAACTTAGTCTTGAGGTAAAGGGCTATGGGTTCGCTCTATTAAGATATAAAATTAGCACAGCCTTCCTTCCTATTACATTCAACATCAATAGCTACACTGACAATAAACTAATAAAAAACAACATACTTAATCACACTATACACACTAATAGTATTAAGGGAAAAATTGCACGAAAACTCAGCAAGGACATTAAAGTTTTATCTATCTCACCTGATACTATTGGGCTACATTTTTCAAAAATAATTGAGAAAAAAGTACCTATAATTCCACGAATAAATGCAACTTATGCAAGTCAGTATGCACAGAATGGCAATATAAGCGTAAGCCCTGATTCTATAAAAATTTATGCAGCTAGCATTGTGGCAGACACAATTAATACAGTATATACAGATTTATTAACTTTTAAAAACCTTAATAAAAGTATAAAACGTAATGTTCCTATAGACAGACAAGAGGGGATAAAATATGAATTCAAACGAACTATTGTCAACATTCCTGTTGATCAATTTATTGAATCATCTAAATCTGTTCCTGTTAAGACTTTAAATATGCCAAAAAATCTAGCACTCAGATTATTTCCTGATAAAATAAAGGTAAAATATAGAGTTGGATTAAGTAAATATAGTGAAATATCTGAGAAAGACTTCTCAATAACCGTTAACTATAATCATCACAACAAACAATCAAATATACTTAAGGTAAATCTCGATTCTTTTCCAAAATGCATTACGAATATTGAAATAATACCTTCAAAGGTTGAATATATAGTTGAAAAAGCAAACCAATGATAAAGATAGGAATAACAGGAGGTATTGGAAGCGGGAAATCAATTATTTGCAAATTAATTGAAATATTAGGATACCCAGTATATTACTCAGACAAAAGAGCTAAAGAACTAATCAATAAATCGCCTACCATAATTACTTTTTTAAAGAATAACTACGGAGAAGATATATACATCAACGAAAAAATTAATAAAAATAAATTTGCATCAATAATATTCAATTCAAAGAAAGAGCTGCAAAAAGTAAATTCAGTAATTCACCCACAAGTAGCACTAGACTTTAACAACTGGACAAAAACCAAAAAAAAATCAATAGTTTTTCAAGAATCGGCACTAATATTTGACTCAAAAATAGAAAATCGCTTTGATTATATTATTGGAGTGATCGCTCCTCTTGAAACTAGAATTAACAGGGTAATCAAGAGGGAACATTGTACTAAAGAAAATGTTGAGGAGAGAATAAACAACCAACTATCTCAGGATATAATTTTGAAAAAATCTGATTATATCATTCAAAACGAAGACAACCACCCTATCCTCCCTCAACTTTTAAATATTCTAAAAATATTACAATAAAAAAACCGATTCAAACAAATGAATCGGTTTTTTTATTGTATTTATAATGACTATGCAAAATAACCTTTCATAATTCCACGTTTTGCATTCTTAACAAACATGATTATTTCATCTCTTTCATTTGATGCAGTCATTTCTGCTTCAACACGTTCAATAGCTTCATTATTATTCAAACCTTGTTGATATAAAATTCTATATACATCCTGTATCTGACAAATACCTTCATTTGAGAAACCTCTACGTCTCAACCCAATTGAGTTAACTCCGACATAAGATAACGGCTCTCTACCTGCCTTTACAAATGGAGGCACATCTTTTCTAACAAGAGATCCACCTGAAATCATAACGTGTTTACCAATATTTACAAATTGATGAACAGCTACTAATCCTGAAAGAATTGCAAAATCATCTATAACAACCTCTCCTGCTATTTGAGAAGCATTACCAATAATACAATTATTCCCAACAGAGCTATCATGAGCAATATGAGCATAAGCCATTATCAAACAATTATTACCAACTTTAGTAACTCCTTTTGATGCCGTACCCCTATTTACTGTAACACACTCTCTTAATGTTGTGTTGTCTCCTATTACACAAGTAGTCTCTTCTCCCTGAAATTTCAAATCTTGAGGAATTGCCGAAACAACTGCTCCAGGAAATATTCTACAATTTTTACCTATTCTGGCTCCTTCTAGTATTGTTACATTTGAATAAATATGAGTACCTTCTTCTATAACTACATTTTTATCTATAGTAACAAATGGTTCAATCACCACATTATCAGCAATTTTAGCTGAAGGATGAACATAAGCTAATGGTTGTTTCATTGACTATTATTTATGCAGAATCTATAAAATAAATTACAGATTCTCCGTAGTTTCAATATTAATTTTCCGTACAAAAATAGAAACAATTATTTATTTTTCGCAACTTGCGCCATAAATTCTGCCTCACTTACTAAATGTTCCCCACAATATGCTCGACCTTTCATGTGCGCAACACCTCTCCTCATAGGACCTAAGAACTCTAATTTAAATACTAAAGTATCTCCTGGAACAACTTTTCTTCTGAACTTTATTTTATCCTGAGTCATGAAGTATGTAGAATAATCTTCTGGATTCTCAACACCACTTAACACAAGAAGTCCACCACATTGAGCCATTGCTTCTACTTGAAGAACACCTGGCATAACTGGTTCCTCTGGAAAGTGTCCAACAAAGAATGGTTCATTCATTGTAACATTCTTAACTCCAATAATACACTGCTCTGTCACTCTCATTACTTTATCAACCAACAAAAATGGAGGACGATGAGGAAGTAATGATTTAATCTTATTTACATCCATTACTGGCTCTGCGTTCAAATCTACCTCTGGAGCTCTATCTTTATTGAAATATTGTTTGATTGCTTTTCTTAAAACCTTAGCAGTTGCAGTATTAGCCTTATGACCTGGCTTTGTAGCAATAATTCTACCTTTTATGAATTTACCACATAAAGCAATATCACCCATTACGTCAAGTAATTTATGACGAGCAGGCTCATTGTCGAAGCTTAAATCAAGATTATTTAAAACACCTTGTTTCACTTCTATCTTTTTATGATTGAACAAACCAGCTAATCTATCTAACTCATCTTGATTAACTTCCCTGTCAACAATAACAATTGCATTCTCCAAATCTCCACCCTTTATAAGGTTATTTGCATGCAAGAATTCTAACTCCCTCAAGAAAACAAATGTTCTACAAGGAGCTATTTCCTTAGAATAATCAATTGATTTATCGTAAACAGCATATTGATTACTTAAGTACGGAGAATCATAAGAAATAAGAACATTCACACTAAACTCTTCATCTGGAATAAGCACTAACTCAGTACCAGTTTCTTCATCTAGATAAGAAATCTTTTCCTTCACCACAAAATAATTTCTTTCAGCATCTTGTTCTTCTATTCCTACTCTATTAATATTCTCAATATATAAACGTGCACTACCATCTAATATTGGAAGCTCTGTGCTATTTAACTCAATCAAGCAATTATCAATTTCACAACCATAAAGAGCTGAAAGAGCATGCTCTAAAGTATAAATCTGTATTTCATCATGTTCAAGACAACTTGCCCTATCAACAAATTTCACATAATCAGCAACCGCAGCTATTTCAGGTTCTCCCTCTAAGTCAACTCTCTTTATTTTATATCCATGATTTTCAGGTGCCGGCTTAAATGTAACAACCGACTCTACTCCCGTATGTAAACCGACTCCAGAAAGAGTAAACTCCTCTTTTATAGTTCTTTGCTTAACACTCATAATTATTTCTTTAATTCTATAATTTCCTTTTCTAACTCAGATATCTTCTTACTTAATTCTGGTAACTTTCTGTACATCACGTACGATTTCTGGAATTTCCCTATTTCCATAGCAGGAGATCCTTGAAAAATAGCACCTTCCTTTTTAATTGAAGATGGAATACCTGTTTGAGCAGCAGCTTTTACTTCATCAGCAATTTGTAAATGTCCAGCTATACCCACTTGTCCTCCAAACATACAATTCTTTCCAATTTTCACACTACCAGACACTCCTGACTGTGCAGCAATTACGGTATTTTCTCCAACTTCAACATTATGTGCAACTTGTATCAAGTTATCAAGCTTCACTCCTTTTCTTATAATTGTTGAACCCATTGTTGCTCTATCAATACACGCATTAGCTCCAACCTCTACATTATCTTCAAGTATAACATTACCAATCTGTGGTACTTTTTTATAATCATTATGATTACTTGGAGCAAATCCAAATCCATCAGCACCAATAACTGTACTAGCATGTACGACACAATCTTTACCAAGTTTGCATCCTTCATAGATTTTAACACCTGCATACAATACTGAACCATCGCCTACTGTTACATTATCGCCAATATAAACATGAGGATAAATTCTAACGTTATTACCTATCTTTACGTTACTGCCGATATAAGCAAATGCTCCTATATATGGTTCATCCCCAATAATTGCAGATTTACTAATGAAAGAAGGTTCCTCAATTCCTTTCGGTTTCGGTCTCATCTCATCATACATTTGCAATAAAGTTGCAACCGCCTGATAGGAGTCATCAACTCTAATCATGGTGGGTTTTACACTTCTACTTGGTTTAAACGACTTATTTACTAAAACTATACTAGCATTAGTATCATAAATATAATGTTCGTATTTGGGATTTGATAGAAACGCAAGTGTACCTGGCTTTCCTTCTTCGATTTTAGAAACGCCACTAACTTCAATATGAGCGTCACCATCAACAACTCCTTGTAGCATTTCTGCTATATCCTGTGCTTTAAATTTCATATGACAAAATTTTTTGCAAAAATATAAATTAATTCTGATATATATGCAGTTATTTGAATGTAAATACGCTTACATATTGGCAATCAGGTATTTTTCATACATTTCCCAGCATTTTTTATTGCTATTTCACTAAAATTATCTATATTTGTCGCATTCAAGAGGGAAAACGCAAAGTATAGGGGACACAATTCGGTCCCCTTCTTTATTACTTATACATATCGTATTTCCTCCTAACAATCTAATAATCAAGACAAAATGATTAACAAAAAACTTGTTGGAGAAATAATTAATGAGCTAATTGCTGATAAAAATTTATATGTTGTAGATATAACTGTATCAGCAACAAATATTATCACAATACTTATAGATAGTATGGAAGGGGTAAATCTTGAAACTTGTATAATTCTAACTAAAGAGTTTGAAGCAAAACTAGATAGAGAGGTAGAAGACTATGAATTACAGGTTGCATCAGCAGGTATTGGTCAACCATTCCTTGTTCCTCAACAATATGAAAAAAATCTTGGAAATGACGTCGAAGTTCTTTCCAATGACGGAAAGAAGTATAAAGGAATACTGAAAGAACTTACTGAAGATGGATTCGTAATTGAATACGAGGAAAAAGAAAAAGTTGAAGGAAAAAAGAAAAAAGTCATTGTTGAAAAACAAATGAACTTTAAAATAGAAGGAATTAAGTATATTAAAGATATCGTAAGCTTTTAATTGCTGAATATGGAAAATTTTAATCTAATAGAATCGTTTTCAGACTTTAAAGATCTGAAAAACATTGATAGAGCAACAATGATGAGTGTGTTGGAAGATGTGTTTCGCAACATGCTTATTAAACAATATGGTTCAGATGAGAATTTTGACATCATCATTAACATTGACAAAGGTGACCTAGAAATATGGAGAAACCGAGTTATTGTTAAAGATGAGGATTTCGAAAATGACGCTACAGAAATTAAACTTTCAGTAGCAAAAAAAATGGATACTGATTACGAAGTTGGTGAAGACATTACCGACGAAGTAAAGTTCCTGGATTTCGGAAGACGTCAAATCTTAGCTCTAAGACAAAATCTTTCTTCAAGAATATTAGAACTTGAGAAAGACAGTATCTATAACAAATACAAAGATGTTATCGGTCAGGTAGTATCTGGAGAAGTCTACCAAGTATGGAAAAAAGAAATACTGGTTATAGATGATGAAGGGAATGAGTTAATATTACCAAAAGTAGAGCAAATCCCATCAGATTTCTTTAGAAAAGGAGATTCATTAAGAGCCGTTGTTATTCGTGTAGAAATGAAAAACAACAGTCCACTTATCATTATCTCTAGAACATCTCCTGTATTTCTAGAAAGATTACTTGAAAACGAAGTACCAGAAATCTATGATGGTCTTATTGTTATCAAAAAAATCGTTCGTATACCTGGAGAGAGAGCAAAGGTGGCTGTAGAATCATACGATGAAAGAATTGACCCTGTTGGTGCATGTGTCGGAATGAAAGGATCTAGAATTCATGGTATTGTACGTGAATTACAGAACGAGAACATCGATATTATAAACTACACAACAAATACAAATCTATATATTACCAGAGCTTTGAACCCTGCAGCTATAAACTCAATTAAAATTGATGAAGAAAGCAAACAAGCAGATGTTTATTTACAGCCAGATCAAGTATCATTGGCAATCGGTAAAGGTGGATTTAATATTAAATTAGCTAGTCAACTAACAGAATATAATATTGACGTATACAGAGAAATTGACAATGTAACTAACGAAGAAGATGTTAGTCTTGACGAATTCTCGGACGAAATAGAATCTTGGATAATCGATGAATTAAAGAAAATTGGATGTGATACTGCTAAAAGTGTTATCGATCTTTCGGTTGCAGAACTTGAAAAGAGAACAGATTTAGAAGTAGAAACAATTGAAGATACATTGAATATATTAAGGGCAGAATTTGAATAATTACTGACACCTGACAATTCAAATAGGGCCTGTCGTTAAAATTAAATTAAGAGTCAGATATGGCAGAAAAGACAACAAGACTTAATAAAGTAGCAAGAGAATTTAACGTGGGAGTATCAACACTTGTAGAGTTCTTGAATAATAAAGGACACAAAGTGGATTCTAATCCAAATAGTAAAATCTCTGAAGAACAATACAAAATTCTTTCAAAAGAATTTTGTTCTGATATTAATTTGAAGAAAGAGTCAAAAAAAGTAGATCTAAAAAGTCCTCGAGCAAAAAAAGAGACAATCTCTATTGAGCCTGAGAAAACTAAAGAAATTTCTGCAAAAGACGAAGCCAAATTAGAATCTAAAATTAAGGTGGTTGGAAAAATCGACCTTAAGAAACCTGCTGCAAAAAAGCCTGACACGAAGAAAGAGGCTAAAAAAGAGGATGATAAGAAAAAAGCTGTAATAGCTAAAGAAGAGCCTAAGAAAGTAGAAGAAGTGAAGAAAGAAACTCCTGAAAAAAAGGAAGCTGAGAAAGTTATTAGCTCAACTCCTACAATAAAAGACGAAGTTAAAGTTGTTGGTAAAATTGATTTAGATGCAATTAACCAACGAACTCGTCCTGCTCGTAAATCTAAGGCAGAGAAAGAAAAAGAGAGAAAAGAGAAAGAGAACGAGAAGAGAAAGAAACCAGGAGAAGGTGCTCACGATCCTAAGAAAAAGAGAAAAAGAATCTTTAAAAAGGATGAGAAAGTTGATATTACAAAATCGTCTCCTAGACAAAATGTTGATGCTAAAAAGAAAAACCTTAAGAGACTTAAAAAGAAACCAGTTGTAAAAGCTGAAGTTTCTGAAGTTGATGTACAAAAGCAAATAAAAGAGACTCTTGCACGTCTTACTTCTAAAGGTAAGTCTAAAGGATCTAAACATAGAAAAGATAAACGTGAAGCCTATACTCAAAAACGTCAAGCTGAAGAGGAAAAGGCAGAACTAGAAAAGAACATTTTAAAAATTGCGGAATTTGTTACTTGTAATGAACTAGCAACGATGATGGATGTTCAAGTTAACGAAATTATCTCAGCTTGTATGAGCCTTGGGTTATTCGTATCTATTAATCAACGTTTGGATGCAGAAACGATTAATCTAGTTGCTGATGAATTCGGTTACGATGTGACATTTGTGAATGCAGACGAAGAAGAAGAAGAAGAAGCAGCAGAAGAAGAAGATGCACCAGAAGATTTAAAAGATCGTGCTCCTATTATTACTGTAATGGGACACGTTGATCATGGTAAAACATCTTTACTTGACCATATACGTAGTACAAACGTAATTGCTGGTGAGGCTGGTGGAATAACTCAACACATTGGAGCATATAATGTTACAATGAAAAATGGCAAAAGAATAACTTTCCTTGATACACCAGGTCACGAAGCCTTTACTGCGATGCGTGCCAGAGGTGCACAGGTAACAGATATTGCAATTATCATTATTGCAGCAGATGATAGCATAATGCCACAAACGGTAGAGGCAATTAACCATGCCACTGCAGCAGGTGTTCCAATAGTATTTGCTATTAATAAAATTGATAAACCAGGTGCAAATCCTGATAAAATTAGAGAAGCTTTAGCTGCGATGAACTATCTTGTTGAAGAATGGGGTGGAAAATATCAGTGTCAAGAGATTTCGGCAAAAAATGGACTAAACATTGATGAATTGATGGAAAAAGTTCTACTTGAAGCTGAAATGCTTGAATTAAAAGCAAATCCTAACAAATCTGCAGTTGGTACAATAATTGAATCATCTCTTGATAAGGGACGAGGATATGTAGCTACACTTCTTGTACAGGCAGGAACACTTAAAGTTGGAGATGTAATTCTTGCTGGCCAATACACAGGTCACGTAAAAGCAATGTTCAACGAACGTAATAACAAGATTGACAATATTGAACCAGCTGGTCCAGCTATTGTTTTAGGTCTTAACGGAGCTCCACAGGCTGGAGACAAGTTTAAGGTTTACGAAAATGAGAAAGAAGCTAGATCTATTGCCAATCGACGTGAACAACTACAGAGAGAGCAAGGTATTAGAACTCAAAAACATATCACACTTGACGAGATTGGAAGACGTATTGCAATTGGTAACTTCCAGGAACTTAACGTTATTGTTAAAGGTGATGTTGATGGATCTATCGAAGCATTATCAGACTCATTGATCAAATTATCTACTGAAGAAATTCAAGTAAATGTTATTCATAAGGCTGTAGGACAAATTTCTGAAGGTGATGTTATGCTTGCAACTGCATCAAATGCAGTTATAATTGGTTTCCAAGTAAGACCATCATTAAGTGCAAGGAGAATGGCAGAGAAAGAAGAGATTGACATCAGACTTTACTCTATCATTTATGATGCGATTGAAGAAATTAAGGATGCAATGGAAGGAATGCTTTCTCCTGAGATTAAGGAAGAAATCACTGCTCAAGTTGAGGTTCTTGAAACATTCAAAATCACTAAAGTGGGTACTATTGCTGGTTGTCAAGTTCGTGACGGTAAAATCAAACGAAACAATAAGATCAGACTTGTACGTGACGGTATTGTTATCTTCAATGGAGAGCTTGCTGCTCTTAAGAGATTTAAAGATGATGTTAAAGAAGTTGCAAACGG
>Ga0193964_1000824_pt1 | contig 14509 bp, 18 predicted proteins | sample FB_7_MG_FD_140323 | JGI IMG/M metagenome (GOLD analysis project Ga0193964, IMG submission 140323) | Microbial mat bacterial communities from the Broadkill River, Lewes, Delaware, United States - FB_7_MG | ecosystem: Environmental > Aquatic > Freshwater > River > Microbial mats | place: USA... | reverse complement strand
TAATTCCATCATATAGCACAAGTTCTCTTTTGTGGTTATGGGTATAATATTCCGAAAACCACACCTCATGCTCTTTGGTAAATGTCTCTACTTCATAGAAGTATTGTGCAGGATTGAGCGTATGGTCATTAACTTTTTCGACTATATGGTGTGGGTCTAAGGGGGCTAAGTTGATTTTTTCTCTTACATAATTAATAGCATAAGCAATAGTCAAAGAGCTATCTACAAGCGTACCATCCATATCAAATATTATAAGCTCTTTTTTCATCTATTTACTCTCTACGCCTCTAATAGTTCTGAGGTAGATAGATAGACTAATAAGAAGAGCCGAAATTCCACCAATAAGATAGACAGAGTAGACTAATTTACTAGAATCAGTAATAGCAAACTTAAATACAAGCATCAAAGACTCAATGGCCAGAGCAATAATAATAGAACCCAAGAAACGCACCATTGTTTTGTGTATATCTCCACTACTATGCTTCTGTTGTGACCCTAATACCTCTTCTTCAAAAATTGCTCGAACCAAATCAAATATGGCTAAGGAGAGAGTAAGCAAAATAGTTGATTCAAACATAGCTTCAATGGTAATCTTAGCAGGATTAAATCCTTGCATCAAGAGATGACCTATCCCTTGAACAAAGAGTAAAAGAGCAACAGAAGCAAGAGCAATAGAAAACATAGTATAAGTATATTTACGAAATTTTCCAAATATAGAGTCTATAGAAGTAGGATGGACAGTTTTGAGAATATTTTCAAGTGAGACATCGACGCAAACAATATAGACTAATTCCCTTTTATCATTATAGACAGGATAGGATGCTGTTACTACAAGCTCATTACTCATCAATGAGGGGTAAGGCTCGGTAAGGATACATCGGTTTTCTTTGACAGTACGGTAATAGTAGGCTCTATCATCACGAGATTCTCCAGAACCTTTTCGTGCATAGTCGGGATTGATGCTCACAGTATTCGTAACTTGAATACCAGAGGGGTCAAGTATATAGATAGAATCAAATATCCCCATCTCTTCACTTAAGGCTTTAATTGAGACAATAATTGAATCTAAGGAAATAATAGGGAGTTTATTAGGTAATTTACGACCAAGCATATAACAAAAATATGCTCGTGCTTTCGTGCGTATCTCACTATACTCTTGTATCTCTTTGATAATCATAAGGTAACTCCTAAGGTTATAATATTATTCTATAGGTAAGTACGATGATTATAACCAAAATGAACTTAACAATAATGCCAAGGATTTGAATAGAAGTGCTAATTTTGGAAATAAAGTGAGAAGATAATACCTATAAACAACTTATTATGGAGATAAATTTAGAATCTGTATCTTTTTTGTAAACTATAGAGGGTAAAATAGACCCCATAAGTGAAACGAATACAATAAAAAGTGAGATTAAATAATGGATTATAGTATAGATATACAAAAAATATTTACATTAGGTACCCAAGGGTTAGATGAGAAAGGTATTGACTATCAAGAGTTAGGGCTAGAGTTTATAGATAGTGATGAGTTGGTATTAGTTGCATTAGATGAGACTTTACACTATAATGATAATATAGATGGAGCTTCTCTCTATGCCCCTATTCATGCTATCAAAGCATTAACACAGTTTAAGTATGAAAAGGCATTTGACCCCATAGCTCATTTAATTTCTCAATATGAAGATGATGATTATCTAGCAGATGCACTTATATCGTATGCTAAAGTATTAGATAGAGTAGACAATATAAAATCTATGATTACAAATAATTCTCTTAGTGAACTTGCTAGTGATACACTCTATAAAGCACTTCATAAAGAAGAACTCCAAGCAGAAGAAGAGGCTCGTATCAAAGCAGAAAATGAAGCCAAAGCTAACGCAGAGGAAGAAGCTCGTATCAAAGCAGAAAATGAAGCCAAAGCTAACGCAGAAGAAGAGGCTCGTATCAAAGCAGAAAATGAAGCCAAAGCTAACGCAGAGAAAGAAGCTCGTATCAAAGCAGAAAATGAAGCTAAAGCTAATGCAGAGGAAGAGGCTCGTATCAAAGCAGAAAATGAAGCTAAAGCAGAGGAGATACCTTTAGAAGAGAGTGAACCTGTTACTATAAAAGATGTACAACCTGTCGCTTCTTATGGTAAAGTTGGACGCAATGAGCCTTGTCCTTGTGGGAGTGGAAATAAATATAAAAAATGCTGTATGAATAACTAGTTGCACTCCTTTGCACCTAGTTCTAGTAGCTCTTGGCAAGAGAATCCTGCACTTTTCCTTGCTTCTATATTGATATGTGGTCTATGCTTGTTGGTTAGCTCATATTTTTGAAGAATCTGCATATAAGTTGATTCTACTTCTACCTCATCTTTGTCACATAGATACTTAAACCACTTATCACCTTTTTGGACATGGACTATCTCCTCTTCATAGATAATATCAAGTATATCTATTAGCATTTTTATACGAGGGTCTTTATATCTATTTTGCAGTTTTTTTACTATTTGAGGGTTCACATCTAGCCCACTTGCTTCGTAATATCTAGGGATTACAGCCATTCTATCCATAATATTATGAGCTGTATGCATACTCGCATCAAATAGTCCACAGTGCACAGTAAAGTCACCATATTTATATCCAAGTTCTATAAGTAACTCTTGGAGCATTTTAAAGTGTCGTATCTCATCTTGGGCAACAATAAGCCAATCTATTTTGTACTCTCTAGGCATAAGGGGATAGCGATAGACTGCATCAAGTGCTAGGTCTATGGCAGAGTACTCTATATGTGCAATAGCATGGATAAGTGTAGCTAACCCTTCGTTGGTATCAAAATCCTTTCTTGATGGGAGTTCTCGTGGATTCACAATGGTACAAAATGAGTCATAAGAGGGCTTTTTAAATATATCTGCATCTTTAGTTGGCTGAAGGATTTGATTATTTTGGGTACAATACGCCAAACATTGCTCAGTTATTCTCTCTTTGATAATAATATCATCACTTGTTAGGGCAGTTTTTAAAAGTTTATAAATATTCATAGGAGATATTATAGTCAATGCATATTAAAATACAGCCCATGGGGGTCTATCAAACTAACTGTTATATTGTAACTATTGATAAAAAAGATTTTATTATTGATCCTGGTGTGGATGCTATAAATTGGGTATTAGCCAATGTTAGTAATCCAATAGCCATTCTTAATACACATGGTCACTTTGATCATGTATGGAGTAACAGAGCGGTTAAAGAGGCTCTAAATGTTCCTATTTATGTACCAAAAGATGATGCTTTTATGCTAACAGATGACCCACTAGGACAAGGCACACCCAAAAGTACTCCTGACTATCTTATTGCAGGAGATGAGACTATAGAATTAGAGGGTGTTAAGATTACATTTAGACATTTTGCTGGACACACCCCTGGGTGTAGCGTTATAGAGATAGATGATGTCTGGTTTAGTGGAGATTTTTTGTTTGAGCAATCTATTGGACGATGGGATTTTCCTAGTTCTAGTGGTAAGAGTATGATAGAGAGTCTAAAGAGAGCTCAATTAATAACAAATGATTATACTATTTATCCAGGACATGGTGCAAGTACCACACTTAAAGCAGAGCAGAGGGTTATCCCCTACTGGATAGATCAAGTAAGAAGATCTCTTTAGAGAGGTTTATTTTATATTCTAATTCTCTATTGTAGCCTCTAACTTAAATTTAGACAAAATGGATATAATTATCCAAAAATTTGGAAAATACAATGGAAAATCACACAAAGCTTATTGAAAACAGTGCTTATCCTTATAGCTTTGATGCTTCTGCTTGTGAGGCGTGTGGTGGTCATTGCTGTATAGGAGATAGTGGTTATATATGGGTCAAATATCAAGAGATAGAGGCTATTGCCAACTTTTTGGAATTAGATATTAAAGATTTTGCTATAATGTATCTGAAGAAAATAAAACATCGTTATTCTCTTATTGAACGCTACCGTAAAGAGAAAGAAGATTATGCATGTATCTTTTTTGATGAGACGATGAGTCGCTGTAGTATCTACTCTGTGCGACCATCTCAATGCCGTACATTTCCTTTTTGGGAGCAGTTTAAGGGCGATAAAGATGCAGTAAAAAAAGAGTGTCCAGGAATTATATGAAAAAATTATTAATAGTAACTTATCTTTTGATAGGTATAGTACACGCTACAGAGATAAGCTCTAACAAGATGAATAGTCCTATCTCTATAGCTACAGGTACAAATAATCCAAATACAAAAACAACTCCTATCGTTATTGAGGGCGTTCGTGAAGATGCTTGGGTGATGCAGGCTATTTGGCTTGAAGAGCAACAAGCATTTATACAAAGTGCTGAGTTATACAGTAAACTGTATGAAGCAACAGGGAAAAAAGAGTATCTTTTCAAAGAGGTAAGTAGCCGACTCTATAGCCAAGACAAAGTAGAAGAGAGTCTTGAAAAACTCAAACTCTGGAGCAGTTCACACCCTAATGACCTTGTAGGAAAACGGCTCTTAATAGCTCTCTATCTGCAAGAAAAAGCGTATGCTGATGCAAGAATTATAGGTGCTACTCTTATAGAGAGTTCTGATACAGCTGAAGATTTGGAGTTGGTGGCAAGTTCTTATCTCTATGAAGGAGATTACAAAAAAGGGGTTGAGATTCTTAATAAACTCTATAAAAAAACAAAAAATGAGAAGATACTTCTTCGTATTGTAGCTGTGATGACGCAATATATGGATCAAAATGATGAGGCAATCCGCCTACTAGAGACCCATAGACGCATAGGTGATGCTTCGGTTGATGCCTACAAGATGCTTATTGATCTTTATGTTAAGCAAAAAGATTTAGATAAAATTTTGGATATTTATAAGGCTCTTTACGAGATAGAGCCTGAAGATGAGTACCTAAGAAGAATTATTGAGATTTATGTATACCAGCGTGACTTTGATGGTGTTATTACATTTTTGGAGGCATATAAAGGAAATGAGAGCATTCTCTATGACCTCTATAAAAAAGAGCAATATTTTCAAAAGGCACAAAAACTAGCAGAAAAGTTCCTCAAAAAGAGTGGTGATGCCAAATGGATTGCAGAACAGGGTATATTAATCTATGAGAGTGCATCCAACAAAAATGATAAAGCCATGCTACACAAAGTAGTCACACTCTTTGATAAAGCAATTGAGAAAGGTGTTGATGATAGTATCTATCTCAACTACTATGGCTATACGCTTATTGATAAAGAGATAGATATTGATAAAGGGATAAAAATTATCTCCAAAGCACTCAAACAACAGCCCAATAATAGCTACTATCTCGACTCTATGGCATGGGGATACTACAAAAAAGGCGAGTGTCAAAAAGCCTACAAGATGATGAAACAAGTTGTAGAGCAAGAGGGATTAGAAGAGATTGAGATTAAAGAGCATTGGGACAAGATTCAAGAGTGTATGAAATCTACCATGATTAGTGTAAATAGTTAAAAAATTATAAAAAAGGTACAAAGTGGCACAAATTTTAGATGATATTATCAAAAAAACAAAAGAAGATTTAGCACAAAGAAAAGTTGACTATCCAGAGGAGTGGTTAGGACGATCATTGGCATTTAATCCATTTGTTCCAAAAGATGTAAAATCTGCACTCAAATCAACTCAAGAGAACCCTTATAGAATTATCGCTGAAGTCAAAAAAGCAAGTCCTAGCAAAGGTATTATTCGTGAGGATTTTGATCCAATACTTATCTCTCAACACTATACCAATGGTGGTGCAGATGCTCTCTCTATTCTTACAGAACCACACTTCTTTCAAGGAGACAAAGAGTATTTAGGAATGATTCGCCGTTATACACATCTTCCACTTCTTAGAAAAGATTTTATTGTAGATAAGTACCAACTCCTAGAGGCTCTCGCCTATGGTGCAGACTTTGTACTCTTGATAGCTATGGCATTAAGTAGAAAAGAACTCAAAGACCTCTATGAGTATGCTCTTCACTTAGGATTAGAGGTTTTAGTCGAAGTGCATGACAAATCAGACCTTGTTAAAGCCATGTTTGCAGGTGCCAATATTATTGGAATTAATCATAGAAACTTAGAGACTTTTGAGATGGATATGACACTCAGCCAAAAACTCATTCCACTTATTCCAAATGGCAAAATTATTGTTGCAGAGAGTGGGATAAATGATCACGAAACAGTTGTAGAGTTAGGTAAAGTAGGAGCGGATGCATTCTTGGTAGGTGAGCATTTTATGCGTCAAGACAATATTACTACTGCTATAGAGCAGGTTAAATATGGAAAGGTTTTGAGTAAATAAGGTGCAACGATAAGCCGGGTTTTGTCATTGGGTAGTTATTTATCTAGGCGTTATATTGCTATAACGCTCAAGCGAAGTATAAAAAATGTAAGACTTTTACCATATACCTCTTGCTACGAACAGGGTTTACCTAGCTACCTCTATTACTAGAAGTACTGGTAGGCTCTTACCCCACCCTTTCACCTTTTACCACTATAAAATAGTGGTTTTCATACTCTCTGTTGCACTTGCCCTCAGATTACTCTGGCCATCTGTTAGATGGAGTTCTGTCTCACTGTAGCCCGGACTTTCCTCTCGTGGTTTGCACCACCAGCAACTACCTGTCACACCTTGTGCATATTATAGCTAAATTAGTTTAGAAAAAGTAAACCTACAAACCTTTCATTATTATATTGTAGAGTAAATCTATCTCTTCATCACTATAATTGATACTTTTTTTACTCTCCAAAAAATCAAAAAACTTCTCTTTATTAAAAGTAGCCCCATATATACAATAAGAGTGAGCAGGAATAAAAGCACGCATCAGAGCTATAGTATCCAAAAGAGGCTCTTCACAGATATAACAGTGATTTTGTGTATGTATACGCCCCTCATACTCTAGTAAGCTCACAAAGCTATCACATACCACCCTTTTTGGATTTTGTTTATCCCACTTCTTTGCAGACTCCAACAAAAGTTGATAATAAAATGAACTAGTCTCATCAGTATCATAAAGATGAGAGGCTAAGAGTTTAAGAAAATTATGCCAAACTAAAACTCTATTATTATCATAAAGCCAAGGAAAACTAAAGTGACTCAATTTTCTAAGCTGAGGCATAAAACCTCCTCTACTTTCATTCACTTCAAAATCAACCAAATGACCTAGCTGTACTATAGAGTGTCTTGCTCCAAAAAAACGATAATATCTACCAACACCAGAAGGAGTAAGGAGTGTAACTATGCTATCTTCATTTTTGGCTTTTTGTAGATGAATAATAAAACCCTTCATAGTAAGAGCCTCCTTCTATTTAGTTTTTTATATTACACTGAAAAAATTTAAAGAGATATTAATAGTCCTATATAAGTACTTAATCCAAAAAAGGTTACAATACACAATAAAAAAGGATACACAATCAAAAAATTACTTTTAGCAACAATAATAACTCTACCACTCTTTGCCGAGAATATAATGTCTCTACAGTTTGCAGGAGTACATGCAACCCATAAAGATAGTCATGGTATTGTAACTGAATTTACTCTTGAGAGAGAAGTAGATCCTATATGTTTATCTATACCTATTAATAATGAGACAATATGGGAAGGAAATTATGCAAACCGTGATGTCCCCCAAAGATGTAAAGCCACAGTTGTAAAAACAGTAGGACAGATAAGACCCCTAATTATCCACCCTAAAATAGAAACTTTTGGAGAGCTAGAGGTTTTATCATTTATAGAAAAGATGGATAATAACAAAAGTTTACTCCTTGTAGATAGTAGAAAAAGTGACTTATATACCTATAGAACTATACCTAGTGCATCTAATATCCCTTTCCAACATATTACCAAATCACACCTCTTTCCTAAAGAGTTTAAAAAAGCACTCTTCAAACTAGGTATCAAAAAGATAAAAGATGGGTATGATTTTAGCAATGCCAAAACTATTGTTTTATTCTGTAATGGCTCTTGGTGTGGACAATCACCTGCTATGATTAAAACACTCATGCATTTGGGTTATCCTCCTGCAAAGATTAAGTGGTACCGTGGAGGTATGACTGATTGGTTGGCTATGAGCATGACCTCTACACACCCCTAATAGCTATACAAAGAGAGATATTTTATAAAATTACCAAAATATCTCTATATTAAGTTTTTTTTAAGCATTTAAACACTATAATATCACTCCACAAAAAAGGACAGTTGGGTGAGTTGGCTGAAACCACACCCCTGCTAAGGGTGCGTATCCTAACGGGTACCGAGGGTTCGAATCCCTCACTGTCCGCCATTTAAACCCCCTATTTACGGTATTTTGAGAGTTTACACTTTATCACTCTGCCAAAAGTCTGCCAATTTTTGACATATCTGGCTTGATTTTACCTGTATAATATTGACGGTTAACACCATCATCTACATGACCTAATTGGTCTAATATCCAATCTGTAGGCATATCAAACTGTTTAAGCAGCGTATTACATGACTTTCTTACAGTGTGCATAGTACCTGGTCTAATATCACAAGAGATACAAAGCTCTTTTAATAGTTCGGTAAGTACCTTTGGTGTTTTATACCCTTTGTTATATTGAGTAACAAATACAAAATCACCTTGTAGACCTGTAACTAATTGTTGATGCTTTAGAGCTTTACGAGCTTGGGGAAGCATATCTATAACTCTAACTCTTTTACTCTTAGTTACATCTTCCACACCCTCTCTAATGCGTGTATCTATGCGTACGGTATTAGTAATAAAATCAATATCATTCCATCTAAGAGCTATAAGTTCACTACCTCTTAACCCTGCAAAGAAATTAAACAAAAGAATATTTTTGAATTGTCCTGTAGCCCTATCAATCAAAATTTTTATCTCATCTTGGTTGAAATATGCTACTTCTTTATATATCTTCTTAGGAGCTTTAACAAACTTTAACGGATTCTTTGTTATTAGTTCGTCATAGTGTGCCATCTCCATAATAAGATTAAAAATACTTCTATAGTTCCTTATGGTCTTTGGTGCATACTCACTTTCATTTTGCCATTTAATCACATCAGAAGCTTTTATATCATCTATATACATATTACCAAAAGTAGTACAAAGCCTTTTAAAACGGTTTGTCTCTTCTTTTTGACTAAACTCATTACGATTATTAGAAGTAATCTCTAATACTAATTTACCATACTCTCCAAATGTTATAGATCTACTTGTATCAATATCATACTTTTTATTATAGAGCTGTTGAAACTCTTCATCAATATAACGAGTATACCAATCTAATAACCTCTTATTTGATTTCTTACCTGTAGTGAGTCTATGGCGTTTACCATCTACTACACCATCAAGTATAATAATATCAAATTTATTAACTGTAACTTTTGCCACTATCTAACCTTTCTTAGCTGTTGGCGTAGTCATTATACTATTTTTCTCTTGACCTGGTGAATAACCGAAACATGTATAAACCAGCTATTACCCTTCTTAACAAACTTATCAGGTGGTAAATTGTTATAGCAGTATTTGCGTAGACCGTCTAAGGTCTTATAACCGCACTCTATAGCATAAGGTTTACTTAGAGGTATCCAAGTAGGTAAAGAGCTATGTATCTTTATTATCTCTTCTAGCTTAGAATTAATTGCATCAAGAATCATTTTAACTCCTCTTGAGCATCTTCTTTGTCATAGTACCATCCATCAGGATAAGTATCATCCAAATCTCTTTCAAACTGTGCTAGATTAGAAACACAATCAAACTCAACTTCTAATAAATCATCATTATCAAAGTCAAGGATATAGATTTTCATCTCATATCCCTATCAAAACTAAAAGATAATTGAACGCAAGAATCAGAAGAATCACAAACCCCTTGAGATATTTTCTCTTCATCTCTTTTTTGCTTGAGTAATTTTTTTCTCAAATTCTTATCATAAACTTTTTTAGCATATCTTGATTGACTATTTCTAATAATATCATCTATAACCTCTTGTGGTGTTTCATGTCTCATCTGTAATCTCCTCTTTTATCATGTATCTCTCTACAAGAAAAAGTATAATTTTAATAAAAATATAACACACAATAACTATACTATTAAGATAATAGTGTATCTGTTGACTATCTGCACCAGCGACATTTAAAACTATAGTCATCTCAATAAGAGTATAACTAGCGAAAAAAACAATCAAAGGAGTTGATAATTCCAAAAATAACAATAACAATAGTTTAAAATACTTTTTCATTCTATCTCCCTAAATTTCTAAATAAATAATAAGCCCTTTTTAAGAGCGACAATAACGACAAAATCCAAAAAAACTTTTTTAAATCCAATTAAATTACCTCCTTTTAGTCAAATTTAGTATTAAAACTATTTAATGGCTGTAGAGGTGTATTATCTAAGAGACCTTGCTCTACCATTAGATTTTGAACATGTCCAAAATGTGCTAAATTTATGTTGGGATCATCTATATCTAAAGTCTTGTAATATTCATAAAGCTGATAACTACTCATTCTTGATGCTATAGGTATAGAAGAGGATATGTAGTCTCTCTCTTCCTCTCTATTTTGGTGTAGTCTAAGGCTACCTTTAAACATATAGAACTCTTCACCGTCTATCTCTACAGGTATAGTAATTGCTGGAGGTTTAACATGTCTATCTTTTCTTTTTTGTAAATCTTCACTAGAGTCATATTCTTTAAGTTCAAAGTGCTTTTTATTCCAAAGGAGATTACCATCTAACTCAATCATCATAGGCTTTTTACTATCAGCATCAAGATATACAGTAAGCTCATCACTCTCATAGCTCTTTGTAAGCTCTAGTAGTCCCATTCTACCATTGAGAGCTCTATAGACATTCAAACTAATAAGCGTCCTAGAGGTATAGAAACGGCATATATTATTAGCAAGATACCACACACTTAACTCTGTCACATTTGCACCATTACGCATATCATCGAGGGTCTTATAGATATATTTCATCAGATAACTCACGGTGTTTGATATTTGTAGTCTTATATAATCTTTAGCATTTTCACTTTGCTTATAGGCTGGATAGTATTTGTTTTTTGACCTATAGACGCGTTGATACTCTTTGTAAGAGCTAGGTATAAAAGTAGATGCAACATCACTTTGAGGGTTTGGGTATAGTCTTTGTATCGCTTTGATAAATTTCTCTATATACTCTTTAGAAATAAAGAAAGCTACATGCACATGTGGTGTTCCATCTTTGTGTGGCTCGGTCATTCTGAAGTATGGTCTTTTATCTTTGGGTATACTCTTAAAACTTCTATCGTGGCGTAGCTTAGAGAGTAACTTAGTAAGCTGTTTAATACCTGCCCTAGGTTTATAATCTCTCTTCAAAAGTGAAATAGTTTGATACTTTCCTGTATGCTTAGATATGCCTAAAGTCTTATAGTATTTAATAACTGGCTTAGTGTAACTTGTAGCTCTTTTATGTGTAGTAGTGTCATAGAGCTTTATGTGTCTATGAGCAAATTTAGGATTTTTGACTAATCTACCATTTTGTTGTTTTTGTCTGTGATACTCACTTGGTAGCGTAAGAGTAAGGAAAACTGTTTCAAGCTCTTGTTCTTGTGCATAATTGTAGTAAGACCACACTCTATGCTGTAATTCAGCTATGTATCTTTCTGTATTAATGTAAGCACTTTTATAATAATTTATAAGCTGATACTTCTCACCGTTGGAGTCTTGCAGATAGTGACCCATCAAAAAGCTTTTTGTTTTATCCATACTTGTTATTACTTTGTCTACATCATAATAATTTAGTCCGTATTTCATAGTTTTACCCCTTTTTATTAAATTGTCCACAACCTTGTAATAGGTAGCCAAGGGTTAAAACCCCTTAGCTCACGCTTACCGCTGAGGCGGACGCTTTGAGCCTTGGGGTTTTAACTGCCTGTCTCTGGGACGGCTTCGCCGTCAATAGTTATTAGTATCTTCAAATGAAGATGAGAAAGCCATATTAATATCATCAAAATTTTGATTAGTTTGATTAACTGGTTTTGAATTAGAGCTTTTAACAGAGTCATCAAAAGAGAAATTAGTACTATTTTCCTCTTGAACTACAGAGTTAAATGCCATATTTGCATCAGATACATCTAGAGAGTTTTTTGAATCTTTTTTCTCTTCATCTTTCATAAAAGCTTGAACATCTAACAAAGGTTTTTTCTCTTCTATTTGCTCTTTTTGTCTCTTTGCTAATCTTTGTTCTTTTGCTATTTGTCTCTCATTTATTCTCTCTTCTTGGGCTAATTGCCTCTCATCGGCTCTCTGTTCTCTCTCTATTTGTCTCTCTTCAGCTCTTTTTTCTGCTTTTAAAGTCAACTTATTCTGTTTTTGCTGGAGCTTCTCTTCTTTAGTTAAACCAAGACCAAGCAATTTAAACAGAGCCTTTAGTTGAAACACAATAACTAAAATGCCTATTATTGCTATCGCTAAAAAGAATATATTAGTCATATCAAATATATTCCCACCGTCTGGATCACTATCTCCTTTAGTTAGATAATCTATACCTGCTTGAAGATTCATACCATCGAAAGTAGAAAATTTAATAGCAGAGCTACCACCTCCACCTCCACCACTATCATCACCGCCACCACCGCCACCACCACCACTATCATCACCGCCACCACCACTACCTCCTGAACCACTTCCACCTGATGAACCACCACCAGAACTAGAACCACCACCTGATACTGTAGTCTCATCTTCTTGTGTAGTATCTCCAGCTGTATCACCACCACCAAATACCAAAACTGATAACAGTAAAACTAAAACTAATTTTTTCATTTTAACTCCTCTAATTGATTTGATTGTTCCCCGATTAAAATATCTTCCATACTAACACGGCATACAACAAAAGCTTTTTTCTTGTTAAAAAAATAGACTTGAGTAATAACACTATTTCTACGAAAAACAAGAGAATCACCATTTTCAGTAGATATCTCTTCTACAAAATAATGCTTTTTCAGATAAGGTAAAAAACTTTTTGGATACTCACCCTCAACACCTCGAATTCTAAAATATGAATCATATAAAATAAATTCATATAACTTTACATCACTTAGATGATTTATCTTTTTAGTTTTATTAAGTTGTTGATACTTTAGGGTAGGAGCTGTTGATCTATTAGTATCTACCACATTTGGCTGCTGCTCTTTTGTCTCCTCTTTGGGTTTAGCTTTTTGAGCATTCTGAAAAAAACTCTCTTTAAAAAAGTATGCTGTAGCTACAAGAAGCAACACAAGCCCAATAAAAATCAATATAAACTTTAGTAGTATGTTAGGACTCTCTACTTTATCACCACTTTTATAGACTGCAAATACTTCTTGTTCTTTTGGCAAAGAAAAAGAGCGTGAACGATTTGCAGGAGAGAGAGGCAGAGAAGCATACTCATAATAAGCTATACGACCTTTTACTAATTGCTTAACAGGTGGTTTTGCTTCATAGATGACATTAAAGAGTTTATATACAGGGCTAAGATTGGTAATTACCTGAGTGATAAGATAGAGTTCTATATAGAGGTGTCTATGCTGGGTAATAAACCATTTGAGTACAGGATCATTTTTATCAAAATAGTTTTGTGCTTCATCTACTACTATAAGAGTACGATTCTGTTCATCTGCATCTTTAGCAAGAATATGAGTTCTTTTGAGTATCTCAAGGGCAGAGTCATAACTAGCTGAACCACCTGTAACATACTCATGCATCTCCTCAGGAGTCATATCACCATACTCTACACCAACACCCTCCAATACAGATTTACGGTAACAGTTCAGAAGAATTTGTTCTTTAAAAAAGTTAAAATCTAATTTAAGAGCAAACTCATCATTTTTTATACCATCTATATTGGTAAATATTTTAAAGTACTTTCCTTGACCGTGATATATATCATAAACGGCTTTATAACTCTTTCCAGAGCCTTGAATACCTACCAATAAATTTGCCATTTCTTACCCCTTAGAAATAAACATTAAAAGCTCATAAGCATCTTAAATAGCACAACTGTATAACGAAAAACAATTATTGAGAAAAGAGAACTTAAATAAACAGATACAGCTACATAGATACTTTTAACTAAATCAGTAAGAAAACCATCTAAACCTATAGCACAAGCAAAATAACCAAATTCTATATTATCAATAGAGCCTGTAAGAGAGAAAGCTTTAGTAATAATAGCTGTTAGCTCTCCACCTAAATAACTAAAAAAAAGAATCATTGACGAAAAAACAAAGCCCATCAGGACAACTTTACCAAGAGAAACCAAAAGAGCTTTAAAATCAAAAACTGGCATACATTAGTCCTTTACAATTTTTTAAGTAAATCTCTAATAATAAAGAGATACATTTTAAAATTCAAAAAAGCCAAAATAAGTAACCAGACTATCTTAGTCTCATTTCTAACATTAAAACAAAAGTCAAATTTAATCGGTTTCTTAAAACCATAAGATGTTAAATCTGCAACATAAAAACATGTACCACTACAGCTAAAAGTCGGAGCATTCTCACCTAATG
>Ga0193964_1000823_pt1 | contig 14516 bp, 9 predicted proteins | sample FB_7_MG_FD_140323 | JGI IMG/M metagenome (GOLD analysis project Ga0193964, IMG submission 140323) | Microbial mat bacterial communities from the Broadkill River, Lewes, Delaware, United States - FB_7_MG | ecosystem: Environmental > Aquatic > Freshwater > River > Microbial mats | place: USA... | reverse complement strand
TAAACCTTACCAATTAACTGCACTTAAAAGTTTGGCTTCCTATGGTATTATTGATAAAGATTATTTGTCTTCTAATCGTATAACTGTGATTTCAAAGGATTCATTGCAGAGATATTTGGATAGATATGAGAAATTATCAGTAAGGGAAGAAAATGTTATTAAGTTACTTACATCACATTTTTACCAAATGTCACTATTTGGGGCTGATGGATTAAAAAATAGAACACAACTACTAGAAAGCAAGTATGATGCATAATAATCTTTTTTTGAATAGAATGATAATCTACACCTGTAAAGGTGAAATAGCATATGATGAAGTATTTCATCGTGGAGTAAATATTATTAGAGGAGATAATAGTAGTGGAAAATCAACAATTTTACATTTTATTTTTTATATCCTAGGTGGTGCATTCAATGACTGGGTAAAAGAAGCTAAGCAATGTTCTTACGTTATTGCAGAGGTGGAAATGAATGGTGCAGTATTTACTCTTAAGCGGGAAATAAATATTAGTGAGAAGACTAAAAAAGCAAATGATAAGGAGAAGATGTATGTCTTTTGGGGTTCTTTAGTCGACTGTCAGAAGATGGAACGTGGAGAAGAGTGGCAGAAGTACGGTTTTAATACAACCATAGAAAAGATGAGTTTTTCGAATCTCATTTTTGAAAACTTAGGTTTGCCGATTGTAAAAGGAGAGAATAATATTACTTTCCATCAGATTCTTAGGTTGTTATATGTTGATCAAGAATCACCTACAAATTCTTTGTTTTTGTATGAAATATTTGATTCATCTTTGACAAGAGAAACCGTTTCTGATTTATTATTGGGAGTATATAATCAAGAGTTATATGATTCAAAGCAAAAGAAAGTTGAATTAGTGAAAGAGCTTGATGATGTAAAAAAAGAAATTAAAGTAATTAGAAAATTTGTTTCTAATTCACGTAATCTTGTACCTTCTTCAATAAAGATAATTATTGAAAATAAAGAAAAAAATATTCATGCTATTGAAGAGAAGATTATTCAATATAAAGAGGAGAATAAAAGAGTAGTTTATACAAAAAAGACAAAATTAGAATTTGAAAAACTCAGTGCAGAATCTATTTCTATGAGAAATAAGATTAGGAGTCTCAAAGATCAGATTAATGATATAAATCTAGAAATTGAAGATTCGCAATTCTTTATTGGTAGTCTTGAAGCTAAGAGGAAAGCAATTAGAAATTCTATATTTACAAGAGAATTACTTGGTGATTTCCCTTTAGAGTATTGTCCAGAATGTTTGAGTGTAATAGATAAGTCTACACCATCTACAAAATGTAAGCTTTGTAAAGAGCCAAGAGATGGAAGTAATGGTATTACACAAGCCAGAAAAATAGAACAAGAGTTATTGGCTCAAATCAAAGAGTCAAAGACTATTATAACTTCTAGAGAGAGGAAGAAAATAGAATTGAAATCATTATATGAATCTGAAAAAATAGAGCTTCAAGTATTGCAGAAAAAAGTAAATACTTCTTTGTCTGATGTTAAGTCAGTTAGAGAAGAAATGTTAGATAATTTGTATGTAGAAAAAGGGTTTATTGATGGGGAGATACTTCAATTAAGGACGTTGCTGGAAAATGCAGAAATGTATCAAGCATTAGTAAAAAAGCAATCAGATTTTGAAGAAGAATTAACTTCTTTGAAATCTTCTATTTATTACATGGAAGGTAGTCAGTTCATGTTGAAGAAGGATATAAATTCAAAAGTAGAAGAGAAAGGATTATTCTTTCTGAATAATGATTTAATGAGGCAGAAAGATTTTAAGGAAGCAAAAGAATTTAGTATTGATTATCGTAATAATATAGCTTTTATTTCAGATAAAGATGCAAAGTATTCTGCCAGTTCTAATTTTTATCTAAAGGTAGCTGCAAGATTTTCTCTGTTTTTTGCTTCATTAGATCTTGATAAAATGAGATATCCAAGATTTATCTTCTGTGATAATATGGAGGATAAGGGGATAGAACAAGATAGAGCTCAGAAATTTCAGAAAAATATTATTGCACAGGCAGAGACTTATGATAAAAAGAATTATCAAATGATTTATACGACATCTTTCATAACAGAAGAATTGAATAATAGTCCCTATTGTGTTGGAGAGTTTTATACAGAAAGTGCACCTAGTTTAAAGAATGTTAATTAATTAGGGAAGTTGTTATTAATAGTGATAGTAACTTATGTGTAAAAGTCCTGCTGTTGTTGGTTTATAGAGTGTTAGGTGAGATGATAATACCAGATAAACCTAGAAGTAGTAATCAGAAATATAGATTAACACAGAAAGGTAAGGAGTATGTAGATAAGTATAAGAAGAATTATTGTTAAATAAGGAGCAGCATAACCATAGTAAAAGAGGAGTAAAAGAGGAGTAAAAGAGGGGAGGAAGAGGGTCCCTAACAAAAAAGCATAAGAAAAGACCCTTTTTAGGGTCGATTAATTATGATATTGAGAAGCCTTAGAATTGGGGTATGAGAAAGAAATAAAAAAAACGTCCCCACTGTTTAAGCAACAATGGGGACGTGTAAAACTATATGCTAAACCTATTTAATCTCAATAATGATTCTGTTCGCCTTAACATCAAAAGCTTTCTTTTCATCCTTACTAATAGGACGAATCTGAAGAATATTCTTAGTACAAACAGATTTAAGAGAAGCTCTCTTCTTACCATTAACAATAAAACCAGGGAAATTCTTACTATTCAAATTGTGTTTATACGACTTACCCTTATAAGAAAACTCAAGAACATCATCGTTCAGTTTCTTAATCTTACCTAGTTTCTTATTAGTAGTGATAATCATAAATTTATCTTTAGAATTATCTATTTTAGTCACTCTGATTCGATTAATCTCACCAGAATCCAAGTCCTCTATTTTAGAATTCTTAACCTTAGTACCGTCGATAATACAGATAGAATCATCATCAGGAGACATATGTATTACAGCCTTACCACCCTTCTTAATAGTAACAGAATAATCATTGTCATCAACAATATCGATATCATCAAGTACTTCAAGCTCCTCAAGTGTCTCGCCTAGACTCTCCATAGCCTTCCCGAAGTTTTCACCAAAAGCTTCGCCCCATTTCTCCATTGCCTCACCAAAGTTCTCCATAGCCTCCTCGAAAGACTCTTCATCAAAGTCATGCTTTTTGACCTTAATCTTTTTTATTCTCTTTTTAAGTTGTTTAGACTCACTCTTTACACCATGAAAGAAATTTTCAATCTTCTGCTCCTGGCATAATCTAGCACTATTATTATTACGACTAACTTCATTAAGACACTCCAGACCGTCAATATTAAGAGCATAGCTTAACTTGTTGATATTAGAAAGCTTAAAGTCACCCTTAAGAGAAATAAGAGTAAAAGTGGTTTTATAAGCCGAATTGATTACCAATAACTCAGAAACCTTATTGCCATCCTTCTTCAGATAAACCTTAGCAAAACTCCACTCGTCAACACGACTTTTAATAAGCTTATACTTATCAAGTGAAAAACACTTCTTTACAGCACTCATATGCTCAGAAACACTATTCTTAGCACCGCGCTTCTTAGAAGCAGTAAGAATATTAACCCTCTTAATATTCTTAAGAACATCAAGATACTCTTTATCAAGATTATCCCTCTTATATAAATCAATCAGGTCTTTCTCAAGCTGAACAACAGTAATACCCTTCTTATCATTATACATTTTAGCAAGCTTATCAAAGCTCTTCTGCGCCGACCCAATCATAGGTAACACAAATACAATCAGTAATATGGCTATTTTTCTCATATCGTTATTTCTTATAATTATTTACTATTTACCTAATACAATCTCAAAATTATCATCATTATAAAGAGTCTTAGGCTTAGGTTTCTGTCCAGAAAGACTCTCATTAATAATCTTCAACGCATTCTCAAACTGTTCCTTCTTTTGCGTATCAGTAAGATTACTAGAATACAACTCAGAAGTAGGAGACATCGGTTGAATAATTAAGAACGCCAGAACCACAATAGCCGCTGCAGCAAAGCTAGAGCCCAGTACTCTTAATCTATGAACATTTATACTTTTGTTATGCGCATCAATCTTGCCAAAAGCAATATCCTCAATATCTATAGGTATCTCGACCTTATCCTTTTCGATAAAGTTCATATACTCTTTATTTGCAAAATCCTCTTTAGTCTTCATAAGCTCCCATTATTTGGTATTTACTAACCAACTCTTCCCTAATAAATTTTCTAGATCTCGATAAAATAACTCTAATATTATTAACCCCCAGGCCTGTAATCTCTGCAATCTCCTCTGTCTTATACTCCTCAAGATCCTTAAGAATTATAACCTCCTGCTGAGTGGGCGGAAGAGTTTTAATTATCTTTCTAATAATAGAAAACGTATCATTAGTTTCAGTAATATGATTATTATCAGCCTGTTCAAAAACATCAATGTGCCCCTCAGAATCATTAACCATCTTCTTCTTCCTTCGCAGAAGATCGATACAATGATTTCTCGTCATGCGAATAGCGAAGCCAGTAATATTACTATATTTCTTCAGATCCTTACGATTAAGCCATAACTTCAACATTATGTCCTGCACAACATCCTTAGCCTCGTCGGAACTCTCCAGTATTCGATAAGAATAAGAATAGATCTTCGGCGAAATAGGTAACACAATATTTTTGAATTCCTTTTGCTTCATTTAGTAGTTTGACGAACAAGAATAAAAAACATTACATAAAAATGAGAATAAATTTTAAAACATTTGAGATTTTATTTCTTAGGAGTGTAGTTTTCAGGTAGTAAAGCCCCAACCTTCTTATTAGAAATATCACCACCGAAAACAATAGAATTATCAGGAATGATACCATTAGCCGTAATAGTACAAGTATCGCTGGCAAAGTAAATCTCAGACTGAGAACCAGCACGAAGCTTACGATTAGTCAGGTCGCGAGGACTACCATTAGATTTACCATTATAAATAATAAAAAGATGTTTACCCTTCAGGCCGTACAACTTCAGTGTATTATTTTCTCTTTTATTACTAATAGAATCAATACTAAACAAAGAAAGTTTAGAATCCTTCTTGTCAGCAGACTTCTCAATAAGCTGATAACCATTCCTCTTCAAATCATTATTATACAAAGATCTACAAAAATGCATAGACGAATTATAGAAAGCTCTTTTCCTTCGGTTTTCAAACTTTCTTTCTTCTCTTTCGTTCTTCATCTTATAAGACTCAAAATAATAATAGCCAAGAAAATAACATCTAGTACTTCTATTTATAGATGGGGTCTCCAGAATAAAATCGATAAGTTCAGCATGAATCTTATAGCCCAACTTAGGTAAATCAATCAACAAAGGAGCATTAGCCTTAACTTTAGTATTAATAGCATTATTATAAACAATATAATCACCATCCTTCTTGTGAACAAGCTTTCTTCCATTAACAGGAGGAGTAGAAAAACTAATACCTTTAGGCATCTTAGTAGATACCATCTTATAATCATGATCAAAGAAGAGAGCCTTATCATTCTTTAGAACAGCCTTAGAACCATAATAATCGGAGCCAAGAAAATTATCCTTAAACTTCATAACATTAAGATATCTTCTGTTTCTATTATTCACATTAACCTGTCGGAGCATAACCTGTCTGCGCTTCATCTTAACAACTAATCCCTCTATATTAGTCTTAGTAATACTTAGCATCACAGGCTTATAATTAACATGACTAACCCCAATCTGACAAGGAGGAGTGAAGTTATCCAGGATAAAATACCCCTTTTTATTAGTCATACACCCCTCAGTAGTACCATTAACATAGATATTAGCATTAACTAAAGGTTTATTGCTTTTAGCATCAATAATTCGCCCTTCAATACGATTCTGCCCAAAAGTTAGGATAGGGAATAAAGTGATAAAAAATAGAATAGCTTTCATAAATAATATTTGTTATGTGTTTAGGAAACTAAAGTAGCAATTTATTTAGAAAAAAAGTTACTTCACGCTATCGTTTTAAATACTAATTTGATACTTTAGCAAAATGAAAATTAATTAGTGCTTATAGTTAGCAGATTATTAATAATGTGACACATAAAATTACACAACGTGAAAAAGATAATAAAGAATATAAAGCAGTTAGTGCAAGTTGAAGAGACACCACGCACATGGGTAGCCGGAAGCGATATGGCAAAACTTAACTGTATCGACGATGCTTACCTTATAATAAACGATAACCTTATAGAAGACTTCGGAAAGATGTCTGACCTAAAAGAGGTGGACGACGTGGATCTATTAGAAGAATTAGATGCAACAGGACGATTGGTATTCCCATCATTCTGTGATTCACACACTCACCTTGTGTACGCAGGAAGTCGTGAGATAGAATACGGAGACAAGATAAAAGGTTTATCGTACGAGGAAATAGCCAAAAGAGGAGGAGGAATCCTTAATTCATCAGACAGAATTAGAGAAGCTAGCGAGGACGAATTATTTGAGGCTGCATTTGCAAGAATACAAGAAATAGCATCACTAGGAACAGGAGCTGTAGAAATAAAAAGCGGATACGGTCTTGACTTAGAAAGCGAGCTGAAAATGCTACGAGTTATAAAAAGACTAAAAGAAAGCACTCCACTTACAATAAAAGCAACATTCTTAGGAGCACATGCTGTGCCAAGAGAATATATAGGTAGACAAACTGAATATGTAGACCTTATCATCAACGAGATGATACCACAGGTGGCGGCGCAAGAATTAGCAGATTACATAGACGTGTTCTGTGACAAGGGATTCTTTACAGTAGAAGACACAGACAGAATACTAAACGCAGGAATGAAATACGGCTTACGCCCTAAGATTCATGCCAACGAACTTGATTACTCAGGAGGAATACAAGTAGGGGTGAAATACAATGCTCTATCGGTTGACCATCTAGAATATGTAGGAGACGCAGAAATTGAAGCACTAAAAGGCAGCGAAACAATGCCAACAGTGTTACCAGGAGCAGCATTCTTCCTTAATATGGTATGCTCGCCAGTGAGAAAAATGATGGACGCGGGACTACCGGTAGCACTAGCATCAGACTTCAACCCAGGCTCATCGCCATCAGGAAACATGAAATTTGTATTGTCGCTGGCATGTGTAAACTACAAGATGTTACCAGAAGAAGCAATAAATGCAACTACAATAAACTCGGCATACGCAATGGGTGTTCAAGAGGAATGCGGAAGTATAGCAAGAGGTAAAAAAGCCAATCTATTTATTACTAAAGAAATACCTAATATAGAATTTATGCCATACGCATACGGATCGAATCTGGTAGACTTAGTAATGCTAGAAGGGGAAGTGATTGAATAGATAATAAAAACCAAATAAATAAAACATAAAATGAGAAAACTAGTAGAATGCGTTCCAAATTTCAGTGAAGGGAACGACATGAATATCATTAACCAAATCACTGCAGAGATTGAGGCAGTAGAAGGAGTAAGTCTTATCGATGTAGATCCAGGTAAAGCAACAAACCGTACAGTAGTTACAATGGTGGGTACACCTGATGAAGTGATGGAAGCGGCATTCCGTTCAATCAAGAAAGCATCAGAGCTTATCGACATGACTAAGCACCACGGAGCTCACCCAAGATTTGGAGCAACAGATGTTTGTCCATTCGTACCAGTATCAAATATGACAATGGAAGAGGCAGTAGAATGTGCACACAAACTAGCTGAAAGAGTTGGTAGTGAACTAAACATTCCTGTATTCTGTTATGAAAACGCAGCAAGAAAAGAAGACAGACACAATCTAGCAGTTTGTCGTTCAGGAGAATATGAAGCACTTGGAGAAAGACTTCCTTCGAAAGAATGGGCACCAGACTTCGGTCCAGCTGAATGGAGTGACTGGACAAAGAAAACAGGAGCAACAGCTATTGGAGCAAGAAATTTCCTAGTAGCATACAACGTTAACCTTAACACTACATCTACTCGTAGAGCAAACGCAATTGCATTTGACGTTAGAGAAAGAGGACGTAATGTAAAAGACGCAGCAGGAAACACTGTTAACCAGCCAGGAACACTTAAGTCGGTTAAGGCAATCGGTTGGTTTATCGAAGAATTCGGTGTAGCACAAATCTCAATGAACCTTACAGATATAGCAGTTACTTCAATGCACGAAGCATTTTATGAAGTAATGAACAAAGCAAACGCAAGAGGTATCCGTACTACAGGATCGGAACTAGTAGGAGTACTTCCACTAGACGCAATGCTAGAAGCGGGACGATTCTTCCTAAGAAAACAACAACGTTCAACAGGAGTATCGGACAAAGAGCTTATTAAGATTGCAGTTAAATCATTAGGACTTGACGAACTATATCCATTTGAGCCTAAGAAAAAGATTATTGAATATATCCTTGATGAAGAAGCAAACAAAGGCAAAAAGAAGCTGGTAGACATGACACTAGTAGAATTTGCTGACGAAACAGCTTCTGAATCACCAGCACCAGGAGGAGGATCAATTGCAGCATATATGGGAGCAATGGGATCAGCACTTGGAACAATGGTAGCAAACTTATCATCGCACAAAAGAGGATGGGATGCACGTTGGGAAGAATTCTCTGATTGGGCAGAAAAAGGAAAAGCATACCAAGATCAGCTAATCAAAATGGTTGATGAAGACACAAACGCCTTCAACGTAATCATGAATGCATTCGGTCTACCTAAAAAGTCGGACGCAGAGAAAGCAGCTCGTAAGCAAGCAATCGAAGACGCTACTAAATATGCAACAGAAATTCCATTCAAAACAATGGAATTATGCTTCGGATGCATGGAAGTTGCAAAAGCAATGGCAGAAATCGGTAACCCTAATTCAGTAACAGACGCAGGAGTAGGTGCATTAGCAGCACGCTCAGGAGTTATTGGAGCATACCTAAACGTTAAGATTAACGCAGTTGGTCTTGAAGACAAAGAATGGGCAAATGCTAAAATTGCAGCAGCAGCAGAGGTTGTTGAAAAAGCAAAAGCATTAGAAACGGAGATAATGGAAATTGTAGAAAGTAAGATGTAAGCATCGATAACTGATACAATAGAATAATATATTAATGGCTGTTTCAAGAAATTGAAACAGCCATTTTATATATATACGTCTTAATTTAATAAGAATTATATACAGTTTGTGTTGTTCCTCTAGATTAATCTGAATAAAACCAACATTTGGTCTTAAAAGTTCCTTAAAATATTATAGTAGTGTTAAAATAAAATTAACACTGATTATTATATGTTTAATTAGTTGTAATTCAGTGATTTATATTGAAAGGACTTGCTGTATAAGGGCTTTAGTAGTATTGTTAATATTGATTTTATATGTAAATAAACATAAAAATACTTGATAGAGTTAATTAATCTTAATAAATTCGACAACGAAAAGATGCTGAATGTATTGGCGTAAAATTTAGCATTGAAGAAGAATAGTTGCGTAAGCAGATGGTAAGGGGTTACGGTCTTCACAAAAACTACTTCATAAATTTTATTGAACACAATGATACTCTTGATAGGGTGTTGTTGTACTATGTCTCATGTTCTCAATATGAGAATATATGTTGTATGTACTAGAAATACTATATAAGTGCATTAATTGAATAGTGTTAGGTAAAGGGGAAATTATTTCCCAATTTTTAAACAAAAAACAATTTTAAATGAAAAAATTGATGGGGTTAATAGCATGTGTAATGCTATTGGGATTGAGTTCTGTCTTTGCTCAATCTAAAGAGGTAACTGGAACAGTTATCGACGAGTCAGGTTTTGGACTTCCTGGAGTATCCGTGGCGATTAAGGGTACAACACAGGGGACATCGACTGACATTGATGGTAAATGGTCTTTGGCTGTTACTTCTAAGGACGTATTAGAGATTTCATTCATAGGAATGGTTACTCAAGAAATTACTGTAGGTGATAAAACAGTTTTCAATGTAACTCTTAAAGAAGATAGAGTTGCTGTTGAAGAGGTTGTTGTTGTTGGTTATGGTGTTGTGAAGAAAAGTGAACTTACAGGTTCTGTTGTTTCTGTAAAATCAGAAGAATTGGCTGCTAAACCCGTTTCTTCAGCAGTTCAGGCATTACAGGGTAAAGTTGCTGGTGTGCAAATAGTAAGTACTAGCGGACGTACAGGAGATAATACTCAGATTTCTATTCGTGGTAATGGTTCTCTAAGTGCATCTAATGATGTATTGTATATTATTGATGGTGTTTCTCAAAGTTCAATGGGTAATGTAACTCCAGAAGATATTGCAAGTATGGAGGTGTTGAAAGATGCTGCTTCTACTGCTATATATGGTTCTAGAGCTTCGAATGGTGTTATTCTTATTACAACAAAGAAAGGTAAGTATAACTCAAAATCAATAGTTTCTGTGAATTCTTCTTTTGGTATTCAGGATTTTATTAACGAAGATGACTTAATGAATGCATCTCAATATAAGGAAATCCACGATGTAGCAAGAGAAAATTATTTAGCTGATATTGCTGCTGGTAGATTAGATAATCCAAAAGATATGTCTTCATTAGATCCTATGCCTGTGTCTAAAGATGATACAGATTGGAGAGCACTAGTGAAAAGAGATCAGTCTTATGTGCAAAATCACTCAGTAAGTATTACAGGTGGTTCTGAGAAAACTAGATTCTATCTTGGTGGAGGAATGTTTAAGCAAGAAGGTATCATTAAGATGGACTCTTATGAGAAATATAGAGCAAAACTTAATGTTGACCACATGTATAACGAATATGTGAAATTTGGTATTCAATCTTATTTTTCAGCTTCTGAGAGTACTCCAATGTCAGGTGATAATGGAATGTATCAACCTTGGTCAGCATCTTCTAATGCGCATCCAAATGTTGCACCTAGAGATGAAAATGGTAAATTAGTTAGATATAACTTTGTTAATCCATTATTTGCTTTTGAGAGAGAGACTTCAAGTAAGTGGACAAAATTAGGTGGATCTTTTTATGTGGATATAAAGCCAATAGAGAATATTACTATACATTCTGCATATAGTGGAAATATTGCATCAAAGAGATATAAAAGATACGATGCTCCTCATACAAAGAGAGGTGAGAATGGTGATAAAGAGCCTACTGGATATGGATATTATAGCACGGCTTATAATAGAGATTATTTAGTAGAAAATACTCTAACATATTCAGATAAGTTTTTTGATAATGATTTATCTTTCACAGCATTGGCAGGTCAATCATTCCAAGAATGGAGATACGAAGATTCATATGTGAAAGGAGAAAATTTCCCATCTGATGAGCTAACTTGGTTATCATCAGCAGGAGAGATTAATGGTGGTAGATCATATTATAGAGCAGAGGCTTTAGAGTCTTATTTCTCTAGATTCCAATTTTCTTGGCAGGGTAAGTATAATATGATGCTTTCAGTAAGAGCTGATGGTTCTTCTAAATTTACTGATGACAATAAATGGGGATTCTTCCCAGCTGCTTCAGCAGGATGGAATGTAAGTAATGAAGATTTCTGGAATAAAGATGTTGTTAATGAGTTCAGTATAAGAGCTTCTTACGGATTTACTGGTAACCAATCAGGTATATCTTATGCTACAGGACAAGATTTAATAGGGGCTGGTTATAACTATAACAATCAACCAGGTTTAGCATCAAGTTCTTTATTTAATCCTGATCTTCATTGGGAAAAAGGAGAATCTATGAACTTCGGTTTTAATCTTGGTTTACTTGATGATAGAATTTCTATTGTGGCTGATTATTATATGAAGACAACAAAAGATCTTCTTTATTACATAAGTGTACCTAGAGAATCAGGATTTGCATCTATGTTATCTAATGTTGGAGAGATCTCTAATAAAGGATTTGAAATTAATACTTCTTTTGATATTGTAAGAGAAGGTGATATTAAATGGAGAGCTTCTGCAAATTTATCTTATAATGATAATGAAGTTGTTAAAATTGGTACACCAAATAAAGATTATTATACTACAGGATTTTGTTCTATCGTAAAAGAAGGATATGCACTTGGTTCATTCTATTTGATTGAAGCTGATGGTATCGCTCAAAAAGATTATCAGTATTTAAGATATGTAGACAAAGATGGTAAGGCTTTAGCTAAAGGTGTGGATACAGACCTTAAAGGAAATAAGCTTAAGACTGTTCAAGCTGGAGACATGATTTATGTTGATGCAAATAAGGATGGTGTAATAAATGATAGAGATAGACAGGTATTTGACGGTGGTATAGCACCAGTATTTGGTGGATTTAGTTCAACGGTTGAATATAAAGGTTTTGATTTTACTGTTACAGGTCAATATTCTTTAGGAAAGAGTGTTTATGCTATGTATAGAGAAGATGCTCTTGGTGGTGGAGCAGTTGGAGCACCTTCATTTTCTGACAATATGATAGTTGAAGGAATGGATTATTGGAGCTTAACGAATACTGGAGCAGCAAATCCAAGACCACACCTTGCGACATCTGTTTCTTCTTGGAATAATCGTCGTTCAACTCGTTTTATGGAGGATGCTGATTATTTAAGAATTACTGACATTACTTTAGGTTATAACTTAGATTGTAAAAAGATCTCTTTCGTGAATTCGTTTAGAGTATATATTCAGGCAAGAAATCTATTTACATTTACAGAATATTCAGGAATAGATCCTGAAGTTCAATACGTAGATCCTGATAGTGATAATAATAAGATTACAGCTGGTGTAGATAATAGAGGGATACCAAATATGAAGTCTTATGTTATTGGTTTAAATATTAAATTTTAATTAGAACATTATGAATAAATATTTATTAATAATACTTATATCAGTTTTCTTTGCTTCTTGTAGTGATGAGCTTGATATAAAATCAGAAGCATCACTTTCTGCTAATATGGAATTGTCTGTAAGTGATATAGATAAGCTATTAAATGGTTTATATGATGAAATTGATTTCCCTGGAGATCAAGGTTATTGGAGTGTTATGTATACAGAGATTATGGCAGATAATTATAAGCCAGTAAAATTTCAGTGGGCTTCAATTAAAGAGTTTTATGAAAATAAAGTGCCAGAAGCTAGTTTCGGTCTTTCTAGATATTATAGATTTGGATATAGGGCAATAGGTAGAGCTAATACTATTTTAAAAGTACCATCTGCTACTTTACATCAATTAGCTTGTGCCAGATATGGAAGAGCATTGCTTTATTCTAGATTGTATGATATGTTTGAAAGTGTACCTATTGTAGATGAGAATTACGATAAGAAACCTATTGCTCCAAGTCCTAAAGCTGATGTGTTAAACTTTATACTTGAAGATTTAAAGTTCGCAGTTAAGAATGCTGATGCATTTGATGCAGAAAATAGAGTAGCTAGTCAGAATTTACCTTCAAAAGAGGCAGCTCAAGCATTATTAGCTAGATATTATAGACTTGCTGGAGATAAAGTAAATGCAGCAGCTATGGCGGAATTAGTTATTAGTAGTGGAAACTTTGAGTTGTCGTCAAATCCAACTGATAGATCTAAAGAGGTTATTTTCCAATTCAATAATATTAAAGGACAAGATCAAGGTTCTCATGGTTGGATTATGAGTTCGGCTGCAAAATCATGGAATTGTTTTGCTGTTGCAGATGAGCTTTATGCATTGATTCAAGGTGAGGATACTAGAAAATCTTTATATTATGATGAGGATATAAGTGGTGTTACATATCATTGGACAAATAAATATACTACTGATGATGCTTCTGAATTGGTTATATCTAGAATTGCTGAGATGTATTTGATTTCGGCAGAAGTGAATCCTGCTAGATTATCAGAATTCCAAGCTGTAAGAAAATCTGCATTATCATTGGATAATGAAAGACGTTTAGAACTTGCTTTCGAGTGGGTTAGATGGCAAGATCTAAAGTTGTCAGGTGCGAAGTCATATACTCCTCCTTATCCAACTTCAGCAGTAGATTCGAATCCATTGCTAAAATAATATTTTTGCGTTTAAGATATTAGATATATTTTAGTAACTAATATAGGTTACAAAAGAATAATATTTGAATTTTAAAGGGTATCCCGATTAGGGATACCCTCTTTTTTTGTGTAGAGTAATTTACTGGATATGTTGTTGTTTTTAGAGAAAGCCAATGATAATGGTTGTTTCAAGCTCTTTAGATTTTGAAGTGTCAATTATATATATTATGTGATATGTAGTATATTAACATTATGTAGCATATGTGTAAGTGATTGGAGTATAGTGTGATAGAGGATGGTATATGGTTTTGTTTTTGTGGCTGAGTAATCATAATAAACTAATATGCTGAAAAAACTTGACAGTGTTAAGAAAAGTTAATAGTTTAGTGTCGAGAAAAACAAAAATTCCTATTGTTTTAACTAAAAATTAACTAAAGTATGAAAAAACTGATCGGATTAATAGCATTTGTAATGCTATTGGGATTGAGTAGCGCGTTTGCTCAGTCAAAAACGGTAACAGGTACAGTTATCGACCAGGCAGGTCTTGGATTACCCGGAGTTACAGTTG
>Ga0193964_1000814_pt1 | contig 14629 bp, 12 predicted proteins | sample FB_7_MG_FD_140323 | JGI IMG/M metagenome (GOLD analysis project Ga0193964, IMG submission 140323) | Microbial mat bacterial communities from the Broadkill River, Lewes, Delaware, United States - FB_7_MG | ecosystem: Environmental > Aquatic > Freshwater > River > Microbial mats | place: USA... | reverse complement strand
TTTTTCTATAAGTTGTGCTACTGTGGCATAGTTGATAAAAAGTTCTTTTTTGTAGAGATAAGAGGCTTCTATATCAACAATCACCATTTGAGGTTTGACTCTCTCAAAATCAAGTATACCAATGATAGTTTCAATTAGCAAAGACTCTATATGAATAGTCATACCACTGCACTCTCTTCCTTTTTGAAAAGTCGTATAATATTGGGAGTATGCTTATAGAATATAATAATAGCAATTACCCAAATAGGTGCATGTGAGCCAATACCCTCAACTTCAGGATAGAGAATATAACTCGCAATAATAAAGGCTACTAATCCTATAAGTGAAGAGAGTGAAGAGATTTTGAGTCCTTTACTCGCAACGCCCCATACGACAATAGCAATCAATGCAGGAATAGGCATCATCACAAATAAAACACCAAATCCAGTTGCCACACCTTTGCCACCTTCAAAAAACAAAAAGAGTGAAAAACAGTGTCCTACCACAGCTAAGACTGCAATAGTCCAAAGCACAGATTCACTCGCACCCATCATCTGTGCAATCAAAATAACAACGACTCCTTTAAGAGCATCCAAAAGCAGAGTTACGGCTCCTAATTTGGTAGCTAGTTTTGGGTCTTTCTCTTTGACAACTCGAAGTACATTTGTGGCTCCAATATTATTACTTCCAGCATTTTTAATATCTACACCTGCAAACTGTTTTGCCAAAAGATACCCAAATGGTATCCCTGCAATAAGGTAGACAGCGAGATAAAAAAGTATATTTATATTTGTAAAGTCCATAAAAATTCCATTGATTTTATTTATTAGTGCCATTTTATCGCAATTTGAATAAAAGTATCTATGGAAATAGAGGAGTTACTCTGTCATTCAAAAATCATTACTATTGAGACGACGCTAATCCTTACTTTTTATTTTTGTTACAACTCTTTTTGAGAGCTATTCTCTTAGAAATACTCTATAGAGATACTTTGCAGGAGTTGTAGCTCTTACTCCTAAAGAGTGCTAGAGTATTCTAGTACTCTTCAAACTATTTTTTTATTTTAGATTATGATAGAATTGATTTGATGACTAAAAAAATATTTCTCTTTTTACTGTTTAGCTACCTCTTAATAGCCGAGGAGTTGATTACGCAAGAGCTAATCACTAGAGCAGAAAAAAAATATGGTTCTTTTGCAAAAAATCGTTTTCTTTATATAAAAGATGAGATTATTGACAAACTCAAAGATAAACCAGAAAATATCAAACTCAATTATGTAAATACTCAAATTAATACAATAAAATATGCTTCTGATAGAGCTGTATATGGACAAGATGATTACTGGGCTACACCTTATGAATTTATTGGCAAAAATAGAGGTGATTGTGAAGATTATGTAATTGCAAAATATTATATACTCAAAGAGCTAGGAGTAAATCCAAAAAAAATGAAATTTCTTTATGTTATCTATAAGGCAAGAACAGGAGCAAGAGTAAATCATATGGTGTTAGCATATCTCAAAAGACCTGACCCACGCAGTAGGAGTGACTACTTGATATTAGATAACAATAATCTACGAGTACTCCCCGCATCCAAACGAAAAGATATAGTACAAATTGTTGCAATTATCAATAGTGATACAAGTTCAAAACTCAAAAAATGGAAACAGCTCAAAAGTAACATACAAAGGAAAAAACTATGACACTCTATAAACAGATAATTTTAATGATATCTATTATTATTACTTTAATTCTTGCTATTGTTATGAGTATCAACTATACTGCATCTAAACAATATATGGAGGATGAACTCTATAAGAGTACAGTCAATAGCCTCTTGGCAATCTCTAATAGAATTACACAAAGCAAGGGTGAGAAGACCTATATACAGGGTATTATTGATTCTGAATTTGATAGTGGGTACTACCAAACTATACAATTTGTCTCTAATGACAATAATTGGAGTTATCAACAATCCTATCAAGATGAGCAAAATAGTGTTCCAAAGTGGTTTATACAGTTTGCAAATGTGAAACAAACCATGGTTAATAAAGATGTTTTTTTGGACTGGTATATGATTGGAAAACTCTCTTTGCAACTAGAACTCTCTACACTCTATGAGACCCTCTATCACACTTTTATCAAATTTGTCTATCTCTTTATTATTTTTACTCTCTTCTCCTCTTTGCTTTTTACTCTTCTTCTCAAAATTATTCTACGACCACTCAAAGATATTCAAAGACAAGCCGATGCTATTGCTCAACATAAGTATATTATCCTAGAAGATATACCAAAAACTGTAGAGTTACGAGAGGTTGTTCTCTCTATGAATACAATGGTACAGAAGATTAAATTTATGTTTGAGAGTGTTAATCGACAACTTTGTGAGCAAAAAGTAGCAAGTTATACCGATAGCCTTACGCAACTAAAAAGCAGAGAGTACCTTGTAGATAAACTCCCAGAATATCTCAAACTTGATGCTCCTATCCATTTGGGTGTTAATATTATTATTAGCATTCATGGAATGATAGAGACAAATAAAAAAGTAGGTCGAACAAGAGCAGACCAGTTTTATGTAGAGATTGCAAAGATTTTCAAAGAGACAACACGGATATGTGAAGAGACTATTATTGCTCGAATGAATGGAACTGAGTTTAATATATTTATGCCAAACTACCCTATTGAGAGTGTTAAAGATATGATTTTGATTATCAAGAAAAAAGCTACCACTATTATACAAGAGTATGGTATGCCAACTAATATTCTCTATCTCTCATTTGGAGTATGTGAGTATAGCCATACACAAACTCCCAACGAACTCCTTACACTCACAGATTATGCACTCCAAAAAGCAAAAAATAACTATTCACATATCTACTATCAGACATTTACAAATCAGATTAATATCAAAGGAAAAGACCAATGGAGAGAGCTTTTGAATAAATCACTACAACAAAAATATTTCTCGTTTATGGTGAGTAATGTAGTAGATATGCAGACCAAAAAACACTACCATAGTTTTCTCAATATAGTTATACAAAAGAGTCAAAAGAGATATAACTATGAAGAGTTTATGCCTCTTGCTATAGAGTTTGGGTTGAGTTCTAAGATATACTCACAAATTATCTCAAAAATTCTTATAGATAAAGAGGCAGAGCTAGATGCTATTAATGTCCTCCAACTCCCTTATGATTATCTCTATACAAAAAGTTCTTATGAGAATATCAAAAAACTTTGCATAGAGTTCTCCTCAAATCAACAGCACTCTCTTACCCTAGAGATTTCAGATAAATTTATTAGAGATAATCCTATTTTGATAGATGCCTACCAAAGACTACTCCATGCAAATAATATCTCTATAGGTGTTTTTGAGTTTATTGGAGAGGGGGTCAATTATGAGTATCTTAGAAGACTCAATCCAGACTATATCAAGATGAACGCTTCCTTCTTGCTCTCTAGGACTCCGCAAGAGTTTTTATCACTGCAAACTCTAATGAAGACGCTTAATATTACTCCTATAGCTACAGAAGTAGAAGAGGAGAGTATCTCTAATAGACTCCAAGCACTTGGAATTTATACGATGCAGGGGAGTTATATCCATTAATTAGACCTTCTATACAAAGAGTCTTGGTATAATTATTAAAAAGAAGGAGACGAAGATGGATAAGTCATTTGATATGTTTATAGAGACAGAGGTTCCTAGGGGTGAGTTAATTATTTCTCGTACAGATTTAAGTGGAAAGATAACCTATGTTAATGAGACTTTTGCAGAGATTTCTGGCTACAAACCTCAAGAGTTAGAAGGCAAATCTCATAATATAATTAGACATCCTGATATGCCTCAATCAATCTTTGAGAACTTATGGCAGACACTCCACAAAGGAGAGAGTTGGGAGGGATATGTCAAAAATATTCGCAAAGATATGGGATACTATTGGGTCTTTGCTAGAGTCTCTCCACTTATGAAAGGGGGAAAGGTTATTGAGTATAAATCGGTGAGAGAACCCATCTCTTTAGAAGAGAAAAAAGAGATGCAAAATCTCTATGATAAAAAAAGAGAACAAGAAGAGGGAGTAACGAGAGTTGTACTCTATGTAGAGACTCAAAAACTCGATATCCTAGAGACCTTGTAAACCTAGAGAAGACCTCAATCTAAAATTATTTTTTATTCCCTTTTTCTGATTGAGGGTACTCTAGGTGACAATACTCCTCACCCAACGAACAGCATCCATCTGCTATACCTAAACTTTTAAGACCACCATCAAATGCCCAGTAATGTTCGTAGCTACCATCTCTTAAAATGGTAAAAGTATCTATAAGGGCTTGGTTTGTCCCTGATAAGGCTAAAAATTTATCCAAATCATCAATATCTGTTACTTCTACCATACAACCCACCTCATACGATGCTTGTTGTGAGGCTATACCTTTTTCATAGAGTAAGTTATAAAGGCTCTCTATCTCTGGTATAGCAAACTTTCCAACAGCCATACTTTGAAGCTCACTAGCTAAATAGTTAATCTCATAATTAGCTATATTAGTGATATTTATATCATAAAACTCTACAAGATTTTCCACAAGCTCTATATGTTTAACCTCTGAATTATTTGCAATTTTTTCAAGTTGATTAGATGGATATACTTTGTTTAATTCCAAATATAGCTCTTTTGCCAACTTCTCTTCATGCCACATATATGCCAAAGAGTATTTTTGCTCTTCACTCAATGCATCTTTGGAATACTCATCGAGTGTAAGAGATGTATTTGCTTGATAATAAGTACTATTTACATCTATGGTAGCAATTTGTGCCAAAACACTCTCTAGGGTTTGTGGATTTGCTGTGATATTACGCATAATATTACTTGCTATCTCTTCATTATTAGAACCCGATGCCACAAACTCTAATCCAACCGTTGTTTTATTATCCAAAATAGTAGCATCATCCCCTATCGCTCCATTGACAACAGCCAATGTAAATTCTGATAATGAGATAGAACCTTCATCTAACTCTTCAACCCAATAGCTCTCTCCTTCTGTGTCAGGAGAGCGTTGGAAGAGATTATTATAAACAGCATTGACATACTCACTCGTGCTAGAGTCTAGGGGATACTTCTCTTGCATCTCTTCTTGGTCAAAGAAGCTTGTAGCAATATCTTCTAACGAAAGATTTGATTGAGTGAGCCAGTACTCTAATCCTGCACTATCAGGAGCTCTATCAAAAGAAGCGATATAGAGTTTTGTAAGATTTTCACTATCTGCTTTTTGTGCATATAATGCACTCACGAGCAAAAAACTAACAGTGGTTAAGATTGTAATAAATTTATTCATAATGTTTCCTTAGTGGTTAGAGTCTAGGTTAAATAGTTTTGTTCCTAGATAATACATTGCAATACAAAGCCCAACACCACCTAGAGAAATCATTATCTCTGTCCCTGATGGGAAGTAGTGAATCCACTCAGGAGCTAATTGATACTCTCTAATCTTCATCATCTGAAGAGGTTTTAGTTGAGTATCATGCACTAGGTTATATCGCATAAAGAAGATACCCACCATACCAGCCAAAGAGACCCAAACAAGTAAAACATGTGATTTACCAAAGTCTTTGAGTATCACAATCAAAGGTATTACCATAGCCAGTATCACCTCTGCCCAAAATGTCCAAGAACCCAAAATATGCAAGGCTACATCTGCACGGTTTGGCATACCACCATAAATATCTGTAAGCATCTTCCAAGTCACAAAGAAGATAAGAATAGATAAAAGCAGTGCTTGGATTTTGGCTAATCCTGTAAGCATTGTTTTTACTGCTTCAGGAAATACATTTTTATATCGAATACCCATAATGATAAAGGCTATAAATATACCTGTGATAAATGCTGTTAAGATAAAATATGTTGGATAAAAGACACCATTAGAGATAGGTCTAGCATTCAAAAATCCAAAGACTGAACCAAGGTTAGAGTGTGCAGCAAGACCCACTAAAAGCCCTGAAAGACCAAATATTTTTGCCATCTTCATATCATTTTTGAGTAAGAATATAAACTCTATAATCATAAATGTCAAATAGATACCATAGAGCGTACCCATCCACCATATAGCAGAAGTAAGCCCTGGAGAGAGAACATTGTATATCATCATAGTCACAGGATGCCCTATCTCAAAAGCGATAACAGCAAACCCTGCTAAGATGGTGACTATAGAGCCAAAAATAGCCCGTTTGGAGATAAGCTCATAATCTTTAAATCCAAATACATCTCCTAAAGACCCAACGATACATAAACCAGTTGAACTTACAACAAAGAAGATATATACCGCAATAAGCAGTCCCCATGGATGCTCTCTTGTTACATTATATGCATGATGTCCTTGGCTTAGGTATATTGCAACACCTACAACAAACATTGCTATAAAAGCTAGGGTCAGGACGGCAATAAAATTATTTCTAGGTGTTTTCTCAAAGCCTAGTAAATCTTTGATAGTTACTTTATTTACAGGAATAGTAAAGACAAATTCTTTTGCTTTATCTATAAAGCTTTGTTCGTGTACAGCATCAGCCGTTATTGTAGTTTCACTCATTACAGACTCCTTATGTTAGATAGTATAATTTTGGTTTTGTACCTAAATGAGCTTTGAGTGAAAAGTGTTCTCTTGTACGAAGAAGTTCACTAATCTCACTCTCAGGGTCATCAAGGTCACCAAATGTTCTTACCTTTGTAGGACAAGTATTTTGACAAGCTGTAGTAGTCTCACCACGAACAATGCGTGTATCAGTACAGAAGTTACACTTATCTACTGTGACCGTTCTATCATCTACATACCGAGCATCATAAGGACATGCATTCATACAGTAGCTACATAAAATACACTTATCAGGGTCGACTCGTACAACACTATTCTCATCATAGTAGGTTGCATTTGTAGGACATACTGATTGGCATGGGGCATCATCACAGTGTTGGCATTGGCTTGGCATAAATGTAGCAGAGACTATATCTAGGAGTGGCCACTCCCCTGCTACATCATTTGCTCCTACCCAAATTCTATGTTTATCTGCACCCAATAAGATACCATTCTCCTCTTTACAGGCTACTTCACAAGCTTTACAGTTGATACAATTTTTGTAATCAAGCACCATTCCATATCTAGCCATCACTATACCTTTCTTATTTCTACATTGGTTTCATGCATTGAGGATGCACCATAGACTGGTTCTATAATATCCTCTATCACGGCATTATCATTTCCACCATTTTTATATGCCCAAGTCAAAGCTTCACTCTCTTCACCAAATCCATGAACAAAAAAGAGCATATTAGGTGCAATTTTTTCCGTTGGATAGGCTTTGAGGCTTGTCTTTCCTACTTTGCTAGAGACCTCTATCATATCTCCAAATGCTATCTCTTTTTCTTGAGCAACTCTTCTATTAATCCAAAGATAGTTTTCGTTCATTAAGTCTCTAAGCATAATATTATTGGCTGTTCCACTCTGTGTAAACTGTGCATGGCGACCCGTAAGGAGTCTAAATTTCCCCTCTGGAACCGTAAAGAGATACTCATCGTGCCATATTGGCATAGGGTCTACACACTTCTTAGCAAGATTTGGGAGATAACACTCTACCTTATTTGTATTTGTTTTTGCTCGTCCACCATTTACACTATATGATTTAGCTTTTTCAGGATAGTATTGATGTTCATTTTCTGAGAGCTTTTTGAAGTATTTGTCCATATTAGGATAAAATACTCCTTTCTCTTTAAGAGCTTTTACTGCTTCTTTGCCATAAATACCTTGAACCATTTGTTCATTAATATCTTCTTGAGAGTGTTCAAATGGCTTATGAAGATTAAACTCCTCATAGACCTCTGCTTCTCTCTCTTTGGCTGTTTTACCATTGAGACTTGCTAACTCATCTCGTATATCTGCATCATATTTTTTACTTATATCAAAAAGAGGTTTTGAGATTTTTTGTGTTAATCCACCCATTATCTCAATCACTGGTTTTGTATCAAACATCGGCTCTAATACTTTATTTCGTTGTGCAATAGAAGGCTCAATCCCACCAAAAGTTTTGACTGGGTCTGTTCGTTCGAGGTAGTGACACTCAGGAAGTACTACATCAGCATACATCACAGAATCACTAGGCATAGTATCAATAGCTACTACTAACTCCATTCTTTTAAACATCTGTGCAGTTTTGGCACTATTTGGCATATTCATCATAGGGTTGTGTTTGTAGATAAACATCCCACGGACTTTATAAGGCATCTTATTTTCAAGGTATCTATTACGCCAACCAACCCATGAACCACCGCCACTTACAACAGCACAATCAGAGTATCCTACCTGTCCTTTGGTTCTCTCTACTTTGTTGACTGCTCTTGCTTTTGCTCTCTCATAAATAGGCTCTAGTCCCTCATGAGCGTCGAGTTTGAGTTTGCTACCAAAGACTAAACCACCTTTAGTATCAATCCCTCCACTTAATCCTTGGAAGATTGCCATAGCTCTACGAAGTTGGAAATCATTATTAGAGAAGGTACTTCTTCTTCCTGGGTAGTAGATTGCTTTTGGAGCGTGAGCCATAAAATCTCTAGCAATTTGATAGATATCTTTTGCTCGAATACCTGTAATCTTTTCTGCCCACTCTGGGGTATAGTTATTATCAATAATATTAAGTTTATATTTATCAAAATCATTTACATGGTTGGCTACATACTCTTTATTATAGAGTTCTTCTTTGATAACTACAAAAGTCAGTGCTAATACAAACGCCAAGTCAGTCCCAGGGTTGATAGCCAACCACTTATCTGCTTTTGCTGCGGTATTGGTAAATCTAGGGTCAATACAGATAAGCTTTGCACCTCTGCCTTTAGTTCTTTTAAAGACATCCATAGTATCAGGAGTTACTATAGCTTCTGCTCTATTTGCCCCTGCCATAATAATATACTCTGCATTTTCCAAATCAGACTCTGGGTATCCACCAAGTGTCACACCATATCCAGATACAACTGTTTGCAGACATAAAGAGGCGTGATTGAGCCAGTTAGAGGAACCAAAAGCAGAGTAGAAAGTCTTAAAGGTATGCTCTGCCATCCCCTCACCAGCACAAAAGAGAAATGATGAACGATTATCTTGCTCTTCTTCTAGGATTTTACCCATACCTGAAAACTTATCTGTACCATTTAAAATAGCATCGTAGGCTTCATCCCAAGAGACTTTTTTGAATTTACCTTCACCCTTTTCACCTATTCTAATCATAGGAGACTTTAATCTATCTGGGTCATAGAGTGCTTGTATTCCTGCATTTCCTCTAGGACAAAGCATATTTTTTGATTTTGGAAAGAGTGGATTTGGATTCAGTTTGGTTACTATACCATCTTCAACTCGTGCAATTGCCGCACACTTATTTACACACATTTCACATAAAGTTGCTACCTCTGTAGCTTTATTTGTACCTGTCTTTGTAGTCACAGAGAGTTCGCCTTTCTCTTCGCTATGACCTGCTAAAAGATTGGTGACTCCCACACTCGTCCCACCAACGATACTCATAGCTACACTACCTTGAAGAAATCTTCTTCTTGATACTTCAACTTGCATCAGCACTCCTTTGTAGTTGAATATAATAACTCTTAAATAGGAGTAAAAATCTCCTAATAATAAGTTTGTCTTATAGTTTATTAAAGTCTAACTTATAAATAACTTTAATTTTAATAATAGTTACAAATAAGTGCTATTTTTTATGAAGAGCAACTTAATTTTTGGTTTTTAAATCTATTGGGCGTAGCCTCTGCCCATCGTTGATATGCTAGATGTTCACTATAAGGCTCTCTAGCTATCTCAAAAAGTGCCTCAAAAAGCGTAGTGTCTCCCTGTTCTACCCCCTCAATTGCCTCTTGAATCATATAGTTTTTTAAGACATATTTAGGATTTGTCTGCAACATCTTTTGATTTCTTACTGTATGAGAAGAGCTATCTTTGGCAATTCTCTTATCATACGCATCTAACCACTTATGTATATCATTATGATGGAATCCAAGCTCCAAGAGTGCATCTCTTTGTTCTTGATAGTGGCTTAGAGTTCTAAAAAAGAGCGTATAGTCAATCCTAAGCTTCTGGAGCATCTCTAACATAGTCTCTATAAGCTCAAAATCTTCTGCCTCTATGGAGTTTATACCAATCTTCTCTCCCATTAGTCGAAGAAACTCTTTGGTGTAGAGTGCTTGGTAGGTATCGAGTATCTTCTCCATCTTCATAATAGGTGCAAGGGGTGCGAATGCTACCATAAGGGCTTGAAGATTCCATTGAGCTATATGTGGTTGATTCCCAAAACTATAGCGTCCATCTCTATCGGTGTGGTTACAGATAAACTGCGTATCATAATCATCCAAAAAAGCATAAGGACCATAATCAATACTCAACCCTGCTATAGACATATTATCTGTATTCATCACCCCATGGTTAAATCCAACTGATTGCCACAATGCAAGGAGTTTGGCTGTTTTTTCTACAATCTCTTCAAAGAGGCGTAGATAGAGATTCTCTTCTCCTATAAGATGTGGATAGGATTCAGCAATTACATAATCTATAATCTCTTCTAACTCTTGATACCTTTTTCTATGTGAAAAGTACTCAATCGTCCCAAACCGAACCCAAGAAGGGGAGACACGCAAAACCATAGAGGTCTCCTCCCAATTTTCACGAAAAACTCTCTGTGGTGAGAGAATAATAGATAAGGCTCTTGTTGTGGGGATACCTAGATTATGCATCGCTTCACTTATAAGATACTCTCGAATAGAAGAACGAACGACAGCTCTTCCATCTCCTTGTCTTGAGTAGAGAGTCTCTCCTGCACCTTTGAGTTGCAGATGCAAACTATTAGTAGTCCCTATATTAATAGCTCTTCCATCGCCTAAGCGTGGCACATAAAAACCAAACTGATGCCCTGCATAGCACATAGCAAAGTTATCACTCCCATCTAATAGCAAATCACCATTAGCAAAAGCAACAAAATCACTACTTTTAAGAAACTCTTCTTTTAAATGTAAACTTTTGGCAACTTGATGGTTAATATGAAGTAAAGAGGGGTCTTTGAGAGGTGTTGGATTGACTCTATCATAACACAGAGGCGGAAGTTTTAGATATGGATTTTCTACTTTTGGTCTCATTTTTCTACCCTTTTATTTTAGATTTTAATCATTATATCTTAAATAAGACTATTTTACTCCTATTTAAGCTTCTCTTTGATAGTATCTGCTAAATTTAAATAAAAAAGGATACCCAATGTTTACAATTACAGTTGATAAAGAGTGTGGATGTTTTAAGAAAAGTGATTTAGAAAATAATAAAAATTTTGATAATGCAGATGATGCTCTGATAGAAGCCAAAAATATGGTGAATTTTATGAACAAAGATTTTTGTCAAAAACATAGTTTTCAGTTGAGTGAGAATGGGAGTGATTTTAGTATTGCTATGACAACTCCAAGCCAAAGTGGATGTTGTGGTGGTGGTCACTGCTCATAAAAGGGATATTAGTTAGCAGATATAGACCATTAGAGGAATATAACTCTATCTCTCCCTTGGTCTTTTGCCATATAGAGTGCTTTATCTGCTCTCTCAAAGAGTGTTTTGTATGTGTCATTTGATTGCTGTTGTGTGACTCCTATGCTTACAGTGAGTCTATCTATCTTCTCAAAAGAGTTCTTATGAACACTTCTTTTTACTCTGTTGGCAAAATCTATAGCCGTCTCTTGAGTACTTTGCAAAGAGACAATAGCAAACTCCTCTCCACCAATTCTATAAAATTTATCGCTATCTCTTAGATTTTTCACAATAGTATTGCATAACTCCACTAAGACTCCATCTCCTGTAGAGTGACCATAAGTATCATTAATCTGTTTAAAATAGTCAATATCAATTATTATCAAATATTTTTTTTCTTTAGATGAAGACTCTATTAATGCATCTATATCTTTATTAAAGAGATGTCTATTAAATATCTTTGTTAATGCATCTTTGTTGGCTCTATCTGTAAGGATTTTATCTTTATAATCTAGCTCTTTGACAAAATAGTATATTAATATATAGATAACTATAAATATAATAAAAAGCAAAACTATAAATATTTCAAACAATGCTTCCATTTTATTGAGCTCTACATCCAAGGGCATGGTAACAGAGATAAATGCTCTAATATCTCCTATTTTTTCATGAAATCCTGCACTCTCTCCATAAAAGTCTATTAAACTTTTTGGGGCATCTTTGGGGTCACCATGGCAACGCATACAAGAGAGTGCATTTTTGGTGACAGGCATAGCATAATGAATATAATCTTTTCCATCTTTGGTAAAGTGTTTGGAGTGTTTGGATATATCCCCTTTATTAAACTGATTGAGAAGTTTAATCTCTTCTTTGGTTGCTTCATTAATAGGATTTCTAAAGTTCTTTGATGCTAATTTATACTCAATTGTCTCTATATTATTACCTATTCTCTCCTTATTATACTCGTCCATAATATTCCTAGACATAAAAGTAAAGGATAATACAGTTGGGTCAAAAAAATCTTTTCTTAGTTCTCCTTGCTCTTTGAGTCTATAAAAAACAGGTTTTAATCGACCCTCTACATAAGTATGAAGAGCCTTATTGTGCATCAGTAAATCTTGTAGCTTTGCTTCATTCTCTTCTATAGCGTAACTTCTAAATGTTGTATACGCAATAAAGAGTATCATAATATAGATACCTACTAAAAGAAAAAAAGTTTTTACTAAAATAGCTTTATTTGTATCATTCATTGAAATACCTTATAAAACTATTATATTCCAAATATAATTAAAATCACAACTACTTACTCCAAATTATCATATCTATACCTTTTTTATTCACATGCAAAAAAGTTAGCTCTTTGTTGATACTATACCCAAGAGGATTTGTAGAGAGCTTTGGAGTTTGATAAGTGAGATACCAATCTATTTTTGTCTGCATGGTGTTGAGCATTCCTTCTCCTCCTTCTATTATTATAAAAGATGGTTTTTCTAAAAAGTCTAAGTTATTACTTACTTCTACTTCTCGATTTTGGATTTGAAAGAGAGGTATCTTTTGGTCAAAACTTTTTTGCTCTGAATAGATAACTATATTTGGAGCTTTGCCATTACTAAAACGACAATCTAGCGTAGGTCTATCGTGTCGTACTGTTGCCCCACCAATGAGTAACCTATCACACACCTCTCGCATTTGATGTACATGAATTAATGACTCTTGTGAACTCAAATACCCTCCACCAATGCGTCCATTTGTTGTTTGAGCTAATTTAAAAAGCACAAAGGCTCTCTTTTGCCATATCAAAAAAGGCTCTAATAGCTCTTGTGCCTCTTTTTGCATAACGCCTACTTCTACCTCAACTCCTGCTTTTTGGAGTCTTTGGATACCTCCACTATGCCCATCAATAGGGTCTTTGAGTGCAATAAGAACCTTTTTGGGTTGAAGCAGTTCTAGGAGTGAGGCACATGAGGGTGTTTTGCCTACATGACTACAAGGCTCTAGGGTTATATAGATACTACACTCTGCAAAAAAACCTTTTGGAAGATTTTGTAAAAAATGATGAGCTTTATGAGCATCAAACCTATCAAAATCAATACTCTGACCTGAGAGAGTCTCAAATGCTTCAATAAGTGCCAAAACCTCTGCATGAGAAGTTCCTGCTTTTTGGTGAGCTTGTAGAGCAATAACCCTATCTCGATAGATAATAACCGCACCCACTGCTGGATTAGGATAGGTAAGACCTTGGTACTGCCATGCTTTGTTGATAGCTAACTGCATAATATGATGCATCATGGGATAACCTTTTCAAATAATTATACCCTTTCCTAAGATATATTCAGATAACATATTCAGATTTCAGGGGTCTGATGATGCGTAATGTGTAGCGAAGTATGAGCTATGCATTATGCATCGTCTGAACATTCCTCCTGAAAGTTTGATTAAAAAACCACTATTTTTTCTTATATTATAAGTAAAATAATACTTTTAAGTAAAATAAGTATTTAATAAGAAAATGTATGTCATACTGTGTTTATCAAACATATACAAAGGATAGACATGACAAATATTGACGAAACACTATCTTTGGTTAAAGAATTATATAGCCATAGTATTATACATAAAGACAAGTACTACGAAGAAAAGCTACTACAAGTTATCATTAATCTATCCACTATAGATAATAATGTATCATCAGAGAGCAGTGACTTAAAGTATCAAGATGAGATAGACAAAGTTAAAAGAAAAGTACCAAAATGGATGAAAAAAACACAACAATATAATTATCATATCTTAAAATCATTTATGGATATATCAGATAATAATAGCTATAGAGTTTCAGTAGATGAATTAAAAGAGTATGCAGACATAGGAGAATCATTTTTGGCAAATTATAATAATTTAAAAACCATATCTGAAAAAAATCATGCAAAAGTATTTGATGAAATAAATAGAGAGGTTGAGTTGTGGGAGCCAGTTGCTGAATTTATTATAAATAAATTTAAGAATGAAAGATTGGTAACTAAAAGTGAGATTAAAATTGCTAAGTTTGCACGACAACAGTTTACTAACCTTTTAGAACAAGATTTACTGAATGAACAAGAATTACTTGATTTGCAAAATCAAGA
>Ga0193964_1000813_pt1 | contig 14633 bp, 24 predicted proteins | sample FB_7_MG_FD_140323 | JGI IMG/M metagenome (GOLD analysis project Ga0193964, IMG submission 140323) | Microbial mat bacterial communities from the Broadkill River, Lewes, Delaware, United States - FB_7_MG | ecosystem: Environmental > Aquatic > Freshwater > River > Microbial mats | place: USA... | reverse complement strand
TGCTGTCTTTGGCCTTGTCTTTGGTGGCCTCTGTGGCTTAGCGATATAGGAAAAAATAATGGACGATAAAAATACAGCGGAAGCCAGCACTGAAGAGAAACTTCCGCTTGGACTCGGTGAAATAGACAACATTCAGGCCGAAGCGTTCGAAAAAGAATTAGCCCAAGTGGATGCTGAAAACGAACCGGACTATAACCCCGAGGCCGTAGAACAAGCGGCCAAAACTGAAGCCCAGGCAGAACAGCAAACCGAACAAGATATTCAGGAAGGCTCAGAAATTGCGGCTTGGGCCGGAGTGGGGGCCATTGAGGGCGCGTTACAGACATTTGTTCACCACCGTTTTGTTTTCTCTGAAGACAGTAAAAAATATGCCGTGGAAAACATGGGGCTGCTCATTGCCAAATATGGTGAGGTGGTGCCGCTCTGGCTGGCTAAGTACAAAGAAGAGATCGGCGGCATGAAAGCCGTTGCTGTTCTGGGTAAAGAAGCGGTTGTTGGTATCAAAACACTGAATGAAGAAGACCGTCTAATAGAGCTGGAGGCCGCGAAAAACAAGGGAGGTGCCGAAGATAATGGAACCCATCAGGCCCAATAACAGCCTAAACGCTGAACACGTTGTTTACTGTGCCAGTTCTGGCGGTGGCAAAACCTCTGCCGTTAAAAAGCTGGGCCTGTTGAAAGCAACGGATCAGATTGTTTTCCTTGATCCTTATGACGATTATTCAGGGGAATTCTTGGGTCGTAAGGTTCGGACTTATACCAAGTGGGCGGAATTCTACCGGGCATTGGTTGCAGCACGTAAAAGCAATCAGGGCTTTAAGATCGCCATGAGGCCACCCAAGGCCACACCGGATGCACTGGAACGCTTCAGTAAAATCGTCTGGGCCTGTGGTAATGGTCATCATGCAAAGCCGCTGAAAGTGGTCTTTGAAGAACTGGCAAAGATGGTAGTTACATCATCAAAAGCCGATGGCCACTTCGGGGAAATCCTAACCGGTGGCCGTAAGTTTGCCCTTCATGCCCATTGCTGTTTCCAGCGTGGCCAGGAAATCCCGAAAACCGTGTTTGGTCAGGCGGCTTACAAGTGGATCGGCCTGCAGGAGCGTCGGAAAGATGCCAAATATCTTTCTGATGAACTGGATATCCCTGTGGATGTAATCGCCAAATTGCCAAAACCTAAAGCCGTTGGTCATATCGAATACGTCCTGAAAGATCCCTCTCATGTGATGGGTGAATATAAGCACAGCAAGTTTAGCTTCCCTAAAAAAGCCGCTTAATTGTAAAGAAATGTTACCAATAGGCCTAAAGGCCTCCCGATGCCGGGAGGCCTTTTTTGCGTCTTGACGTATGCCGACCTCGGTTTGTTATACCTGCCTCCCTACTCAATCGCAGAGTAACCCAATGAAAACAGCATTTTTTATTGGCGGTGCAGCTTTGGGGCTAACCATCGCCATAATCATTAAGAAGCAGGTAAAAAAGACCGATGAACCAAACAGTTGAGAACGCAAAAGCGGCCGTTAAACGAAACATTGATACCAAGCTGGTATTAACCGGTGTGGCTACCGTATTTGCTGCAGGCTTTGCCATCTATGCCGTTTCCAAAATGGGCAAGATGGGTAAGCAGATTGCAGCCATCGCAAAGGGAGCTAAATAATGTCCCGTACCGTAACCGATATCATGCAAACACCAGACGGCAATATCGCGTCTGATTCCACTCTACAGCTGGCCCTACCGAATCAGGTTGTTTACGAAAACCTCTACCTTGATACCAATATCCCGTACGCACTGCTTAAAACCATCAGCGTAATGAACGGTTCTGATGATTACTTTGTAGCGAAGGGTACGGAAATTATCGACGTATTTGAAAAGCACCGTGGTCGCACGCTAGATCCTGAGAATGGTGATTTTGTACCGATCCGCTTTGCCGATCCTGATGCTGCAACGCTAGAAGGTCAGGAGATGTGTGGCCTAGTGACTCAGCCCGGTGATAGCTGGTTGTTGCAAGTTGAGCTAGGCACATTGCCAACGGCTCCGGCGGGTGGTTGGTATCTTCGTGTTTGGTCTGAAACGTCCAGCATTGTTAAGGGTGTTGCTGATGCTGATGGTAACGTGCGTACAGGTCGTCGTATCCGTCGCTTTGAGCGTCGCTTAGATCGAAAAGTAATGACTTCAGGTGTAGCGGGTGAAAACACCTTTGATAAGTTGATCAAAGGCGTTGATAAGAATATCCGCACGATCTACATCAAAGGTGATATCAGTCAAGTAACGCTTGAAGGTAAGCGTAATGGCCAGATCGCTCACCGCTGGAAGCTATCTAAAAATCTGAACACATTCCTGCAAAAAATTCGTGGCCAGCAAAACGGTATTGCTGATGTTGCGGGCTATTTCATCATTGACCCTGTCGCCACTGGATTTGCAATCCGCGACATGATGGTCGTGGATTTTGATGAAATCATAGTGAAGATGGAAAGCAACGTCTCAGGCACGATCGAAATTCTGACGGACTACGTTAAACGGGTGGCCTAATGAGCAGCTTATTTGACGATTGGGGTGATGCATTTGGCCGCATACTCGACCGTGGTGTCGAGTATGGGCTAGAGAAGAATTTTCCTCTAGGTGTGCCAAACCCAACACCCACAGCAACGGCGAGCCAAACCCAGCAGCAACCCGTGAACGCAACACCACCGGCAAACCTGCCGGTGAATGTTGCCGTTCCACAAGTTGCTAACCAGCCGGTGCCACAGACACAGCCTACATGGTTGATGCCTGCGGCCATCGGCGGCGGTGTCTTGTTACTAGCAATGATGATTATGGCTACCGGGAGGCGTTAATTATGCGATTACCTGAAATGCCATCTATGCCAAGCATGCCTGAGATGCCAAAGATGCCCGGTCAGCGGGACCAGGGGGATTTGACCCCTTGGATCGTCGGCGGTGTCGTGGTCGTAGGGCTGCTAGTGATGTGGAGTAAAAAATAATGATGCCAGCAGGAGGGATGAGTGCGAGTGTCAGTTCTGGCGTTGGTGGTGGTAACTCGACCAGTTTGGGCGGTGGAACTTCAACCTACAACAAAACCGTTTATATGCTGCCAGAAGCACCGGGAATGCCTAACGGCGTCCCGGTAAACCTTAAAAACTGGCTTTGGCCTGCTGTTGCTATTGCAGCGGTGGGTCTGGTCTTCGTTATGTCGGGGAGACGCTAATGAGTTGGTTAGGAGGGATGATTGATGGTAGTTCAAATCAAACGTCAGACTACGAGTATACAGACCAGCAGACCCAAGATCTGACAGATAGTGAAGTCACAAACCAAAGCGGTTTTGAGGACACCATTGTCAGTGATGAAGCGGTTATCTCAGATATTGGCCGTGGTTCAACAATCACAATCACAGATGGGGGCGCCATTGAAGGCGCTAACGAGGCCACACTTGCAGCACTGGATAACACTGCGATTCTTGCAGCCGATACAAGCGGTAAACTGTTAGACGCTAACGATAATGCCACCGCATTAGCCGATTCTGTTGTTGATAACAATACCGCCCTTACCGGGTTGGTTATTGACGATATAACGGCACTGACTGGCACATTCAGCAATAACCTAACCGCCTTAGCTGGCGAGGTAATGGGAAATGCTAATTCCAGTGCTGCCGCTGCAGTGGATGCCGCTAATAGCTCCATTGCACTGGCCGGTAACGCTAACGACAACCTAACCGCATTGGCCGGGGTGATCGTTGAAAACAGCAATAATGCAACGGCGACCTTCTCAGACTTTGCCACTACCGCCAATAGCAACAATACAGCTCTGGCGGGCCTTGGTTTTGATTCTCTAAATGCTAATAACGAGCAAAGCCTTGCAGTAATCAATCAAGTTGCTTTAGCAGGACTGCACACAGCTGAAGTGGGGATGGGGGCCATTCGTGATACCGCTGGAATGGGGCTTACCACTGCTCAGAATATTGCAGAAAAGGGGCTGGATAAGCTCGGTGATAACAGCATTTTTGCAATCACTGCATTAGCGAATGAATCAGCCCATTCAAAAGATGCTCTGACAACTCTCGGCGGTTATGCACTGGCGACCACGGAAAAGCAGTTTGACGGGGCTATGACCCAGCTTGGTATGTCAAACCGTAGCGCCCAAGCGGATATGGTTTCAATTTCGGGCCAGTCTGCAGATCTTATGTCTGACACTCTGGGCAACGTGCTAACTAACGGCCAGGTATCAATGCAGAAGTCAGCCAATGAAGGCATGAAAACTGTCGGCTGGGTTGCCGGTGCTGCAGTGGTTGCCATTGTCGTAATGACTGCGGTGAAGGGGTAGAGCATGAAAATACAAGTATATTCAGACTTTTTTACTCCTATTCCTGTTAAGGGGCAGTTCCTGCATATCAAAGTGGCCACTGGTGATATTGAGGTTAAATTCTCTGAGCAAGTGCGCTTTAAACTCTCAGCCGGTGAAACCGTCGAGATTAACTTTGATGGCTTAGAGTTCAAAGCATCAACCGGTGATCAAGAAATTGAGATCCGCACCGGCTGGGGTAAATTCCAGCCCTCAATCACTGCAGTAACGTCAACTGCAATCGAGCGTATTAACCAGCCAGTATCGGTAACGGGGTCAACCGTAGCGATTACAGGCACGGCGGATGTATCCGGTTCTAGTGTTGAGGTCTCAGGGGTTGCTGATGTCAGTGGTTCTACCATTGAGGTGAAGGGCCAACGATCTGCATCAGTAGCAGGCTCTGAAATCACAATCACCGCCGGTTCATCTGCAGTCATTCCTGAAAACACAAGCCGCTCCCGTTTGATCCTGCAAAACGATTCTGTAGCCGTGACTAAGTGCCGGGTAACAGACTCTGCAGCCGTGGCCCCTTCAGGTCTATTTTTAATCGGTGGTGACGGAATGATAGCAACTGAGATTCTGAAAACAACTGCAGCATTAAAGATCTGGAACACATCGACCACTGATGCAGTCATTGCGCTATTTGAGGAGATTGTCTAATGGCTCAATTTGATTATAAAACAATGCCCTTGCTGAAACAGAATGCGGCATCAATCACCGGGCCGGGGCTGTTGTACCCCGGTCAATCCGGCACATACACCATTACAAATTATGATGACTTTCATGAGTGGGTAGTGAGTACAGATAAAGGCACTGTTAGCCGGGTAGATGATCAGATTACGTTGGAAATTGCCGTTGGTGAGAGTTCAGGTGTTGCAAATATCATGGTGTCTAGGAATGGTATTCGTGACTCTATACAGGTCATGATTGCACCAAGCGGAGTTGTAGCCCCCGTAGTTTTAAGCCCTGTTAATGGGGCTGTTGATATTGTTGAATCGCCAATCATTACACTATCAGAATTTGCGGCCTATCCGGCTAATTTTGATATAGAGCAATCTGTCTCGGTTCGTATTATTGATGATGAGGGTGGTATAGCATGGCAGTTGCTAGATCAACCGCCGGGAACAGTTTTTGCCGTGCCTGCAGGTGTGCTCTCTTCGGGTAAGACCTATAGACCACAGGGGCGTTATAGGGGGACGGTTCTGGGTTACGGGGAGTGGTCAGGTTTAGGGGGTTCATTTACAACTGTTGGTAGTTTCGGGCCATCTGGGACTGGTACGTTATACGAGGGTGATATTGTTGTTGGTCAAATGGATGGGGATTGGGTTATTGCTGCTCCCGCCACTAAACGAATTCTGGCTAAGTGGGGGCTGTATAATACAGATACAAGTTTAGTTAATATTACTAATACTAATACGCCTGACCCTAATACAGGGGCGCAAAACACAGATGTATTAGTGAGTGCTTCTTATAACTCAATAGTTGACGGAGATGGTGTTACAGGTTCGCCAGCGGCTGAATATGCGCGTAGCAATGGTTATGATCTACCTAATAAGCAAGAGATTGCATTTATCTGGGATAATCGAGATACCATTGATTCTGCAGATGAGAGCGGGGGCGCTAATTCGTTTAGTGCAATACGAGCGTCACAAGTTGGTGGAGGAAAACAAAGTATCTGGACGTCTAGTGAAAAAGGCCTTTCTGAAGCAATTACATTTTCTGGTGGGAGTGACAATGGGTTTACGGGATATCAATGGAAGTATAATGTCTGCTGGGTCATCCCCGTCCGGAGGATTCCAGTATGAAACACGGAATTACCTCCAAAGCTGGCCGTATCATCTGCGACCCGATCCCATACTCTGCAGACCGTTTTCGCGACATTATCACCCGTCATGGTGGCAACCCTGCAGCAGTACCGGACAAAGCCCCTTTGGTGCCGGTCAACTGTGGCCCTCTGCAGATCCTGCCATCTGCAGAGAACCAAACACCAGCCCCAAACCAACACGGCTACCAATCCCGTTTTACTCAATGGGCCATAGTCAGTGACACCTTGCAGCGTTCAACCACATGGCACCTACTGCCAGATGATCAGATCCGCGAAAACCTACAAGACGCAATCGCCGATATCCGCTGGCAGAAAGAAACTGCCGGTATCACTTTGCCAAACGGCATCAAAGTCAAGACAGACCGCGAATCACAGGGCACTATCTTCAACGGCTACAACAGCCTGAAAAGTGGCCTTCTGCAGTCGAGTAAATGGAAATTTTCGGGTCAGTGGGTAACCGTCACCCTGACAGATATAGAACCCATCGCTCAGGCTGTTTCCCAGCACGTCAGCGCCTGTTTTGATGCAGAAGAAGCCGTCAGCACACAAATCGACAATGCTGCAGACACAGACGCATTGCTAGCCATCGACCTACAACACGAATTCACTCAGGCATTAAGCAATGTCTAAAGGAAAAGTCCTGCTCATAGCAGCAGGGCTAATAGGGATCTATCTAATGACACGCAAAACATGGGTACCACCACAAAGCGCCACACCATATTTAGCAGATATCGCAGCAGCAGAACGACAGTATGATATGCCTAAAAACCTAATGGCCCGTCTTCTGTATCAGGAATCACATTACCGCCAGGATATTATCACTGGGCAAGTCGAAAGCAGTGCAGGGGCTCAAGGTATCGCCCAAATCGTCCCACGCTGGCACCCAGACGTAGACCCACTAAACCCAACTGCAGCTATTCACTATGCGGCCGGTTATCTCAGCAGACTAAAGAACCAATTTGGTGACTGGGAAACCGCATTGGCCGCTTACAACTGGGGGCCGGGTAACGTCAGTAATGCTCGTGAAGATTACGGCTACGAATGGCTAAATTACGCACCTGAAGAAACAAAAAACTACGTGCGTGAAATCTGGGGAGATGTTGCGTGATATGGCAATGTTCACAGACAAACAGCTCGCCGCCATCGTGGTTGTTGGCGGCATTGGCGCTTACTGGCTCTATCGTCAATCTAGTGCCGCAGTAAAAAAGACCGTAGGTGATTCAATTTGGTGGTGGGGGAATAAAGCCGATACCGCCCAAGGCGAAATCAGCAGCTTTTTTACATGGGATAGATTCGACAGAAAGCACCGACATAAAAACCACCTGATGACAGATGCACAGTACCTAAATTGGAAAAATGCCGTGCTATCAGGACAGCTACCAGAACCGGAGTATAACTAGTGAATTCAGCGACAGGTGCAGCAATAGGGGCCGCATTAGGCGTATTAGTCGCAGTCATGCTAATTCCTAAAGCAACGAACCAAAACCCAAAACAACAAACCTCAACAATCTGGATGTAATCATGAAAAAGAAATGGATCGTAACAGGCGTACTAACAGCCGCTTTTGGCGCATTAGGTGTTAATGACCCGACTATTATCTCGGTAGCAGCCGAAGCAATCATGGGGCTGATCTAATGGAACTGGATATACTCCAAGCCATACAGACCGGCGGTGATGCCGGTCTGTTGATCATCGGCTTTGTGCTGATCAGAATGGAAGGCCGGGTTAAAGATCTGGAAATGCACCGAAAATACCAATGCCCAAAGGGTACCCAAAGTGCCTAACGGGTGTGGGCCGGTGTGGATGCCAGTATTTATAAAATGGCTGCTGTTTAACTGGTTCTTTGAGGCAAGCTGCAACAAGCACGACATAGGCTATGCAAAAGGCGGAACAGAAATAGACCGCTTTAAGTGCGACTGGAAATTCTGGTTAGCCATGAAAGCCGATGTATCACGGCTCTGGTGGCCGCTGCAGTTAGTCGCACTGATAACAGCAATCGTATTTTTCATAATTGTCAGAGTAGGAGGGTGGTACCAATTTAAATACAAAGATGATTAGCTATGTTCAAGAAGAAAAAGCCGTCCTGCAGGACGGCTTTTTGTCACAGGCGAATACATCCGGACAGTCACACAAAAAGCCTCTGGACAAATCACAGAACTGTGATTAACCTGGATAGATTAACTGTGACAGATCGATGAGGGAAAGCAGTGACAAAACTAGTTCTTTCAGTGTTTCCGGGTATCGACCTATTGGGTCGTGCCTTTGAAGAGAATGGATTCTGTATCGTTCGTGGCCCTGATCTTATTTACGGCTCAGACATACGAGACTTCCATGTACCTGCAGGGCGATTTGATGGGGTAGTGGGTGGTTCACCTTGTCAGGAGTTTTCAGCACTAAACCGACATGAGCCAACCGGCTACGGCTTAGAAATGCTAGACCAATTTAAACGAGTCGTAACAGAATCAGAACCAGACTGGTGGTTATTGGAAAACGTCCCTCGGGTGCCAGATGTAAAAATAGATGGCTATAGCTGGCAACGCTTCTCTCTTGATCTCGCATGGTTTACCGATAACTCAAGATTAAGACATTTTCAGTTTGGTTCAAAAATCGGCACATTAAACCCACCGATCGGCACCCGGCGAGATGTAAAAAACACAGCGGCATTAGCAACGGATAACCGGTCATTTGCAGAGCTTAAAGCCCTGCAGGGATTACCGCATGATTTTGACCTTGATTCCTTCACCGTAGCAGGCAAGAAAAAAGCCGTAGGTAATGGGGTGCCGCTACCAATGGGCCGAATCTTGGCAGAGCTGATAAACCGAGATATTTATAAAGTGACTGACCGGCAGAGTAAAAATGTGACAGACCAGGAGACTAATAATGTGACATGTAGCTGTGGTTGCGGAAGGTTCGTTTATGGTCGTGCAAAGTATGCAGGGCCAGCATGTAGAAAGAGAGTATCGAGAAAACAAAAAGCCGCTGAATAGCGGCTTTTTTCATAAGGCGATATCTTAATTTCTAGTTAATTCATCAAACATTACATACTCTTTGTTTGATTTAAGCATTATTAGATTAATAGTGTTGTTTTCACCGTTTTCATCAGACAGAAACGCAATACCCGTATAAACCCCGTCAGCAATCGATTCTTCACATTCAGAAGCAGATCCAGAGACTTGAAATTGATTTAAACTGTCTATCTGAGTGAATGATATATCTACACGGCAATCATTGGTGGATTTATGGCTAAGAACTCCATTATTTATAGCCATTGTTTCTGGGTTATCCCCGTGTTTGCCCGTCCAGGATCCATCAAGAATGGTGAGGTTTATTGAGCGATTTAGGATGTCGCTATCTTGGACTAGACTGAATGTGCCTGTGTCGCCAGATGTAAAAGAATAGGGGCCAGAAGCAGTACCCATATTGTATGTAAGAGAGCTGGTAAAAGTGGTGTCCCAAAGTGCTCCCGCATCTTGAGCGTAATAGCTGCCTCTTGTATCAAATCCTGTTTCAGTCTTTATTGCAGTGCCGCCAGCAACCTCTGTTTCATCTGAAAAGTAGAAAGATTGCCCATCAGTGGTAACAAAAAGGACTGTATCGCCTTGCTCATTTGCTGAGTTCAGGTATGTCCCTTGGTAGAATCCTGCGTGTTCGGCACTGATCGCAAGGGCGCTAGATTCAAGCTCGGCACTTTTCGAGGTGCTTGCTGAATCTGAAGAGCCACCGCCACCACCACAGCCGGTCAGTAGTATGGCTGCTGTTATTAGAAATCCTTTTTTCATTGCTTATATCCTTGATTGGGTTAATTAAGTTATTTATGGGTGTGGGGTATGATTTGCGGATAATATGCAGACTTTATCAGTCTGTCTAATTTAGCGTTTTAGCTGAATCACTTCGGCCTTGGGTAGTTGATCCCGTAGCCGTTGCACTTCCATTTCTAATACTGTAGAGCGGCGTTGTATTGCATCGCGCTCTGACATTACCGCCTCTAACTGCTTCTTAATATATGTCAGTTGATCTCTCTCATTGGCTGCTGTCCAACTCCAGTTTTGAATTTGACTAGGGTTTAGTTCAATCCGCGACCCTGTAAGTTGAAGCGCATAGATCGGGCGTTTATGGTACGTCTGGCGGTTTGTGTCTCTGATCCTGAATTGTTCCCATCCGGGGAAGGGGATCACCCCAGCAAACAGTATTTTCATCAGTTCCAGCGTTGTTTTGTCGGGACGTTGCGTCCCTTTTTGCCATCGCCAAACCGTTTTTGGGTGCACACCGACCCGTTCACAGATGTCAGAAACCGGGATTTGATGATTTATGCCATCAACAGTCAGTGTGTAGTAGTTAATTTTTTTAGATTTTTTTTGCATGATCTTCCCATTTGATATAAAAAAATATTCCATAAGTCACATGCAGGGCTAAAAATAGTTTTTTTCTGTTAAAACAAAGGGATAAGGCGACATAATGAGTCGCTATCAGGTGGTTTTCGGATTGATATTGCGTGGTTAAGTCTGTGTTTTTAAACATAATATTAACAATTACAGATATAGCATAATGTATATTACATTAAATAAATAAGGCGCTAATATTAGCGCCTTTTTCATTTAAGCTATTTTAAATAAATCCTTTTGAATTCCGAGAGTTACGGGCAAATCATTAGGCCTCAATCTTTCTGCCGCATGTATAAGCACTTGGGATATATCGTCCCTTGTACACCTCTCTGCATAGATCGAAATCAGTATGTAATCAGGGTCTAAATCGAGCATATAAGCAACTTTAACTGCGATCTCGTCGTTAAAGGTACTTTTGCCGCAATTCCACTTAGAAACCGCTTGATGCGTAACTCCTAATATTTTGGAGATTCTATAGTCCGAGACCCCGCCGTGTCTAGCTTTGAGCAAAGTCAATAATTCTTTAGTATTGGTCATAGTCATTTGGTGCGTTGCGTCCCTTTTTGCAAGTGTAGGGGACGAGTCGTCCTTTTTGAATGGTGAAACCTCTATTGCTGCGCGAAACCTCTATTGCAATAATTGTCGTGCGTCTCTGAATGAGGTTAACCACCTCGGCATCGGCGGGGGTGGTTCCCCGCCGTTGTGCTTCAGCTTTAGGGATGAAATTCAGAGAGGAAATAGTCATGGATTCAAATCGCTTAGAAGTCGGACAAGTCCGTTTGCTATCAGTTCAGGTGGATATCTTTTGTGAGTGCTGCGTTAGTACTCCCGAGTATGCTGGTCGGCTGGTTGATGTCGCACCAATCATTAACGGCAAAGAAGTCTTTGTTGCCCATGATGAAATGCTTGAAAAACTAGAAAGCACGCTCGAAAAGCTTTCATCAAAGGGCTGGAAACACGCAGGCGGCAAGTTTTATTGCCCTGATTGCTGTGAAACTATGGGCCGCAAGAAGAAAGACTGTGGTTGCCCAGATTGCGGCGGTTCATTAGTTGGATGATAGATCAGTATTAATCAGGGTTTATCATGAAAAGACAGCAAAAAGCAGGTGGTTCTACCCTGCAAACCTTATATCAGTACGGGCCACACCAGTTACGTGAGTGGCGCGAAAACCTTCTACGTAAACATTCCAAAATAAATAAGCTGATCGTTGCTGAATTCAAGAAAAGAGCAGGCGAAGGCGCATTGCATGTTGCTGATGCAAATCGTTGGTTTGGTGATCTTGACCGGTATCTGCAGATTGGTGGGGCCAGTGGTATTAGCTCTACCGCTTCAGACGAAGATAAGGTCTCTTATGCGGATACTCTCGCAAAATCCATTAATATGCTGTTTCGTGAAACACATGGTCCAGGTGCTTTTAGTCGTGCTGCAGAATATGCGATTGATTGCTGTCTGCGTCATGGGTTTGACTTTCCTGCTGACGATATAGCCAATCCTGAACATGTTCGCCTCGCGTTAAGTAAAACCTCTGATTCTATGTGGTGGCGTCGCAAGATCCGCACGGCATCAAATCGTCTGGTAGAAGAGGTTATGCGCGATATGGGCAGAACTGGGGTTTATACAGGTCTGTATGTATCAAATTACTCATACCGCCAGCGTTGCCAAGATCAGCACCGTAATCAGATGCTTTTAGAGCTCATGAGTGCTGTGAATCAGGATGGTGATGAATACACGCTGTCAGAACTGGCTGAGCTGGGGTTGAGCAATCCTAAGAATCGTCATGCTGAGATGATTGTTAGAGTAAAGGGGCTTCAGGCATGGGCGGCTGATAATGGTCATGCTGCAGGCTTTTTCACTCTAACGTGTCCCTCACGTTTTCATGCTATGAAAAAGAAACCTTACCGCCGTAACCCTAAGTGGAACGGTTCCAGTGTGCGTGATGCTCATCAGTACCTAGTTAAGGTTTGGCAAAAAGTTTACTCGGCGTGGGAACGGGCTGGTATTAACTGGTATGGCATGTGGATCAGTGAGCCACACCACGACGGTACACCACACCGTCACGGCGTTATTTTTTGCCCACCCCATCAGTTCCGCAAGATGACCCGTATTTTTCAGGAATACGCTTTTGGCATTCATCCATGCACTAAACGCCAGATAGAAACTAAGGTGCCCCGTTATCGTGGTATCTGCTATCTGGAAAATGCAGGTGGTGAGCGTGGCGCTCTAAAGCATCGTTTTGAAATGGAGCGTATCTGGCATCTGGAAGAGGACGCAGACCGGGCCAAACGTGCCGGTAAAAAAGTCAGCTCTGTGATTGCCTACGTGATCAAGTACATATCCAAGAATATTGCTACGGATGCCGCTAAACAGGTGGGCTTAGATGAATACGGCCATGCCGCTGAAATCAGTTGTGAACGGGTCGCGGCTTGGGCCGGTATTCATGGTATCCGTCAGTTCAACTTTGCTAAATGTCCTCCTGTTGGTGTTTACCGCGAATTACGCAAGCTAGATGCTGATAAAGAAGAGGATGTGCAGTTCTGGCACGGCATAAACCAAGCCGATGATACGGCTAAAGCTCTACTAGCCAATGCTCGTGCGGCATCTGATGCCGGTGACTTTGGCCGCTACCTGAATATTCAAGGTGGGCCATGCCTTCCCCGTGATGCCTACCCGCTAAAGCTCTGGAAGATTGTTAATGCGTCTGCAGATGCGGCCACTGATGAAATTACCGCTAAAAGAAACCGTTACGGCCAGATCACTGAGGGGGTCTACGGCCTTTCTGTGACTGACAGAAAGATTAACCACTATATGACTCGCTTCAATACTTGGGAGATTGGTCAGATCTCCCGTACGGAGCAAAGTGGAGGCGAAGCCGTAACGCCTCGGACTTGTGTCAATAACTCGACGCTACCAGAAATTTCAGCGGGTGAAGTCGAAGCTATCCGACACGGTGTATTAACAGAATCCACAAATGTCATGGTTGATTTCATTAATAACTGGGAAGAAACCAACCAAAAACCGTGGCGCTTCTATACCAAAGCAGAAATTGAACAGCTCCGGGGGCCAAAAGCTGTGACCGCCCAGGCTGAAGTAAATGTGACCGGGGTTATTCCGTCCTTAAGTGACTGGATGGCGGAAGATCCGGCAATAAGTCGCGGGACGGCTCCGCCGCCGGGACTGTTTTTTGACGATAGGGAGTATGGGTGTGCGTGATGTGCTCAGAGGGATTGCCGTCGGGTGCTTAATATCAGTCTATTTTCTGGGCTGGGGTGCTTTTTGGGTTTGGTATTTGGGGTGATTGATGGAAGCAATTAAGGAGATCGTCAGTAACGCACTGACCTTTTTTATTCAGTTCGGTTTGTTCATTTTGTGCGTGATCGCGGGGCGGTCATACAGTGAGTTAACCGGGGTATTAGTGGGGCTGGCTGCGGCGGCTCTTATTATTTCTTACAACGACTATACGGAGAAATTAAGTGACAAAGAGAATGAACAATCAGCAGTTAAGAGCAGCTAAAAAGGCTCTGGAAGGTTTTGGTGAATTGATGGAAGTTGCATCTACTTTTCAGCTTCCCGGATTAGCTAAGAAAGCCGCTCAATGTCAGTTGAAAATCACTCAGGAGTTAGTAGAAAGGGAGATTGAACGCGATGGCTGAAAAAGTGGTGATGGGCTATGTCAAATGCCCTGTTTCTGGTTGCAGTGAATTTGCATCAGTTATGAAGACGGCAGGCACCCGAACACAGTTCTATACACGTTGCCCAGAATGCGGTTGTGATCAGCGCAATGGCCAGCGTCAACAGAACTGGATTAAAGACAATATGCAGCCTAAGAAAGAGCTGTTGCAGGCCACTGAACCCGTGGCCCCTGTTGTCGAGCAAAAAGAACCCGAACCGGCCTCTGGGCCAGATCCTGTGCGGCCTCCTCGGCCTGTAGAAAACAAACCTAAAACGACCAAAACAGCAAAAGTGGGGATTTTTGCTGTCTTTGGCCTTGTCTTTGGTGGCCTCTGTGGCTTAGCGATATAGGAAAAAATAATGGACGATAAAAATACAGCGGAAGCCAGCACTGAAGAGAAACTTCCGCTTGGACTCGGTGAAAT
>Ga0193964_1000812_pt1 | contig 14636 bp, 10 predicted proteins | sample FB_7_MG_FD_140323 | JGI IMG/M metagenome (GOLD analysis project Ga0193964, IMG submission 140323) | Microbial mat bacterial communities from the Broadkill River, Lewes, Delaware, United States - FB_7_MG | ecosystem: Environmental > Aquatic > Freshwater > River > Microbial mats | place: USA... | reverse complement strand
CCGCTGGATGTGATTGTTAGCTGTTGATTTACTTATGGTGTTACGATGTTAAACCAAAATTCAAAGTCAACCAACATTCCTTGAAGTTCCTTGAACTTACCTTTGGTACCTTCAACTTTGATCGCACCGCTCTCTATACCTTTCTCTACAGTAAGTTTGCCCAGTAAGATTTCGTTGAGTGCTGCACGGGTTGTTACAATGGTGCTTTCGACGTCATCTTCAAGACCAATGCGATTATTGAGCGTTGAGTTTTCAAGGAACAAGGTATAGAGATCGTTAACATCGGTGAAGTTAAAGCCGATTTTCATCTTTTTGCCAGCAGCCTTATCAGAATCCAGACGTATTGCTATGTAATCGAGCATCATGGTTACCGACATATTTTGAACAATATCCGGGCTTGCGGTATTTGGAGTTGGCATAACTTTAACTCCAGTCCGCAATTCACGGGCTCCAGAAAGATAGAAATTACGCCATGGGCCTGACTCCGCAACATATCCCAACTGCTCCAGAGTATCAGCCAGAAGGTTTTTCGCTTTCTTGTTGCTTGGGTCCGCAAAAACTACATGGCTTAAGACTTCCGCAGTCCAGCGGTATTCGCCATTGTCATAAGTTTTTTGGGCCTGTTTAATTGTATTAGAAGCTCCTCCCATAAACTTGACATATTTTTTTGCCGCAGCCTCTGGCGGAAGTTTATGCAGGTGAGCCGGGTTTCCGTCAAAATAGCCTAAGTAAAAGTTGTAGATTGCACGCGCATTGTGACTAATGCTGCCGTAGTAGCCGTGGCTTGCCCAAGTGCTGTCGAGTTCGGCAGGCAGCCTCACCATATCGCCAATCTCATCCATGGTATAACCTTGATTTGCTAGATTAAGTACCCGATCGTGAAGAAATTTGTATGTGTCACGCTGTTTGGCAACATGCTCTTTAATATCTTCAGTACCCCAGCTTGGCCAGTGGTGTGGTGCAAAAAGTACATCAGATTGATCCCCCCATTTCAAAAGCATGTTGTCAATGTGCTTCGCCCAAACTTTTGAATCCCGTACTTTAGCCCCGCGCAGGGTGTAAAGGTTGTGCATGGTGTGGTTGATATTTTCGGCAGGACACAGTGCACGATACTCTTTAATGTAATAATGCATTTCTGATGGAGCTTCAGTATTCATTGTCAATTGAAATTCGAAATGCAGCCCATCTATGACATGATCTTCCCAGTCTTCTACGATGAAATTTGTCGGCGTGATCAGTGTGACCGCCCCTGAAGAGGTCGTAGAACCCAGACCTGCACCAATGTTGCCTTTAACATCTTTTGGAAGCACATTGCCGTACATATAAGAAGCCCGGCGGCTCATAGCATTACCCGCCATAACATTCTCGGCAATGGCATTTTCCATAAAGTCGTTCGGTGCAAAAATCTTCACTTTGCCAGCCTTCAGATCGGCTCCATCAACAACGCCGCGCACTCCACCGAAATGATCAACATGGGAGTGTGAATAGATCACGGCCACAACCGGTTTTTTAGGGCGGTGTTCAAAGTAGAGATCAAGGGCTGCTTTTGCCGCTTCTGCTGAGACGAGCGGATCCATGATGATCAGTCCGCTTTTGCCCTCAATGATCGTCAGGTTGGAAAGGTCGTAGTTGCGGACCTGATAGATATGATCATGTACTTTAAATAAACCAGCAATGTTAACCAGAAGCATCTGGCGCCAAAGGCTTGGGTTGACCGTAGAAGGGGCCTTCCTTTTTAGGTCCTGCATAAAATCAAACTCTTTGGTGCTGAAAATAATACCCCCATCCTCATCCTTAATTACGCTCTCCCCACGGGCAATAAAGCCCTTTTGTGCATTTGCAAAGTCACGCGTATCTTTAAAGGGTAATACTTTGAACAAATCTTTGTTGATCTGTTCAGTAAAGCTTGTTGCATCTTTCTCAACTCCTAAAGGCTCGGCTGCGACAACAGCTCCACCACCGTGGGCAAATGCCCCGGTCGCCGACAAAGATAGACCTAACAACATGGTGGCTGTGATAATTAATTTGTGTTTCATTTTGTTCCTCCTTTTAGTGCTGTTTTAGACGTAACCCCAAATATAAACTATCAAGTGTTTTGATAATGAGTTTGCACCTGCATTGCTTTTTTAGCCGATCCTTTCATTTACAGCTAATCGCGGTGCTGACCGGCGCTGTGCGCCGATCAAGCAAACGATAGTTTGATTGATCGGTGTGCAGTGACCGGTCCACCGCACTTCGTTCAGAAGTTCATAATAACGTTATCTATATGTTTTGAAATAGAGGCTGAGATACAGCATCGGTTCTTTGAGGACTTTTTCAGAGCACAACAACAGGGGTATTATCAGGCGACCGAGACGCCCATTACCATCAAGAAACGGATGGATGGTTTCAAACTGGACATGTGCCAATGCGGCCTTGATCAACACCGGAGTTTTTTCCGGCTGATCATGTAGAAACAGTTCCAGTTTCCCCATACATTCTTGAAGATATTCAGGAGGTGGCGGTACAAAAGCGGCATTACCAGGACGACTTCCACCAATCCAGTTTTGACTTTTTCGAAACTCACCAGGATCACATTCTTTACCACGACCTTTCGATAACAATATACTATGAATCTCTTTCATCAACCTGAGCGAAAGAGGAAATTTCTCTTCAAGTCGTCTGAGACCATTATTAAAAGCGGCCACATAGTTGCTGACCTCTTGCACATCATCTAAGGGAACTCTGGGTTGATGTTCGAATTCAAACATCAGGAGGTCTGAGAGAGATGATTGAGTGCCCTCGATCATAGACGAAAGCACCGCTTCCTTGCGTATATACATATATAAGAAAAGCGATGTGTCTGGAAGCAGTACTGAGACACTGTCCAGGCGGCCAAGGGCCAACAGAGCCTGGTCAAATTTTTATTTCAAATTAAGGCTTAAAATAAAATAAAGGCCTGCCAGCATATTGTCAAGAGGCTCTCCATAATAGACACGAAACCTGGTCCAGCCTATGTTATCTAAGGAGACTCACTTATGTTGTGGATTAATGTTTAACTCACTGGCTTGTCCAGTGCACTGACCGGTCCAGAACCCTGTTCAGGCGCCAGAGGCGACTGGACAAGGTTCTGGACGAAGTCAGCACCGCGATTTCCATAATTTGAGTCAATGGTGATATCGATTCAACTCAAAATCAAAAAGAAAAGATTTGTGTAACTTAGCCCTTCCTTCGGGCTTCGAACAAGGTTATTACCGGGCTTGCATGCCGAAGGAGAAATCCACATGCAATACAACTGGTTAGTTCAGAGTCCAACAATATAAAAAGCGGCTTATTAAACTCCAGAACGGAATTTCGCTACCTCATAAATTTTATTGCCTTCTCTCTTACCAATAGCAATTACCAAAACTACAATTTCGTCGTCAAGGACCTCGTAAACCAAACGATACCGAGTTGTTCTAAGTTTGATTTTGTAGTGACTATTGAACTTTCTGAGTCGGTTGGTTTGAATTTTTAGGTTTTCAAGAACCTTTTCAAGTTTGTTCTTGAACTGGGGTCTGATGGTGTTATCTAGCTTTTTCCATTCTTTGAGAGCAGTTGGAAGGAATTTAAGTTTATAGATCATCTAGCGATACCTCAACGGCACTGCCTTTTTCAGCTTTTCGTTCAAGGATGATTTTACCAAGTTCAAGATCTTCTATTTTATCAAGAAGTGCCTCGTATGTAGCTGCTGGGATTAGGTAGGCTGTTGGTTTATTGTGGTTTAAGATGGTGATTGCACTTCCTTGAGCCTCTTGAATGAGGGCACTTGGATTTTTCTTGAGTTCTGAGATGCTTGCAGAAAATTTACAGATTGGTCCAGCTGATTGGTGGTTATACAGAAAAGGGAGTTGTCCAAGAGAATTTCGTGAAAAAGCAGATTGAAAAGGGAGCTGATTCATTGCCGTCCATGTGCCGGTTCATATGCAGTAGGCGGATAACCCGGAATCACGGTAGAAACGGTGAGACCTGATGGTTGTGCCTGTTTTTGATGGTTGCTGTGGTGCATAGTTGTGTCAGCATTCTTGAAAAAAAATTGGATCATACGTCATCGCAATTCCCATGTCACAAGATTGCAGGTAACCGATGGTTCCGTCGCAGCGTCCACGCTCTTCAGCATGGCAGGGTCGGGTCACTTCCAAGAAACATCCGCGCCGATGCCTTTTATATATGGCTTGAACGCCAATGGATTCGGCTTTACGACCTGGAACATCGGCCGCATGGCGCGGGTGGACGCCATGGCCCAACGCATGAAACTCGTTGCCGTGCGTTTCAAGAAGAATGTCAAGTCGACGTTTTTAGGACATCATGTTGACCACATTTACTACCGAGAATTGGAAACGATCCATAAAATAGTTTACAAAGTGACAACATCAGACCACAATCCACTTGCGGTGGTGTTCAAAGTGACCGAGCAATCGAAAGGGCAGGATTCATAAAATGACGCGCATTTTCAGAAGACCTCTTATCCTGACGTGCGTTATTGCGATCCTTCACCCCTTTGCACTTCACGCCGACATGGGGGTCGGAGATAAATCATCTGCTTGCATTCATCGACGCATCCGGCTGCACGTTTATCCGCAACGATAAATCCCATGACAGCAGGTACGCTGGCGATCATATTCGCAGAAAGTACGGGCACATCAAAAATAGGGTAAAGACCGCAGAGAACTTCATTCAATATGAAACAACCAAGAGCAGTATGAGCGGTCAGCCTTACCAGGGGATATGCAACGGTAAAAAAATGGCCACTGCCGATTGGTTAATTTGGGAGCTTAGCCGTTTTAGAAACAGGAAGGAGATACCTCAATGAAACACCTGAATAAGATGATTGCAATATCGCGTTTAACTATTATAAAGCTGACGATAGCGCTGTTATTGGCGTTATGTGCATCTGGTTGCGCTACAGTATCCTTTGATCAACCCAAACCCTACAGCCGGGCAATCACCGATTTTGAAGGCACGGTCCTGGGCAAATACGCATCCTTCAAGGTCGAAAAACATGAGGGGTTGTCCTGCTTTTACCCTCTGGAAAAGGGCTTGGATGCGCTGGGCATGCGGTTACGCTTGGCGGAAACCGCTGAAAAGAGCCTCGACCTGCAATATTTTTTAATGAAAAACGACTCCGCCGGCGCTGTGATGGCCAATGCCCTGCTCAAGGCGGCCGACCGGGGTGTGCGGGTCCGGTTCCTTTTGGACGATGTTTTTACCACCGTGCCGGATCACAGTTTCCTGTTGATCAATCAGCACCCCAATATCGAGATACGCATTTTCAATCCCATTGCCCGGAGCGGTCTATATACCTTAAATTTTGTGTGGCATTTCAAACAAGCCAATCGGCGCATGCACAACAAATCATTTACTGCCGACAACATAATCAGCATCGTGGGCGGCCGCAATATTGCCGATGAGTATTTTCAGCTCAAGACCGATTCCGTATTTATTGATTTTGATATTCTGGCCATGGGCCCTGTGGTATCTAAGATTTCCCATTCATTTGACGAGTACTGGAACCATTCCCGCGCTGTACCCATCGAGCAGTTTATCGACACCAAGAATAGCGATGACCTGGAGACGGTCAGGCAGGAGATCGCCGAAGAATTCGACAGCATTTACGATAGCGTTTATGAAAAGGCGTTCAACAGCCAATTGATGAAAAATTTCATCGATGGGAGTCAGCCGTTGTATGCAGCTTCGGCCAGGGTGCTTGCCGACAGCCCTGACAAGCTGGTCAACGAAGTCAATGAAACCCACATGCGCCTGATCAGCGATCTGGCAGATATCACGCGTCAGGCAGAGAAAGAAGCCGTATTTATTTCTCCGTACTACATTCCCAAGGAGAATGGTGTGCGGTTTGCCCGAGAGCTTGTTGATAAAGGAGTGCGCGTGGTTGTCCTGACCAACTCTTTGGCTTCCACCAATCACGTGCCGGTGCATTCCGCGTATGCGCGCTACCGAAAGGATGTTATCGATGCCGGTGCCGAACTGTACGAAATCCGTGCAAATGCGGGTCAATCGTTGCTGTACGAAGAGGACGGTCCGGAACACCTGACGCTACACACGAAAGCAGTGTTGATCGACAGCAAAAAGATATTTGTGGGTTCGTTAAACCTTGACCCGCGTTCAATCGAATTGAATGCTGAAATGGGGATTTTAATCGAATCTGAAGCCATGGTTTCTGAAATGATGGCAAACAGTGATGAACGTTTAGGCACCATAGCCTACCGGGTTCTGAAGAATGACAAGGGGGACCTGGAATGGCACTGCCGGATCGATGGTCAAAATGTGATAGAAACCAAAGAGCCCTTGACCAGCGGATGGCAGCGCTTCAAGGCCTGGTTCATGAAAATTGCACCTGAAAGCCAGCTCTAGCGCATTTGGCAAAATTATGTTCCGGCTATCGTATTCATATTAGGTCCCCAGAATTTAATCTAAATTTTAGCATTTCCATATTTTTTACACGCGATCTGACAGGCGAAGTTCAAGTATACTTTGTATTGCTAAAACTGCCAGGCCAAACCCAGCGCAACAATCATTTTTGTTGAATCGTAAAATTTGATATTTGAATTCTGTTTTTTATAGGATGTAAATGCAGAGGCCATGAAATTATCCCAGTCAAAAAGTGCTGTATAAGTTAGCCCCAGAGTCATACCGTACGTCACATCTTCCCGGGTTGTATTAAATATGGGATTGGTTTCCTCATATCCGGCCCATTTCATGGTTATATTCCCAAAGAACAACCACCGGTCACGGGGCAAGACAAAAGACACTTTGCCTTGGAGTTGATTAAAACTATTGGCATCACCATCCGCATCCCCTCTCATATAGGTAACTCCTGGCCGTATCATAGCTCCGCGGCCAAGGGAAATCGCATACAGGGCTTCCAACAAGTGAAAGTTTGCATCCCTTTGTAACATCTTAAGATCCGAGGACGTAAGGGTTGAACCGGGCCGCTGGAAAAGATAGACTCCAGATTGTTCAGTCTCAATTTCTTGTTGGCCAAATCCATATTTTACGTTAACAGGACTTCCCCCGATGGATTCTGCCGAAACTTTGAACGCCTGGGATTCCCTATCTGTTTCCTGCCTGTCACTGCCCAGCAAGAAAGGATCCTTCCAAACTTCATTGTCCAGAATGGGTAGTCTGGGAATCCAGGAGGCATATAGAATGGTCCCGTCGGACAATTTTTGTTGGATGCCGGCTTCCAAAAAAAATGTCCCATCCACAACGTTTTCCTTCGGGGTCCCCGCAAAAAAATGAGTGGTTTTATTTTCAAGGGTATATCCCATTTCCCAAAGAACAAGAGGAAAAAAATCCGTTTCAGAGCTGGCGTCCTGATCCAGGGAGTCTATTTGCTTGGTATCATCACTGATATCAGAAATGGATTTTGAATACGTCATCCCGACCATCGGCTGGATATAACCGCTGAATCCCGGCTGAAATTTGTCTATTTGTCCCCGGGCCAGACCCGTTAGCGGCAAACCCGTTATAAGCACAATACTGATCAAAGCCGCCAAACTTTTTGCCTGAAACCTTGGTTTTAAATTAAATTTCATCTTTTTCCTTTTTTTGTTTCACCTCTATTAGGTCTTGGGTCGGAAATCCGAGTTCTTTTGATGTTTTCTCAAATTTCATTTTCAATTTGTTACTGACAAATGGCGTTTTTGATAGCAATTTGGGAGTCACCCATTAAAAGCCGGGTTACAGTTTTTTGCCATCAGTTTTGAACCCGCATTACCCTCAATGAGGGGGTATCAGCGGATTCAATTACCCCATGGCCGGTAATCATTAGCAATACACCAGTCAGGAAACTTATGAATCATAATGCTCGCATCATTTCAAAATTTTTCGTATCAACTTAAGTTTCTTTTCATAAGGGGGATATATGAACGGCAAATCTATCCATGTAGAAGCCTTTAAAACGCTTTTCTTGTGTGAAAAGCATTCAAATCCATTAAATCCATGATAACTTCCCATACCACTTTCCCCAACCCCTCCAAATGGCAAATGATGATTGATTATGTGTTGAATACAGTGATTAATGCACCCGCCTCCGAATTGAATTTTTGAAACAAGTTCATTTTGCACAGTTTTACTCTCGCTGAAAATATAGCAGGCAAGTGGATGTTGTGGAAGCTTAGCAATAGTATTATAAATTTCATCAAATTTACTATATTCAATTACAGGTAATATTGGCCCAAATATTTCTTCTTTCATAACTTTGTCATCCAGGGTTACATTCTCCATAATTGTCGGTGCAATGTATCTATCGGGTTTGATGGCCTTTCCTCCAACAATTACTTTTTCCTGGTCAAGAAGATTTGTAAGCCTTTCAAAATGTCGTTCATTAACGATGCGCCCAAAGTCCGGTGACAATGAAGCATCTTCTCCATACAGTTCTATAAGGCGTTGTTTTATCGTATCAAGAAATTTTTGTTTGATACTCTCGTGAACGAGAACATAATCCGGGGCAATACAGGTTTGTCCCGCATTAATGAATTTGCCGAAAAGTATACGATTAATTGCAACCTTCAAATTTGCATCGGAATGAACAATGCAAGGGCTTTTTCCGCCTAGCTCCAATGTCACAGGCGTTAAATGTTTGGATGCGGCTTTCATTACGATTGAGCCCACCTGGGGACTTCCAGTAAAAAAAATATGATCAAACTTTTGCTTTAACAGTTGTGTGGTTTCAGGTATCTCACCGGGTATGTAAGCGATATATTCCTTCTTAAAAGTTTCATTGATAAGTCTTTCAATAACCTCGCCAACATCGGGGACAAATTCAGATGTCTTTATTACTGCGGTGTTTCCTGCAGCAATGGCACTAATCAATGGGGCAAACGTTAATTCAACTGGATAGTTAAAAGGAGAGATGATCAAATTTACCCCAAGTGGCGTGTAGTGAATTTGGCTTGATGCGGGTTGAACCATTAATGGGGTCTTCACCTTTTTAGGTTTCATCCATTTTTTTAAATCCTTAATCGTATTGGTCAAATCATGCAAAATAAAGCCAACCTCAGTCGAATATGACTCAAATACAGATTTCCCCAAATTTTTTCTGAGTGCAGCAGTAAATTGATCCTCAAACTTTTTAATGTTCTTTTTTAGCTTTTGCAGTTCATTGATTCTAAATTCATAAGAATGGGTAACAGATGTACCAAAGAATTCGTATTGCTTGCTGACAATTTCTGTTATTTCTTGTTTAGTTATCATGGCATTGTATTCTCCTGAAAAATATTTCTCGAGTTGAGCGGCGGCCCCCTATAGATATACCTTTTCGGATGGTGAGACCCTGATAACTTTCACAGATGAGACGGAAAGAAGAGGGGGGCTTTGGGGAGCTGGCCGTCTACGTTTTTTTGTTTTTCAACCGGATATCATTCATATCAGAGTAATATATCTTGGAGGTATATCACGTTGAAAACCATCCCACAATTATTTTGCACAATTTTGGGGCCGCCCCATTTTTCATCTCCTTAGAGCCTATTGGATAATTAGTGTTTGAACGAAAAAGCACCCACCTGCGGCGTTGCATAAAAATTTGCATCTGGGCAACTTCTCGTTCAGGCACTAATTAGGGGGGGCAGCCGTGTGATCAAACCCGGTCTGGGGAAAGGGAGTGGAGAAGGAAATCGGAAAGTTCCCCAAAAGCCTTGTCCGCGCGGGTTCGGGGCCGGGACATGTCCACGGTAAGTACATCCTGGATCCGGCCGGGGCGGGAGGACATGATCACGATCTCATCGGCCAGGAAGACGGCTTCATCCACGCTGTGGGTGACCAGCACAACGGTTTTATGGGTCATTTCCCAGAGGGTGAGCAGCTCCTGCTGAAGCAGGATACGGGTATGGGCATCCAGGGCCCCGAAGGGCTCATCCATGAACAGGACGTCCGGTTCATTGGCCAGGGCCCGGGCAATGGCCACCCGCTGGCGCATACCTCCGGACAGCTCGTGGGGAAAGGCGTTTTTAAACTCCGCCATGTTGACCATGTTAAGAAAGTCTATCGCATCCCTGTGGCGGGTCTGCTTATCCACCCCGGCAAATTCCGGGCCGGCGGCCACATTGTCCATAACCGACAGCCAGGGAAAAAGGGAATACTCCTGGAAGACCAGGCCGATGTCGGCCCCCGGCTTTAGTACAGGGGCGCCTTTGTAGAGCACCTGGCCCTGGCTGGCCTTTTCCAGGCCTGAGGCGATGCGCAGGATGGTGGATTTCCCGCATCCCGAGGGGCCCACAATGCAGGTGAAGGACCGGGGGCGAATGGCGATATTGATATCGTCCAGGGCCAACAGCTGGTCACCGGATTTTGTGGCAAAGGACTTGGAGAGCCCTTGGATGTCGATGATGGTGGTGTCGCTCATGGGTTGGTCTGCCTCTGCCAGGAAAATTTTTGCTTTTCAACGCGGCGGAAAACCATGTCCATGAGAGCCCCGACGCAGCCGATGGAGATCATGCCGGCGATGACGATGTCTGTGGAGGCCAAGGTAAAGGCATGGGTGATCATGTAGCCGATGCCGGACAGGGAACCGGGCAGCATCTCTGCCGAGACCAGGCACATCCAGGCAATGCCCAGGCCGATGCGCATACCCGTGATAATGACAGGCATGGCCGCCGGGATCAGAATTTTCCTGAAAATTTGGCTCTGGGTGGCTCCCAGGACCCGGGCGGAATCAAGGAGGGTGGCGTTCACGCTGCGGACCCCGTGTATGGTGGCGGTAAGGATGGGGTAAAAGGCCCCCACAAAGATAATGAAGAGCATAGAGAACTTTATGTTGTTCAGGTAGACGTACCATTGGCCGATTTCCACTCCGGCCATGGTGGCCAGGCTGGAGATGCCGAACCAGGCCATGACCAGAGGCACCCAGGCCAGAGGGGGGATAGGCCTGAAAAGATTCAAAAATCCGTTAAAAGTTTTAAAAACCATGCCGTAATATCCCATGACCACCCCAAGAGGAATGGCTATGGTTACGGCCACGGCATAACCCAACAGAACCCGGACCAGGCTGACCAGGACATTGCTGGTGAGGGACCCCATACCGATCAGGTCTTCAAAGGGATGAGCCAGGATATACAGCACCTGCTCCATAGGGGGCAGGATGACCTGATTGTGGATCCGGGCGGCCATCCATATCCAGCACAGGGCCAAAAGGACGGGAGCCAGCAAGGGAATGGCAAAGGAGAGGAATTTCATATCATGTAAACGGTCCTATGGGCCGGGATATTCCGGCCCGTGAACCCGTCCTATTTGGCCAGACTCTTTTTCACAAAGGAAAAATCGTAGAGAATCGGGGTAGCGGCCTTCAAATCTTTGCCCTTCATCTGTCCCTTTAATTTGTTCATGCTGTTGAGCATGGTCAGGAAGACGTCCTCGCCCTTGAGCCAGTTGGGGGTGGGATTTGTGGTATAAATGATACTGGATTTTTCAATGGCCTGGGCCGGCGCACCGATCCAGGCGGCGGAAATTTTGGCGGCCGCTGTCTTGTGGGCATTGCTCCAGTCGGATACATCGGTCATCAGGTCGGTCATGGCCTGGAGAATCCCGGGATGGTCGGCAATGAGTTTGTCGCTGGCCCCCATGACGCAGCAGGGAAAATCAACCCAGTCGCCTTTAGGGGGCAGGTCCCGGGAGTCCAGGCCGATATGCCCGGCATTTTTGTATTCGGCCACGGCAGGATGGGGAGCCGGGCCCACCCAGCAGTCCACCTGGTGACTGAAAAGAGCTGGGATCAGGTTGGAGGTGGATTTCAGATCCACCATGAGGATGTCCGCATTCACGTCGTAGGGGTTACCGGATATTTTGAAGCCGGCTTTGTGCAGAGCCCCTTCAAAGACGACCCTGGGGGCGGAGGTGGGAGAGTGGTAACCGATTTTAAAAGGGGTGGCAGAGGCTTTGATGGCACGAGCCACATCGTCGTATCCGCTGATTTTGCTGTCTGAGGGGAAGACCATGCTCATGCCGTCCACATGGAGGGGGCAGAGAATTTTCATGGGGGTCCCCTTGTCAATGCCGCTCATAAAGGCCGTGCTGGAGGCCAGTCCGATATCCATGCGGTTCATGGCAAAGAGGGTGGCGGTTTCAGAGCCGCTTTTGGACACGATGAGGTTGATCACGGCCAGGGGCTTTCCGTCAGCTGCGACCAATTGATATTTCTGCTTGGGCACCAGGGGTTTGAGGAAGGCGCCGGAATCCTTGAAGTCATCTCCCTTGATGGCAGCCACCATGAGGGGGGTATGGTGGGTGGTGAATACATAGCCCATATAAAGGCTGGGCAATTTGGATTTGGCAGCCTGGACAGGTCCCGCCCCAAGGACAACGGTTAGGATCAGCGTACATGTAAGAATAAATTTTAATCGGCTCATTGGGTTCTCCTAAAGTCTATTGTGATAATTCCATCAATGCTTCAATACGGGTTTTTAGCTGTTCCAGGTCAGACTCCGAGTAATCCGTTTCAATGTGTAAAAAGGGCAGGGCCAGTTCTTCCTCCACAAGGGTCTGGATGGCAAGGGATTCGCCATTGTAGGTATGGCAACCCAGCCAGGTCAAATCCACTACGGCATCGGCTTTAAACTGCACCGCCATCTGCCGGAGGTCTGACATGCGGTTGGGATTGGGGGTCATACAGGAGCAGGGTATTTGCAAATAGCGGCGGGCCAGGGCCTCGTAAGGATCGCCGGCTTCATCCACAGCCAGGCTCATCCCCTTAAGACCCGAGCAGTTTTCCATACAGACCACCCTGGCCCCCAGATCTTCCATGATATTGATGACCTTGTCGGACCCCTTGCCCACGGGGCAGCCGGTTAAAAGGATACGAACGCCGCGATGCTCCGGCAGGTCCGGCTGGGCCAGGAAATCTTCCAGGCCTGATTTGAGCCGGGTCAGGTGTTGGAGGTATTTTTCCGGAAAGACGCAGAAGCTTTTGCTCTCCTGAACGGCCAGCATCTCCCGGGCTGTCATGGGAGACCTTGGGTCCGCCGCCAGCAGGGCCACCTCAAGTAGAACCCGACGGATCTGATTCTGCTCCCGGATCTGGAACCGAAGGCCTTCGGGGGTGACGCTGCGGCCGGATGCCGATTTAAGGAAGTCTTCCAGGCCCTTAAAGGCGGCTATCCAATAGTCCAGGGCCGCCTGTCCGACCTGGGTATGGGGAAGGTGCATGAGATGGAGGGGCTTAAGCGCGCCCATCAGTTCATACATCTTTTTTTTGCCGTCACAGGTGGTTTCCGCCACCAGGAAGTCCGAGAAACTGAAAAAGGGGCAGGTGTCGGTGATGGCATAGCCGTAACTGGACTTGATCAATGGGCAGAAGCTGGCGGGCAGATCCCTTTCCGCGTCCTGGATGGGGGTCTGCTTTTTACCGCAGAGGCTGACAGGCACGACCCCTGCGGCCCGGATCAATTCACCGGGGGCATAGACGCAATAGATGCCGGCAATTTTCCCCCCCTGCTCTTGCCAGACATCCAGGTCGGCAATGCTCTGCTCGGAAAAGGCCTTGAAAGGCGCTATATATTTGCTCAGATTGTCCGGGGTCATGGGTCTTCCTTGTTGTTTACAGGTTAGGCCAGGCCAAGGCCAGACTTTAAACGTAGCAAGGTATGGGGATTGCCCGGTGAAGTCAAAAAGGTAATTTGAATACGCATCCTGTATGGCTATTGAGATTTTCTATGAATTAGAACTGTCTTTTGGTAAACGAGTAAAATCCCTGCTTCACTCACCCATTGAGGTGATAATCAAGTAAGGCCCATAATCAAAACAAACCCTTCCATATGGTTTGTCATGAGAAGTCCACTTTAGTATTATTTTTCATAATGACTTGTCTGGACACCAATTTCCTGAATCAAATAATCGTTAAAAAATGCATCAGACCAAAGATTCAATTCATCCTTTTGTCTTGAATTTTTCAGAAATGGTTCAACATCTTTTTTTGCCAGGGAAAAATCAATCGCCTTAATTTTTTCAGATAACAATTCAACAATTTTTTTTTTATCTAACACCTCTGACAAATCAACATGGCCTGTTTGTACCATTTTATTCTTAAGATAATATAATTCACATGGAATATTATTCTTCACAAACCAGATTAAATCATACCAGTCTCGGCCTTTAATGTTGGTCCTTACAGTACGACATAACAAGGCATGCATTTTGCCTGCAAACAAACTCGGCAATGTCATGGTTTTAATGGTAAACGGAATGGGATGGAGATGATATTTAAGGTCACTTGTAAATCCAATAGCTGGTTCCTGATCAATTTCCAATTTTATCTTCATCACAGCATTTTTGTGGGTCTTTAAATTTGAATCAATTTTTAATAAATGAATCAATGTATTTGCTTTAATGAAAGCTGAGTCAATAGTGCTTTCATTCGTCTTGGTCTTTTCTTCTGTGGAAACCTCAAAACCCCATAATTCCAACTCTGATTTTACTGCACCAAAGTATTTTTTAATATCAAAAGTATTTTCAGGTTGAATTAGTGAAAAATCCAGATCCTCAGAGAAACGGTCCAGCTTATGCAGAATTCGTAATGCGCTTCCACCATAAAAAACAGCCTTTTCATAAAATTTTGACCGCCATAAACCAAGCAACACGATTTCTTGTATGATCTCTTTGAGAGCATT